>Ga0315296_10003321_pt1 | contig 13491 bp, 7 predicted proteins | sample YL17G14_18_MG_FD_203921 | JGI IMG/M metagenome (GOLD analysis project Ga0315296, IMG submission 203921) | Sediment microbial communities from Yellowstone Lake, YNP, Wyoming, USA - YL17G14_18 | ecosystem: Environmental > Aquatic > Freshwater > Lake > Sediment | place: USA: Wyoming | collected... | reverse complement strand
ACAACTTCGCCACCCTGAACTATGTTGAGACGATCTCACAGAATCCGGACCTGCCCAAGGAGTGCAAAGAGTACACATCGAAGGCCCTGCACCTCATAAGGCTCAACGCCAAGCTGATAGAGAATGAAGAAGCTCACAAAGATAGGTATAATGAACTCCCAGGACTTCGTGGCCATCGACCTCTGCGATGTCCTCCGGAGGATCTCCGCAGCCACACAGACTTCGACACCCATCAAGAGGGTGAGCATCAAGCTGAACCTGCCGGAATCGGGGGCGCACATCAGAGCGAACCCTATCGTGGAGGAACTCTTTGTCAACATTCTGAACAACTCGGTCAAGTACGATCCTCACGAGGATGTGGAGATCGATGCGGACATGGCGAAGGTCATCGAGGATCAGAAGCTGTTCTGGAAAACGTCTATATCGGACCGCGGCATCGGAATCCCCGACGATAAGAAAGGTAAGCTGTTTCAGAAATACGTCCGCCTCAAGCCGGACACCAAGATTGCCGGCACTGGCCTGGGACTGTCGGTCTGCAAGGCTCTCGCGGACAAGTTCAATGGCCGGATCTGGGTAGAGGACCGCGTTCCGGGGAAGAGCGAGCTGGGAGCGAGATTCTGCGTCATGTTCCCAGCGATCAAGGGCGCGGATTGAAGTAAGCGACGCATTTCTTGTCTGAAGAGAGGAAGCCCGAATGATCCAGAATGCCACACAGGATGCTGGGAACTACCCGCGAATCCTTGAGGTTGCGGTGGCCAGATGTCCGGACTACGATACGGAAAGAGTCCTGGCCGCGGTGAGAAAGTCAGTAGACTCGCTCGGGGGAATTCGCGGGTTCGTGAAACCTGGAGAGAAGATACTCATCAAGCCAAACATGCTTTCGGCGAGAACACCTGAGGAATCTGTGACCACGCACCCTGAGGTGCTGAGGGCTGTCATCAGGATGGTCAAGGAGTGCGGGGCCATTCCGATTGTAGGCGATTCGCCTTCGGGACCGTCAACAGAGAGGATTCTGAAGAGACTAGCGCAGAAGACGGGAATACAGAGGGTGTGCGACGAGGAAGGAGCGGAGTTCGCACTGTTCGATGAATCGTTCAAGGTCTCGTTCCCGGATGGAGTGGCGGCAAGATCCTTCGAGCTTACGACGGTGATGAAGGAAGTATCGGGCGTGATCTCCGTGGCGAAGATGAAGACCCACACTTTCACAGTCCTCACGGGAGCAGTGAAGAACCTTTTCGGGCTGATACCTGGGCTGAAGAAAGCAGAGTACCATTTCAGGATGCAGAACCCAGCTGCATTTTCAGAGATGCTCGTGGATCTCGCAGAGTGCGTTAGGCCAAGGCTCACGGTCATGGACGCGATCGTGGGCATGGAAGGAGACGGACCTTCAGATGGAACTCTCAGAGATGTAGGGCTAATAATATCATCAGCAAACGTCCACGCATTGGACTCCGTCCTTCTTGAGCTAACAGGTGCAGATGCCATCGCCGTCCCGAGTGTGGCGATAGCGATAAGGAGGGGACTTGCGCCAGCAGATCTCAGTGCCATCAGGATTGTCGGTGAGCCGGAGGCGGCTGCCAGGATCGGAGGGTTCAAGATGCCTTCGACCGCGACGGCATATGGAGGCATTCCCAGGGCCCTGGGAAAGGTCGCAGGAGAGATCGTGTCGAGGAAGCCGGTGTACGTTGCCGAGAGATGTACGCGCTGTGGCGCCTGCGTCGATGTCTGCTATGCACAGGCGCTCACACTAGGCGAAAAGAAGCCGATGATTGACAGGAACAGGTGCATCAGATGCTATTGCTGTCAAGAGGTCTGCCCCACGAGAGCGGTCCTGCTCAAGAGAAGACCCGCTCGGTCCATTGGCACTATTACTTGGCACGGCATTTCACGGCTGGGTAAACGCACATAGAAAGCGCCCAGCAAGATGTTGTCCAAGCATGACAATAAGAAGAATGGGGAAGAGGTTTGTTCGGGTTTCTTCTTTCTTCAGGCTTCGTCCACAGCTCAATACCTTCTCCGACCTGCCATGGTACCCAGAGCCGCAACGGTCACCAAGACTGAACACACAACGCTCATAAGCGACGTGATCTCAGAGGCAGCAGTCGGAGGAGCAGATGTCGTGGCAGGGACATCCGAGCCCGCTGCCGGTCCACCAAGCGATGCCGCACTCGCGAGTCCACTGGTGACATTGAACTCAATCCATGGAACGCCGTGGAAGAGCGATCCGCTAGGCCACTTGTAGCCGTCGAAGTTCAAAGGCCCTTTTATCGTCAGGGTCTTCGTCGCAGCATTGTACAAGGGCTTCAGGTCATGCCCACCATTGAAGTACCCAAGCGACATCGAACCATCGTTCCGAATGGCCGTGAACCCGTGCGGGTTGCCCGGTGGGTAACCCGTATAGAGGTCCTTGTAGTCCTGGAAACCACCAGGAGTGCTCTGGCCCTTGTAGCCGATCGTGTTCGTGCCCGTCGGAAGCTGGATCGTCAGCTTTTCGCCAAAAGACATGTTGAACCACTTGGGAGCGGCGTCGTACGGAACAGGCTGAGAGAACAGGTTGTCGCCCGCGTTCCAGCTCTGGTACTTCAGACTGGCATACGGAGCGTACCGCGACGGGTGGTTTCCGGAGGTGACATAGTCGAGGAACACCGGTTCTATTACCCACGCCGCTCCGTTCGCAGTGCCGTTTGCTTTTACTGCCTTGAGGCTCCACTGAGCTGCCCCGTCAGACGTGAAGTTCACCATATGGTCGCTGTAGTCGACATCGTAGGTGAAGTCCTCCCACCAGACCTCGTTGGGGCAGAGATTCGTCTCAGACAGCCACCTGACCATCATGGCCTCGTACCCCCACGAGAGATGCGCTATTGTCAGCTCTATGTCCCCAGTGGTCGCATTGACCTTGAGATTTGCATAGGTTGCTAGCGCATAGTAGGCAGAAGCGTACGCGCAGTATATGTCCAGTCTGTTGTTCGCCTCGTTGAGGATCCACGTGTTCCATGCAGACACGTAGGCCGCCTTGTTGGCAGTCCACCATGTCACCGGATTCGAAGTCTGTGGCAGGTTGAGCCATGCCTGTGCCGCCTGACGGTTCAGTGTGATGTTGTAGACGGTTCCAAGGTAGTACCCGTCGTTCGCCTTGCCGATCCAGTCGTTACCCACCCAGCCCGGGTCGGTGCCCCAGGTATTGATCCAGTAGTTGTTCCACCAAGTAGTATACAGGTACTGGAAATACACGTTCATCGCGACCTCTGACCCTGCGACGGGGCTGCCTCTCAATGGCATGAACTCCGGGTGAGATGCGTTGAGGTTCGTCACGTTGTTTGCATCAACAGAGAACCTGTACGGAGCGTATATGACCCCTTGGTGCGGTCCGGAGACTTTGGGTCCGGTCCAGTAGCCTGGCATGAACAGGAATGTGTTGTTGCTTGCGCCGGATGTTATGATGTAATCATCCTCTATCTTGAACCTACCCCAAGTCGGGTCCGTCCACCACTGTCCCCAGGGCTCTTTGAACATGTCGTAGAGCCTCCAGTTGATCTGACGCTCTCCGCCGGGCGCTAGGACTGTCGCCGTGACAGTATCCGTCAAAGAGGCTTTCACAGTGTCCGTGACCGTGATGGTCTGAGTTCCGACGGTTGTCATGCTCAAGCCAGTGAACGTGTGCGCACCCGCATCTCCTGCGGTGAATGTGTAATCAGCCGGAAGTGTGGCCGTCGCGTCGCTCGATGTGAAGTGCACAGTTCCAACATAGCCTGTGAACACGTTCGAATCCTGATCTCGAACAGTCACCGTCAAGGAAAACGGTACCCCGTTCCCGACGGAGGCGGGCACTCCCGATATCTCAAGGGTCGTCGCTGCGAGCGCCTCGCTGATAACGATGCCCGTCTGTGTACCCTTTGCCGATGTCACCACAGTGTCGGCTACAGTGACGTTGTACACTCCCTTCACGCTGAAAGACACCGCGTTCGTCCAGGAGTGAATGCCCGCGTCTCCCGCAGTGAACGCATAGTTACTTGGCAGGGTGTAAGTCCCCGCTGATGCGTTTGTCGTGAAGTGAACAGTGCCTACATAGTCGACAAACAATCCATACTGGCTGTAGGCCTCAACGGTGACGCCTGATGTCTGACCGGCCCTCATGTTCGAGATTCCCGTCACGACAAAGTGGTTTATCACCGGCAATGAAGCCACGGCCCTGATCATCACGGTCCCATTCACCGTCGCGTCCAATCTGTCCTTCACTGTTATGTTATACCACTGCGCCACAGTGAAGTTCACGCCACCGACGAATGTGTGCACGCCGTTGTCACCTAGAACGAAGGTGTAGTTCGCTGGAAGCTTCACGCCTAGCTTATCGGCCGAAAAGTTCACAGTGCCCGTGTATGACGGGAAAGGATCGCCGTATTGGTCGAACACGCTGACGATGACATCCTGGTCAGTGTTGATGAGCGCGGGATTGTCTATCCCTGTCAACGTGAACGAGTCAGCTGTCCTAGCCGGCAGGACCGTGATCCCAGACTGAGTGCCGTTGATTGTGGGATCAGTCAAATCCTCGACCTTGATCCACTGCTCGCCTGGTGTAGCCATCACGACAGCATCGTGGATGGTCACCGCCCCAAGGTCGCCCGCAACGAACGTGAAGTCTCCAGGCAACGTTGCGCCCACATCAGACGACGAGAAGTGCACCGTTCCGACATAGGTCGTGAACGGAGCGCCGAACTGGTCCATCGCCGCTATGGATACATTGGATGCGTCGCCGGGTATGATCGGATCGGTGACACCAGTCACATCGAAGTGGTCCATACGTGGCGGAACTATCACAGTAACATTCAGCTGCTCACCGAACATCGCGGGGTCGTCATGCTGCTCTACCCTTACCCACTGGTCTCCACCAGTGTGGAACGTGACGCTGAATGCGTGCTTCCCCATGTCTCCAGCGACAAACGTGTAATCCGCGGGTAGCTCGGCGAGCGGGTCACTCGACGTGAAGTGCACCATGTCCCTGTACCCCGGGAACCCGTGGTTGAACTGGTCAAGCACTGTGACGTCGAATGTATCCGAAACACCAGCCGTGATCGGATCTGAGATGTTCTCGAGCTTGAAGCTAGTAGCAACCGGAGTTCCGGTCAGCCTGAACTCGACCCATGGAATTCCATGGGGTAGCATTCCGATCCTGTCCCAATTCGCGTCTAGGTCCGGATGGTTGGTATCGTTCTTGGACCAGCTCCACATGTCTATCGGTCCGTTGAAGGTGACCATCCGGTTGGCAGTGTCTACCTGTATGCTGCTCCCGGCTATGTCACTCTGCAATGGTTCCAATCCAGTTACGGTCATGGGGCCCGTTACGTTGAGTATTACACCGGGTCCGCCATCCCTCTTGAATACCTGATCCCCTGCTGGCCAATTGAACGTCAGGGTTTCGTTTTCCGACAGGTTAAACGCCTTTGGCGTATAGTCATACGGGGTCCCATTTGGAATGCCATACCACTTGCTGCCAGGGGTCCAGCACGTGTAGTTCCAAACCATGTAGGCGTCATATTCAGATTTCAGATGTCGCGGGGGATCGCTTGGGATGTAGTCCTGTCCCATGCCCTCCCAGACCCAGCAAGGCGTGCCTTCGAGCCCAACCTGCTGTGTCATGTATGCGTACGCCGCATAGATGACCACGGTGTGCACGTCCAAGTCGGTCATCTGAGGCCCTATTGTAGCATGGAACGTGAAGTTCTCGAAGTACCACTCAGTCGACATGAATGATTCGTGGAACCAGCGGGTCATCAGAGCCTCCATGCCCCAGGAGATTTGATGGTACGTGAGGACTACGTGATCTCCAACCTTCTGAGCATCAAGGGTGAAGAGGAACGGCTGATAGCTGTAGTTGTACATCGCGTAGATATCCAGCCTCTTGTTGCCCTCATAGGACAGCCAGGCATCGTAGGCATTTGTCCTGTTGCCCTTCCAGATGGACCACCAGTTCGTGAAGTCCGCCCAACCGGTAGCATCTACCCCGAGCACGGACATTGTCGCCTGCTGGTCCAGAGTAGCTGTACCTGTCCATTCGATGATCCACCCGTCGTCGCTTCCCTTTATGCCGGGATAACCGGCTAGATCCTCAGACGTCATGTACTGGAGTTCCCAGTCAAGGACTGCAGTGCCACCTCGAGCAGAGCTAAACAGATATGGAAGGAACTCAGGCCTTTCGTTCATGTTTATCTCGGTCATGTTCCTGCCCGTTATGTTGAGCCTCAAGTTGGTGTATGTCTTGAGTGGTTCCAGAAGGTAGTCGAAAACGTACGGCCAGGAGTTGTACGGTCGCTCCTCTCCATAGAACTTGGCCCTCTGGTCCCAGTATGACCTGAATGGCACATTGAACATGTCATACCAGTAGTAGTTGACGCTCCTTACGGATATGTTGCTGGTGACAGTGATCTCCGCAGACCCCGTCCTTGTGATCGTGCCTTGCGTTGCAGTCGCATTCAACCAGGCAGTGCCAATGGCTCCCGCGGTGAAATTGACCGTAGTCCCTGTGATTGAGTCGAGTGTGTAGTCGCCCACACTCATTCCCTCGACGGCCCAGGTGAAGGCAACTCCTGACATCACCCCTCCAACTGAGTTGACTGCCGATGCAGTGAACTGCGTGGTGTTGCCGGGGTTCATGCTCAGGGATGAAGGCGCAACATTGACCGACGCCAGAACAGGTGGGGCTATCGTCACGGTAACGGTTGCCGTGTTAGTATACGCCTTGTCGTCGACCGTGTACTTCGCCGTGCATGTAATCTGGCCTGGGCCACCGGTGTTGTTCGCTGTGAAGTTCGTTTTCGCAGTGATACGTGACGGACTGAAGCTTCCAAGACTGTGCGGAGCGCCTGGCGTCATGTTCCACATATACGTGACGCCGGACGTGACCGATTGATCGTCAAACGTCACAGTCGCTTGCAGTTGGGTCCTCTGACCGGCACCCGTGTTCAACGGACTTGGAGTCACAGTGACTACAAGCGTGTGGGTCTCCTTGTTCAGCACGAAAACGTACAAAGCAGTGCCAATCAGTAGGATCGCCACAATGATGGCGACAATCATCAACCAGAGGTTCCTCTTGCCGCCCTTTGGAGCGGCAGAAATCGTCAGTGGTTGCTCAGGCTCACCAGCAGGTGCGCTAGAACTTGTTTCAGACATGTCAGTGTTTCCCCCTTACGGATGGCTCAACTGGCAAACGCTTGCGATAATGGAATGCCACTATAAATATCCTCTCTGGGTCTCCATCGTGATGATGCTGGCATTGGACGATACTGTGCATACGATTGTGATAATGATACCCTGCGATGACTATCATTCAAGGGACGTGCGAAATTCATTCGGGATCAGACAAGACTTGAATAGATATCTGCTGGTGAAGAGATGTTGGGCCATCTGCAAGAAAGCGATCCACGCTACCACGACACGCCCTGCGGGATGGGCTTGCAATAATACATTGATAGACATGTCACAAGAAGAAATCGCAGGCCCGGGACTCACAATACGCTTCGAGTCATCGATGACGACTCGCAATCCCTTACCGAGAGGAGAATCGCAGGACGGTTTTGTTCGGTTTGAGCAGAAATCAGCATCGCTTTTCCAATGTTAGTCTAGATTTTCGCGCAATTGTCGAACAATTTGGGAACCATTCTTGCAAGGTCGCAATATTCTTATAGGGTAGCGTTTATTCCAGTCCAGTTCACAGGCCAAGGCGTGTTTTTCCAGAGCCTTCTGGACGCTGTTTTTGGCAGGTGATGAATCGCAATCCAGACTGCGATTCGTCCGGATGCGATCACGAGCTGGGAGGAGTCACACCAGCGCGTGGGGAAAGGGGGAAAAGAATTGCAAAATCGTATCGGAAAGCTCCTCATGGTGGGCATAGTAGTGTTGACTGCCACAGTCCTCTCAATGCCCATTGCTGGACTACTGGGGATAATCGGGCCCGCCAAAGCCGCCCCAGTTGAGAACATTCTCAAAATGGGGTTCATGCAGGAGATTGACAGCCTAAATCCCATGGTGGGTCTGAACGACGCGTCATACATCTTCTATGGATTGGTGTATGATGGCTTCCAATCGGTTGAGAATGACTATGAAATAGTCACGAACATAGCCACCTCAACCCGAATCGTGCCTGCGGACGACCCAGACCTCCTGGCCACTGGTGAGCCCTATGGATCCGTATGGGAGTACACCATAACAACCAATGCAACTTGGCATGACGGCGAGCCAATGACAGTTGACGATGTTGTCTGGGGAATCAATCTTCAATGTGATCCTTTGAATTATGCTTCGATGTGGGCGTACCAGCCTTATGCGTATTTCATGCACTATGCAGAGGTGAGGGACGATAAGACCCTCCGTATACACTACTACAACAGAGAGACTGAGGAACCCATCGTGGCGGCATATGCCTACTTCCTCACAATGCCTGTCATCCCCAAGCACAAGCTCGAACAATGGTCGCCTTCGTACATCGCGTTCAACTGGAGCGGGGTATTCGAAGGTGAAGACCCTGCCGTCGTTGGAACTGGACCATTCATGGCGACTTCGACTATCCTGAACGACTGGAGGAACGAGGGCTATCTTAACCTGGTCAAGAACCCCAACTACCACTGGGGTCCGGAGAGGAACATGTATGTCAAGTTCGACGGGATCAAGATGGTGTTCTACGACAACGCCCAGGCGATGTCCGCTGCTCTGAAGACTGGTGAAATCGACATAGCTGCATTCCCACCACAGACCTACAGGGCAATCAAGTACGACGTCGATCATGAAATTCTCAAGAACGTGACCACCGTCGATGGACTGAAGTGCACCGGCTACTGGACGGAGATCGCGTTCTGCATGAACCCGGGAGGTAGCAACAACGCCAGGCTAGACCCTGCGGTGAGAGAGGCCCTGGCTATGACCACAAACAAGACCTTCATCGTCGACCAATACTACTCTAGTCTTGCCCAGGAGGGATCGACCCTCATATCCCCTGTTCTTCCTCAGTGGCACTACGAGCCTAACCAGTCTGAGAAGTACACATTCGACAAAGCTGCTGCAGAGGCGCTTCTCGACTCAGCGGACTACAGACGCCCCAGTCAGGGCGCACTCAGGGTCGTTGGCGCGAACAGCATCGCCCATACGGTCTATGAAGAGCCAGTAGGCAAGGCAATGCAGTTCGAGATGCTTGTCCGCCAGGAGTATCCAGAGGAGTACAGCATCGCGCTCTACCTTGATCAGCAATGGAACCAAATAGGGATAGACCTTGATGTCCAGCTGGTTGACGAAGTCACCCTCGCGACGATCGCATACAGCTACAACTACGACTCGCTAATCTGGTATTGGAGCTCAGACTGCGATCCGAACTACCAACTCTTCTGCCTGTCCAAGGACGCATGGTTCGGCTGGTCCGACTGTTATTACACGAGCAAGGACTATGAGGACAACTACACGCAGTGCATGTCAGTCCTGGATCCCGCTCAGAGGAAGATGTTCGTGGATAACTGTCAGAAGGTGTTCTACAGGGACAGCGCGTACATAATACTCGCGTACCCCTACCAGACATACGCCTACAGGACAGATCACTGGAAGAACTGGGGAGATTGGACCGCGAACCCGGTCCTGAGCCTAGACGCCTTCTGGACAGCTCCTCAGCTCATGTTCACTGTCGAGCCAGTGACTATTGTTGAACCGCCACCCGGACCGAACAACAACACCACCACCATGATCTATGCGATTGCCGGCATCGGAATCGCTGCGGCAGTTTTGATCGCCGTTGTTGCAGTCATGAAGATGCGGGGCGGGAAGAAGGAGAAAGAGGGTGGGAGCCCACTTGGTGACTGAGGAAAAACAACTTGGCCCGGAAACGGGCCATCGTCATTTCAATACTAAACAATCCTTTGATGGGTGGTGCCGGGGGTCTCGCCCAACTCTGCACCACATCGAGCTTCAACCTGGGCGAAGAAGGGGAGGACCAAGCCTCGTTCGAACGATGGCGCATGCAGATTGGAGGGGAACCTGAATGGACGTGAGATCATTTCTGATCCGCAAGGCCATCTACCTTGTCATCACCTTGTTCGCGATACTGGCATTCAACTTCTTCTTGTTCCGCGTGATGCCAGGAGATCCGGCGAGGGCTTTCATTGGCAGGGGCATATCTGATCAAGCAGCGGAAATCATAAGAGAAAAGTTCCACCTCAACGACCCTTGGTATGTCCAGTTCTACTACTACTTGAATGACTTCTTCCACCTCGATCTCGGGGTCACGGGTAGTTTCAGAGCAGGCTCTCCATGTGATACTATCATAATCCCGCGAATGATCAACACCATCATACTCGTCGGGATCGGCACAGTCTTGGCGATATACATGGGCATCATGATTGGCAAGTTCGCCGCCTGGAGGAGGGGACGGCCCGCAGATACGATTGGAATGGCATTCGCGCTCACATTCTACTCGATGCCGACTTTCCTGTTCGCGATGTTCCTATTACTGGTCTTCTCCGCGGAGCTGCATTGGTTCCCATTACGAGGGGCATATGCTGACGGGTACAATCAGCTGAATCTGTGGGACAAGATACTCAGCAGAGGATATCACCTCATCCTGCCAGTGATTGCGTTCACGATGGAGATCATGGCCGAGTTCGCCCTGATAATGAGGAATTCTCTGACCGATGTGCTGACGGAGGACTACATAACGACCGCCAGGGCGAAGGGGATTTCCAATAAGAACATCCTGAACGAGCATGCAATGCGGAACGCGCTTCTTCCAGTAGTCACAGTGATGGCTATAAGCATCGGATGGATCCTGGGAGGGGCGATCATGACTGAGATCGTTTTCAGCTATGATGGGATTGGCAAACTGACTTGGGATGCTGTCCACAAGAGGGACTTCCCGCTGCTCCAGGCTTTGTTCCTGATAATGGCTATTGCAGTTCTCATTGCCAATCTGATTGCTGACATCGTCTATACTTACCTTGATCCGCGAGTCAAGGTGTGAGGAGGTTGAATGCATGTTCATAAGAACTGAGAAGCTCCAACTCCTTTGGAAGAACACCAAGCGGACATGGAAGATATTCAAGGCAAACAGGCTGGGATTTGGCGGATTCATCATCCTGATGGCGTTCGTCATCATGGCGGTGTTTGCGCCTCAGTTCTCAACAGTCCCGAGGCCCAACTACTTCGAGAACTTTGAGCAGCCCAACAATGCGGAGAATTGGACCCTGCCCAGGCCACCATCTCTGACGCCGTCGCCATACTCGGGACTAATTCATCCGCTGGGGACGGACTCTTTTGGCCAGGACATATACAGCAGCGTTCTGTACGGCGCGCGCGCCTCGCTCGAAGTTGGTCTGATCGCGACCCTGATATCTGTCATCCTCGGCGCCGTTATCGGTCTGGCTTCTGGGTATTTCGGCAGGGGAACTGATGAAGTGCTCATGAGATTCACCGACTTCTTCCTGGTCCTACCTTGGTTTCCTCTGATGATAGTCATGATGACGGCCCTTGGAAGGGAGTTCATCTGGGTCATAGTCGTCATTGGCATCACAAGCTGGCCATCTACCGCGAGGATAGTGAGGGCGCAGGTTCTCACCCTGAAAGAGAGGCAGTTCGTAGAGAGGGCAAGAGCCGTAGGATCGGGAGACGCGCACATCATCATGAAACACATAATGCCGAATGTCCTCCCGCTGATATTCGCGAACACGGTCCTCCTGATCTCGGCTGCGATCTTCTCGGAGGCGTTCCTGGACTTCTTCGGCCTCGGCGACCCGAGCATCATAAGCTGGGGGGTTCTGCTGGAGGGAGCATACACGAACGGTGCCATAGACCACGGAGCCTGGTGGTGGATACTAGCGCCTGGATTGTCGATCGTCGTGATGGTGCTGTCGTTCTCGCTGATAGGTTACGCCCTAGACGATGTTCTGAACCCAAAGCTCAAGAAACGTTGAAGAGTGACTCTCTGCAGCGGCCTCTACGCTTGCCTGGTCAACAGCGAGAGCCATGTTGCCTAGCGAGCCGTGACCGGATCCGTGCAGCCAGCTGGTGGATAGGAGGAAGGTATCTACTTCTTCTCTGACGCCGCGAGCTCTGCCTGTCTCTTCCTGTAGTACATGAGATAGCCCATCGCGAACTTGTCCTCTCCCCAGAATAGCTTCGAGGCCTTCAAGGCCATCAGCATGTTGTGGTCGTTCGGATTGCCTATGAAGCAGGTCAGCCCCTGACCAGCGCAAAGCAGCATGAAGTTGGCGTTGAGGGCAGGTCTGTCCGGCAGCCCGAACGAGACGTTGCTCAGGCCTACAGTTGTGTTCACCCCGAGCTCCTCGGTGCAGATCCTGATGGTGTCCAGCGTCGCCTTGGCCCCACTTTCGCCAGTGCTGCAAGCGAGAGCAACGCAGTCGATGATGATGTTCTTCCGATCAAGACCAGCCTTCTCAGCGCGGTCGATGATCTTCCGTGCGATCTCGACCCTCTTTTCTGATGTCATCGGAATCCCCGCGTCGTCTATGCACAGTCCCACGAGCGCGGTCCCGTACTCAGCTGCCAGAGGTATGACGACATCCATCCTCTTCGCCTCACCAGTTGTTGAATTGATACCGGGCCTGCCCTTGACGTTCTTCAAGGCCGCTGCGAGCACGTCAGGGTTCGAAGTGTCGATCCAGAGAGGGACGTCCACAGCGTCCTGAACGATCCTGAGGGCTTCGAGCATCGCATGTTTCTCATCGATGCCGGGCACGCCAACGTTGATATCGAGTATGTCGGCACCGTTTTGAACCTGTTTCTTGGCTTCGTTCTCGAGGATCCCAAAATCGCCAGCCTTCAGCTTTGCGATGAGCTCCTTTCTGTTCGTAGGATTGATCCTCTCGCCGACGATAACGGGGGTTCTCCCCGCTCCGATCTTGACTGTCTTCTTCGTTCCCTTCAGCTCGATTACTGGCACGACTGCACAGGGCATGGTCCTATCCTCCCTCGGCCGGGGAGAACGCCTCTTCCCAGAAAAATGTTTCTACGGGTCATACCAGACGTTGTTCTCCCGACGCATGGAATCTAATCTGCCAATGCTCATCGGAATATCGTGAGTTGGCAAGAGCCATAAGATATGAATTATAATTATGATGAAATGCATTCGTGGCTTCGCACGGGACCGCCAGTTCGAAGAACCCGAGCCCCCGGACAGAAAGGTTAATTAGGGAACCGGGTATGCCGGTTCAATCGGAAAGCTGGAAATGGCCGCAAAGGCCTTCAAGAGACTTTCCGTGCCAGAGGTCCCGAGGAACTGAGTTCCGGAGGACGGCTATTGGGGGTATAACCAATGGAAGATGCAGTAAAGCGGCTGAGGGAAGCCGTGACAAACTACGAGATGGAGACAATCGCTGACCTCGCGAAGCAGGCACTGAAGGATGGCGTTGACCCCCTCGTAGCGATTGAGAAAGGCTTGGCGGAAGGAATCAAGACCGTCGGCGAGAGGTTCGGGAGGGGAGAGATCTTCCTACCTGAACTCGTCAT
>Ga0315296_10003320_pt1 | contig 13491 bp, 13 predicted proteins | sample YL17G14_18_MG_FD_203921 | JGI IMG/M metagenome (GOLD analysis project Ga0315296, IMG submission 203921) | Sediment microbial communities from Yellowstone Lake, YNP, Wyoming, USA - YL17G14_18 | ecosystem: Environmental > Aquatic > Freshwater > Lake > Sediment | place: USA: Wyoming | collected... | reverse complement strand
TGGAGAGCGTCACACCCATGAAAGGACCGATGAACGCACCAGCAGCAGTGTTACTCATTCCCTCTTTGCTCTTCATGGCTCTGCGAAGTTCAGGCAATTTCCCTACAACAACTGCAACTATCCACACAAATGACGCTCCCAAGACCATGCGTATCAACGTTGCAGACAGCGGATTCAACATCACTCCCGGGTCTAGGTAGATTCCCTTCTTCGAAAGGACTAAGCCGACTCCCTGACCGATCGCTCCGGTCAACGCAAAGAAGATACCGTAGCTTCTCAGCCTCTTCGTGACAGGCTGCTCTCCCGACCGCTCTTCCGCTTCCAATATGACCACGATTACGCCAGCCAACGTTATGGCTATCCCAACTATGGCGAATGTTGGAATTGTCTCTCCCAACATTAGGTAGGCGCCTATGGACGCGAATATTGGGGACAAAGCCATGACGAGAACCGAGCGCCTGGGCCCGATCGCGACAAGCGCCGCGAAGTATCCGAAATCACCAATGCCCAAGCCAACGACTCCACTCAATCCCATCCAGAACCATTGCCCACTAGTCGCCGCTGGCAACATGGTCCCTAGCAGAATCGCATGTGTAAGCACAAGGAACCCCACCGCCATGATTATGCGGTAAGCGTTGACGCTCAATGCCCCGATCTTTTTTCCAGCTGAACTGAAGAATAGAGAGGTCAACGTCCAAAGACATGCAGTAGCTACTGCAGCAGTCTCACCGACGATGTTTGGGTCCAAGAGGATTCACTGGGATGCTGTCGTATTTGCGCACCTAGAGCCTAGAGGAGTCCCTTTTTGATCTTTGGTAGATGGCGCATACTGGGCACGATGAGAGGCCCCCCTCCCTATGACCGTTCAGACCCGGGCCCGCCGAGGGAATTCCAAATCATGGCTTTTGCGTCGTTGAGCTGAGTTCGGTTAGTGTCATGGTTTTTCCACACGCGCCACAACTGAAGATAGTCTCGTCGAGGTCGTTGAATTTCAGTAGAGCAACCGGAGCTGGGTGTGGGCATATTTTCGGGTCAACCCAGGGTAGTTGTGGATAGTCTCTTAGTCGTCTCGTTCTTCGCATCATAAGTAGACGCGAGATCGTTCCCCGATAAGAGCGGAAGAGATGATCGATTGACCGTGTGAGTCTCTGGTGAAAGAGGCCTGTCGAAGAGCTCGAAGTCATGGAGTTCCCCTCTGTAGGCAAGCTGGAAGCGTTCACAAGAAGTGGCGGCACGCACGTCGACGTGCCCGTGGACGTTCAAGGGGAAACTGAAGGTCTTCCAGAACAAGACGCTACGCTATCCTGGCAGCTATGCTCAACTGAAGACGATGCGTGACCTGGGCCTGTTAAGCGAGAGAGAGATCAAGGTTGGCGGAGTCAAGGCGACGCCGAGGCGTGTACTTCAAGCGCTCTACGAGCCATACGAAGTTAGCAGGAGAGAGATGTGGTTGCTCTCCACGTGAAATGCGTTGGCAGGAAGGATGACTGGCCGGCCGAAGCTATTCTGGAAATGTTAGATTATCATGATGATGAGACACAGTTCTCAGCGATGGAACGCACCACAGGCTGGAGTGTCTCTATAGTTGCGATCATGATGGCGCAAGGCGAACCCCCACGCGGAGCAAAGCCACTTGAGACCGCCGTCCCAGGCCACCCGTTCGTCAAGGAACTAGAGCGACGAGGAATCAAACCGACCAAAAACACAAGCTGGTAGAAAAGCCAGCAATGCACAGAAAAGAGAAGAGGGCTTCACGAGAAAAAGGGATATAGGCTGCGGGGGATACTCCACAATACATGGTGTCAGAGTACAGATTCCTCCGGTTCGAGATAGCGGGTCTTGTCACCACGGTTTTCTATGTGCTCATGACATGGCCACTGGTGCCAACGGCATTAAAAAGGACGGCTCTGGCGGGCTTCGAGTCCAGCCTTGCGGTAGTTGCTGTCCTTTTCTTGATTTCCCTGCCCCTAGGATACTGGGAACATCAACTTGTCGTCAGTAGTTATCGGTCCGATAAGAAGACTAGAAAAGTTCACCAAATCCTCAGAGACATCATATTGCAGGATCCTGAGATCAAGAAAGGCTTTGGATCAGACACCGCAACGTTCTTTGCACGCTTCGATAAGCGCGATGAAAACTCTTTCTTGACGATGCTAAGCGAGCTGTGCATTTACTCAGAGGAATTGAAGCTGCGACCTGATGTTTATGAAAGGCTTAGCGACCGATGGTCTCATTTCTATGCCCGGAAGGCTGTTGCAGTATATGCACCGATTTTCGCAGTCGTGTTGTGGGTCGCTACTGCTGCTTGGGGCTATCACGCGCAATGGCCGATCGAGTTCGGAAGGGTACTGGTGTCCTTGGTCCTATGGGCCGTGCTCGCGACCATTAACTTCATTCTCATAAACCCGTATTCAGCCAAGATCTGGTCCGAGATAAATATCCTCGAAGCTGAAATAGTTCTTGCGAAAAGAGATAAAGTCTTGCAGGTCGTTTCTCCCCTCGTGAAGTCGAACTATGTGCAGTATTTGACGGGGGTCAAGTAGTTGACAGTACGACTCTTGTGGTTCGCACCTACCAATCCGGATCCTGATACCTATATCGCGACGGTGATGCGCAGAACCCGAGACCTTCAACCACTTGAAGAACTTGTTGCTAGTCTCGACAAGAAAGGGCAGTACTGTGTGCAATGCAAAATGGAATTGAGGGCCAAGGACCATGACGGGGCGGACATGGCATCTCACAAGATCCTCCCCTTGTGGGTTGTGGAATTGGTCCGATTCGCGAAGAAGCATGGTCATTTCGATGTCCTAGAGCACGTCAAGTACTCATTTAGTATTGAAGGGGTCTCACGTGTGTTGACTCATCAGCTTGTTCGCCATAGGCTGGCATCCTATTCTCAGATTTCCGCCAGACTGCTTGCGACGAGAGATTGCGTGATACCTCCTCTTGAATACATCAATGACGAAAGTCTTCGCAGACATCTTCGTGACCAGATGAACAATGCGTTGTCCCAGCAGTGGACTCTATACGATCAGCTTAGAGATGGGGGGGTCAAATCCGAGGACGCACGCTACATCGTCGGCGATGGTCAGATGACATCACTGATTATGACAGTGAATGCCAGATCGCTGGGGCACATTCTTCGATTGAGGTTGCATAAGGACGCTCAGTGGGAGATCCGAGGATTGGCAAAGGAGATCTTGGGTTTGGTTAAACCGACCGCTCCGATTATTTGGGAAGAACCGATCCCTGATGCCCTATGAAAGGACTGGCGACCGCCGCCCGCAAGCCAAACTATTACCTTGCAGGTGCGATACGGGGAGACAATTCCTACGTGAAGTACCAGCACTTCATCAGGGAAGTGGTCGGTAGATACGGAGAGCCATATACTGAGAGATCCGAATGGTATGCGCCACTCGACCCTTTTATTGAAGAAGGTGTTCCGGTAAAAGAGAAGAAAGTATTCGAACGCGATATGATGTGGCTCCGCCAGTCCCGCGCGGTCATTGCAGAGGTATCTGGCCAGAGCACCGGAACTGGTGCCGAGATCATAATGGGCCTTGGTATGTGGAAACCGACGCTCTGCTTGTACCATCAGTCATCCCTTCCTTCCTTGATCATCAAGCAATACACGCACACACACAGGCACCTGATCGTTCAGGAATATGCTGGAGAACAGGACTTGGAGCGATACTTGACCTGTTTCATGAAGCTGGTTAGCATATCCGATGACATGAATGAAATCCGACGGAACTATCTAACGCTAAGCAGAGAAGCGGCTCAATCAAATCTCCAGATAGCTGCGATATGCGAGCGCGCACAGTCGCTGCTTAATGCTAGCCGACAGTTTGAAGCAATCGATTTCAAGAATCTGAAGGATTTCAAGACTCTGGACAGTTTTGCTACATTCATGTTTCGTAACATTGTGCTACAGACCCGATGGGATAGGCTCAGTAGTCAGCGAATTGGAGACACTCTCGTGAGCGGAGACAAGTGGAGAATCGTCACTCAGGTAGTTCAGTACGCTCTCGACAATCTTCGCAATGTCGCGCTGGGAGACGAAAAATCTGTCGTGGCAGGCACTAAGTCATATGACTTCACGCATCGTTACGTAACGATCGATCTAGGACGGATCTATCAGAACCTTCGAAAGGAGAGACTAAGATATTCTCGATGGGCATTCACAAAGAATCTGAGAGCATACAGAAGGATCGGCCTGCTATTACCCAGCGGAGAGATAAGGTACGGCGGGTCTAAGTTCAAAGACCAAGTCCAGATAATCGAAGCCTTCGAGGGACGCAAGCTCGTTTCGTCTAGCTCTCGTAGATCCATGATGAATCCCAAGATTCGAGTTACCAATCACTTCTACCCTCTAATGGCATTTCTGGGGAGATACGGACAGCAAGCGCTGATAACCTTCCTCATGGAATGTCGCGAGGTACATTGGTACTCCAAGATCGCTAACGCGTTGAGAGCCGCGCCACTTGACATCGACCAGATTCATATCAATGACATACTCCACTATGATTGGGGCCCTGAGGTCTCAGACTATCTGAACGAGCAATGCTGGTTAATGTGGACAGAGAAGTACTCTTCGTTTCTTGGACGCGATCTAGGGACCACGACTACTGGCTTGAGCCATTGAGTCCGAGACATAACAGAAATACAATAAACCGCTGCCGCTACTTGAACCTGTCCTCAGTCCAAGAAGCCTTGAACTTGGGTCTTCCTTCCCTCGCGACCCGTACCACTCTTGCGCTACTCTGAGCCTTGGACCGCGCTACAGCGCACAAGCTGTTGGTTAGCGGTATTCTGCGTGGTCGTTGTCAAACTCTGGCCGCAATCACCGATACTCCAGCCTTAACGTGATCTAAGCCTCCAGCTTGAGGAGCAATGAGTGACGTCGCAGGACCAGCAAAACGAATACAGGAGAAATACTTGCGACAGATGTATCACATCGGCAGCGAGGACAGCCCAATAATAAAACGGTATTCCAAGATTCTCTGTCCAAATTGCGGGTCGTACATTCCAATTGGATCCAAGTGCCTGAAATGCGGCTTCATCCCGCCGGAATACAAGGACATGCAGAGAAGAATAGAACAATATGGGCAAACTCAGAATCATGAAAAGGCGATACTTTGGCAGCGTTGGGGTGAACAGAGTCTACACGGGCGCAAGTAGTGTCAATGTGAATATCGATAGTGACCAAAGGCCTCGATCTTGCAATGGCCATAACCAGTCCGTCCAAGACCGGAAGGCCGGTAGATATAGTGTTCTACACAGCCAGGATTCAAAAATCCAGCTGGCTAATACCACGAGGCAAGATCCCCGCGACCGTGGCTGTTGGCATTCGACAAGTCAAGTAGGCATGCTTTGTCTGTCAGTACAGTATATTATCTGTACTCCGACTGTACCATACCCTTAACTATACCGTGAGAGTATAGTATGATTGGCGACGCGTGGTGCCAATAGAATTCGAGATCAAGGTGGTCGCGGTTGCGGGCAGTCTGCGCATGACGATCCCGAAAGAGGTTGCGAGAGCACTGTGCATAGAGGCCGGAGATACGGTGCTGGTGGGATTGAACGATCACACGATGCTCGTACGAAAGAAACAGAAGCGGTAGGTCGAGATAGTTTCATTGAGCAAGTTCCTCGGTCTTTTGCGAAGTCGCAACCCATATTACAGAACAAAGATGGGGTACGCCTATCTCGGCGATTCACTGAGACTCTGCAAGAGGATTCCCGACGAATCCATTGCCCTCATTATGACATCCCCTCCTTTCGCACTGATCGAGAAGAAAAGATACGGGAATGTAAGCGCTGAAAAATACGTGGAGTGGTTTTCTCCATTCGCGGCTGAGTTCAGCCGGATTCTCAAGAAGAATGGCAGCCTTGTTGTTCATGTGGGGGGGAGCTGGAATAGGGGCGTGCCTACGAGGACACTCTACAACTTTGAACTCCTTCTTTCGCTCGCAAATAGCTTTCACTTGGCTCAGGAGTTCTACTGGTACAACCCAGCGAAGCTTCCAGGACCAGCCGAGTGGGTAAACATCCGCAGGATGAGGGTCAAGGATGCCGTCGACCCAATCTGGTGGTTTTCCAAGACGCCACGTCCCAAGGCCTCGAACAGAAGAATCCTGAAACCCTACAGCGTCAGCATGGAACACCTTTTGGCCAATGGATACAAGCCAGGCCTGAGACCGTCTGGTCATAATATTACACGCAAGTTCAAAAGGCGGCACACAGGTGCAATACCTCCAAACATACTGATACTGCCCAACACTGACTCAAACAGTGCATACTTCGTTCGATGCAGGAAAGCCCGTTTGGTACCTCACCCAGCGAGATACCCTGAAGGCATCCCCGACCTCTTCATCCGTTTCCTCACTACCAAAGGAGATATTGTATTGGATCCCTTCGGAGGCAGCAATACAACAGGAGCCGTCGCCGAGAAGTTGGGACGCCGATGGCTATGCTTTGAGACCGTCCCTGACTATCTGCGAGGATCAAAATTCCGATTCGACTCCACACTCTGAATCCCGACGAACGGACCGCTCAGGACGAATCGGCGTCTTCTTGGGCGACGTCCTTTTCGAATGCCTGTTCACTTGTTATCGCTGTGAGAATGGAACGGGCGCCCCACTCCTTAGACTTGTGCTTGATGGTCTCGTACGCATCTCCTGACGCACTCGCTGCGCTTGAAGATCTTGACTCGCCGGAGCCATTCATCATGCTCTCGATGTTTTCGATTCCCTCGTGCTGCAGGTAGGCGTAGAATGCCATGTGAAGAATGTACTTCATCATCAGTCGCTCCTTCGTCGCTATCGCGTATGCCGAATTCGTTACCGCTCCTACGAGCCACTTGTTCTCCCTAGAAATGTAGATGATCATGTGCCCTTCTTTCTCTCTGACCTCAGCAACATTATCTTCTGTCCATGCTTCGGATTTCCAGAAGGAGCTTTGGGAATGCACCTCTATGATCTCCGGAATATCCAGCGGAACTCTCTTGTCTCCTCCCCCCTGTTTGGGAACGGTCACAATCGCTTGCTTCCAATCATCGAAAGTGACGTTTTTGCCTTGTTGAGGAACTGGGAGTTCCAAGCCGAACTTGAACTGAGTGTTTGCGAGATGATCGCCGCTCAGTGTGATCCCCAGAGATAGCCTCCCTCCCTTGAAGTCCCTGTGCCGGCTCGTGATCTTGCATAACTTTGGTGCATCTCTGCTCAGTCGGATGGATGTTGCATGTTTCGAGAGGAAGCCGTCGGGGGCATCTGACTCAAGACCGATCCACGTTGTTCGATTCAAGCTGAACCTGATTGGGATATTCGTATTGCCTATTCGTATGAACGTGGGGAAATCCTTGGTCGGAAGAGGAGGATACTGCTTCCTGTGCCTTGGCCTCTTCCTCGTGACAGACCTACCTTTGCCCTTTCCACCAGTCAGATCGAAAGTTCCAGGCCTGATTCTATTGATCATCTCAGCAAGCTTTCGACGCAGAGCCTCCTTGGCCCTCGTCACACCTTGGGTTAGTAGTGAAATCTCGCGTTCCTGATCCAGATCCGACAATTCCTCGGGCAGTATCTCTGCGAGAATTGCTCTGAATAGGGCCAAGCCCTCTTCAGTTATGACCTCTCTTCCAGAGGTGAATATCTTCCTTCGTCCAACGTCATTGAGATTATCGCATTCTATCTGCACCACGAGGTCTCGGTAGAGATTCGGGAGCTGGCAGTCTCTTGCAAGAATCCGCTTCGGAAGGGCAGCATGTGTTTGTCCCAAATAGCTTACGACAATTGGGTCATCTGGATCGACGAAGGTAAGTTTCTGTTTGAGATCCGTTCCTATATTGAATACCCAATACCTGACGTTTACCGAACCATATTCCCCGTTGTTTCCTACAGGGGACACAAGTTCGTCAGAGCGTTGCACTAGCTCGGATTTCTGAAGCCTATCCCGGCTTCCAAACATGCGTCTGCGTTCAACGTTGGCTACCCAGTTCCTCTCGTCTACTACCCAGAAAGGCAACACTGGGTCGAAAAGACGAAACTGAAGCAAGTTGTAAATGTCCAGAAGAAGCGGTCGGTTTCCCTTGCCAATCTCATAGTCCACATGTCTGACGAGCGTCCCAGCAGCAAATGCTGAGGGATCAGCTGAGATGCCGAAGGGAAAGTTATCATTCTTGCTGACGAGATAGACGTATTGCCCGTCTTTTTCCCCTTTTTCCGCTTCCCTCATTCGAACGATGGTGAAAGAGACCTCCTCATCCATCCTGCCAGGGTGTTGGCGCCTAGACACGATCACGGTGTACTTTGAGAAACGGAATGTGGCGGAACCACCCTGCCCAAACCTGCCCATCAAATACCATTTCTTTATCTTGTTGTCTCTGTTGAGAGACAGAATGGTTTCCGGAAACTCCTGACGCGATATTCCTATGCCTGCCTCCTGTATGTCAATTGTCGGGGTGCTTGTTAGGTCTCCGTCGCGCAGAGTGACGATTATGCCTGCCTGTTCGACAAGCTCTTCCCGCTTCTCCTTGCTTTCTAGAGTACTAAGGTAGCCATCTTTGACACCGAACGTCTTGTCCACGAACATTCTGGGCGACGAACATTCGTCCGCGAACTTTGGTTCAGCTTCAGCAGCCAACTCAAGTCGTGCATCAATGGAGTTGGTAACTCGCTCCACGATTGCCGCTGATGGAATAGAGGCAACGTTGATGGTGGGGTAGTTGTTGCGGTCGCCGACCAACCTCCACTCTGAACCTAGAGGCTCCAGGCTTCTGATAACTTCCTCAACTTGGTTGTTGGTTGTTGCCCTAAGGAGGTTCTTCAGCGCAGCCATCAACACATCATGTTGTGGGCTCGCCAGAAGCGAGGTTTTCTGGCCAACAGTGCTCATGATCGGATCACTCCAGGCGGTTCTTGTGTTTCAGAGATCGGTTGACAACCTATCTCTGGCTGGCTTGATTCTGAAAGCCCAGAGAAGAGCTGGGCAATCTTGCCGTTATTGCCCTGTAGTCTCGAACTGATCGCAGCCACGTGCTCTTTGACTTTCCTATCAGCGTCGCCCATCGCATCCAGAATCTTCTTGCAATCATCGAGGATACGCATGTTATCGTTGACATAGTGGATGAGATCCTTGTTGCCTGCTAGAGACCTAATATCCAGTGTCTTCTTCTGCATCTTGAAGGCCAGAGTATGTATTTCTCTGAAGACACCAATTGTTGGAATCAACAGGTCCTGCGTTGTGACAACAACCAGCCCTACTTCTGAATCAATCGCGAAACCCTTTCCTCTTGCATTGCGCGGCAATTTGTCTGTCACTATGACTGCCAAGGGGACGTCGTATCTCTCCATATCTGAACGAACTTGCTCTAGGAATGCATTGTTCCAAGTCTTTCGAGACTTGACTTCGACGAGGGTACGGCCAATTGCAATCCCAGCCTGCAAGAAGTTGACGATAGCATCAGTTGCATCAGATCCTCCGAGTGGCTCGACTCTTACTCCGGGAACTCCAAAGAACGCCTCTTGTAGGTTTCTGACAGAGAGAAGCTCCGTCTCCTCTCCCTTCACCGCGGGGATTTGGAAAGCTGTCATGACTGTCTGCATCGATCCCACGGCCTCCTTGAGCAACCCGTGAATTTCTGCCGCAGACTTGCCCTGGTCCTGCAAGATTTTGACCTGATTCATGACGTCCTGGGTCTGTTGACCCACGATCTCACGCATTACTTCGCGCAACTGCGCCGCCTCGGATTGGTTCTGGGTTTGCATTTGACTGAAGCGCTCGATCACGTCGTTGACGACCTCCTTCTTGATTTCAGAAGTGCCTAAGGAGATTCCCTTCATAGCCTGAGAAATCGCACTAGCGACGGGCGCCCCGATCTTGTACTGTCCGTCAATCGCTCTGAAAGTGGCAAGAGTTGAGTTCAGGCGATGCTCAGAGTCGAGTTCGGCGACCCACGCCAGGTTCTCTCCTTCAATCTTGGACAAGAGTACTGCGGCAGGTTCTGCTGATTGGCGAAGGAGTCCACCGCATGTCGCGCATGTGACTGGGCCAATGGTGCATGTGCATTCAGCTAGAGACTGTGAGACCATCACGAATTCCTCTTGAGGAACTCCTCCCCTGCAGATGTGATGTGATAGCGTACGGACAGTCCAACACGCTCGCGCGTGACGAGACCGAGCTCACTCATTCTACTGAGAAGGCCAGATCTAGTTGTGGATAGTTCAGTTTCCTTGAGTTTGGGTTTCAGTTTTCCTAGCTCCTCTTGGACTTTCTTCGGGTTCGTCGCTCCCCCTTTGATCGATTCCAGTACAGACCGCATCAGCTTGGCCTCTTCAGGTAGCTGTACGCAGATGTGATTGACTAGGAACTCTCGTTCTTTGTCTGAGAGCGGCTGATTGAGATCTTCATTCTCGATGACAGGGTTCGCCAGTTTAGCGAATTCTAGGCCTGCCGCTGTCAATCCAACTACATCGCGACCGTTGTCACCCTTGCGTATGTTCACGAACCTAAGCGCGGCAGGGGCGCCTTCCATCTGATCCTTGGCCAGGTAACCTACGAAATGTGATTTGAATCGCGCTTTTGCTTTGAATTCATCGATCAATCGCTTTGATTTAGTTGGGAGCGCGGTTGCAATCATCTCCGAACGTCTGCGTCCAAGACCCACTTCTTTCTTGAGGAGCATCCTGCCGTATTCTCGGGCGATTGAAGCAGCGTTGTCCTGCAGAATGCTCAACTGTACATTGGGGCCGTCCCCTTTCAGCATGTTTGCAAGCACACGCGTTGTGATTTTTACAGGGAAGAGCCTGTTGTAGAGACCGTGGATCTCGCCAGCCACTTCCTCTGACTTCGGAGGTGCCACTGTCTCCACTTTGTTCGGGTCAGGAATAGTCAGGAGTGGAGAGAGGTCAGGATCCTGGGCAGGGGATCGAGCAGTTCGGTCGGTTGTCGATGGTGAGATAGATGAGCCGCGAATCACGGCCGGATTGTATGCGTGTTCCACTTCGTAGAGTTGGTTCTGTGTGGCGGTGAGCAAGAAATCCTGGACGGTCCTGTAGCGACCTTCGCGTATCAAGCGACTAATCGCGTCGACCATGCCAGGATCAAGATCTATTACATATCTCAATTATAGTGCCCCTTTCCGAGCGAATATATAGACCGACTGGCCTATAAGCTGGTCGGTTATGCTCGATATATTAGGAAAAGGCTAGACCTACTATGCCACCTTCCGCGCCTTCTGGACATCCAACACCCTCTTTTGCGCTGATATTGTATATGTCGGAACCAAATCGCCTGCAATTGAAGCAGGCTCAACGAATTACTGCCGAAAGCCCCCATGTATTCTGGCGCGTGACGCTCATCGAAGTGAATAGGGCGAAAAATGTGATGCCGAAAGTCAACGGGAAAAACCAGAACGTGACGACAGAGTGGTTTCTAGATCTCTTCTACCATCTCTTCTGCTAATAACCCACAGACGACTAGGCTCTCAGGTCTCGAATTTGCTTTGAGGCGTGTCCGTATCTGTGCTTAGCATTACCGGTCTCATAGCCTCAGTCTGATCTATCAGAAAGAAATGATGCGGGTAGTGCCTCTTTGAACCAATCAGGGATATATCGCCAGCACTTTCTGACGTCTTTGGAAGCTTCCATCCACAACATAGAATCTTGCTTTGTCATCCTCAGCCCTAACTGCACGGCCATAGGCCTGAATGACTTCCAACATTGCTTGATTATCGTACCATTGCCGGCGCCCCATATCGAGCCGTCTCTTCACTCGCTTGTCCCCTAGGTCTGGGAATGGTACTTTGAGGAGTATCTGTGCGTCGCATACGTCATATTTCCAGTCTTGTCCCTCATTGAAGGCGACTGAGACGAATACTTTGCCGCGTGATTGCATCCATTCTCTGAGTCTCTCCTCGCGGTCTCTTCTTGTGTGGATGATGAGTCTCTGCCTAAGATCTTCAGGAAGATTGTCGAATAGAGTCCTCTTATGATCGTGGCTGTGACAAGTGCGTGAGGGAATAGACGGGAAAAAGTCACTGCGAGTACATTCGCTGGGTCCTTGAGGAGCATGTGCGTGAATTGTATTACAGTCCAAATCAATTGTATTACAATTCGGACGAATCGTACGTGTGATTAGGGCGGTTCCGCGGCCTTCTGGATCGGTTTACCTGATTGGATCTGAGAATAGGGATGGTATTGATGGCTACGGGCGTGGACCCCCTCTATAGGTGGGTACCCCCGCTCTTCGTTCACTGAAATCGCAAAACGAGTGTGTAATACACTGCGTCCCACACCCTTGATTCCAGCACACAGAACAAGGGTGGGAGTCACCCGGACAGGGGTGGCAGTCACCCTGCTTCTCGACACCGCCAAGGCCAGGGGGTCCAACGCTGGTCTCTATTGCCCGGTCAAGCGCTTCATCCGCTAGTATCCAAAGAGGCTGCGCGCCATGTGGTATCGCTTTGACCTGAGGCTCGTCCAGTACTCTCCCTGTGCGTTCTTGAACGGTTCGGAGGAGCTCAGTCGTTGTTAACAAGCCAGGCCCAAGCCAAGTCTACTGTCTGACAAGTGCCCATGGCAATCTGACGTCTTTGCCTGAAGGGCAAGCTTGCTGTTGCAGGTTCCCTTCATAAGGTGGCTCGTGACTAGGCTGACCCAGTGCAGTGGACTCTGAGGACAAATGAGTGGGTCACAACCGAAAGCTCGGTTCTCCAGCCGTCTTCCAAGCGGAGATTACCTCACTCTCGCTGTGTGGGCCGGAAAGAAAGATCCAACAGCTGAAGTGCTGACAATTCAGATTCGACATTCTGCAGGCAAGAGCTGGGAAACCACCGGCAGACTGGCCTTGTATAGAACGGGCGATGGCAACTATTCTCAGCTCCCCGAACGTCAGCCTGCGAGAGAAACCCAGGAACAGACAGCGACCGGGAACATTCCGGATGAAGCCAACATCTTGTCCTGACCGTTTCGCTTCAGAGAGCCAGCCCGATCCGGGTCAGTCAGGGGGAACCTGCTCCCTTGATCTCCAGAGACCTTTTCCGGGTCCGATGGTCTTGCCATCGCAGACTAGACGGTTGATGGCTGGTCCCGCGGCAACCGAGTTACCCAGGATATCCGCTGCACACCGCTCAAAGTAGTTGAACCGTTGGGGCTCTGTCACCTTGCCAAGCTCCATGATCAGTCTTGGATCTTGTGTACCAGGCGGATCTGCCAGGCGCCAATAACCTTCTGGATCCTGAGTCCACTTGCCGAGGGATTCCAAACGAGAGAGATGAACCTCACTCTGTGCACGGTTACCGGTTATCTTGTCTATCTGCCACAAGGCATAATCCCGGCTCATCACTGGACCAACACTAAGAAGGGTGTTGAAGACTTGCTGGTCCTCAGGCTTCACGAACTCGAGGCTATCCCGGATGGCCCGGCGGTCGGGCTTTGCTTCGATGAGGAAAAAGGTCCGCATGTCCGTCTTGATCCGTGACGGCACATCTAGCGG
>Ga0315296_10003319_pt1 | contig 13492 bp, 11 predicted proteins | sample YL17G14_18_MG_FD_203921 | JGI IMG/M metagenome (GOLD analysis project Ga0315296, IMG submission 203921) | Sediment microbial communities from Yellowstone Lake, YNP, Wyoming, USA - YL17G14_18 | ecosystem: Environmental > Aquatic > Freshwater > Lake > Sediment | place: USA: Wyoming | collected... | reverse complement strand
CTATCTGAAAAAGTCCAAAGGCAATATCGTCAATATCGGCTCAGTCGCCGGCCATTACGGCGGAGGAGACGGCTCAGGCATCTACGCCGGTGCAAAGGCAGCCGTTGCCACCGAGACTATCGCTATGGCAAAGGAATTCGCCCCTTATGGTATTAGGGTCAACAGCGTCATACCAGGCCTTATTGAGACTCGCTTCCATGAGCGATTTAGCACCGCTGAACGCAAAAAAGCAGTTGCCAGGCAAACCCCCCTCGGCAGAAACGGCACCGCAGAGGACGTAGCTAAAGCAATATTGTTCCTCGCAAGCCAGGCCGCTGCCTTTATCACCGGCGAATATATCGCCGTAAATGGCGGCTTGTATATGAGAGCCTGAAAAACAATTATTGCACTTGCCAGCTTTTTTGGTATAAAGACGTTTAAGTAATACAACAAATCAAAAAAATAAAGAATGAAACGGACTCTAAATGCGACCTTACGCACGGATGCAAATAGACGGGGACCACATTTGCAAAACACCGCAAATGGAACCCATCCTCAAAAGCAACAAAATACGTCTGGAAACCCAAAAAAAACAATGGGTAATCCGGCCACCACACCCTAAAGCTGGCGAAATTGCCAGGTCACTGAAAGTCTCGCCTCTTCTGGCACAGCTTTTAATCAATCGCGGAATAACTGACGCCCACTCCGGCGCCGTTTTTCTAAGGCCGAAACTCACCGAGCTTATCAGCCCGGAGCTGATGCCGGGCATTAAACCGGCAGTGAGCCGAATAAAGCAAGCCGTCAAAGGCAGGCAAAAAATCACCATCTATGGCGACTACGATGTGGACGGGATTACGGGCGCGGCAATTCTCTGGCAGATTCTGACATTGCTCGGTGCCGATGTAAATTACTATATCCCGCACCGCATCGATGAAGGTTACGGCCTAAACGAAGAAGCTGTCAAGGCACTGGTCCAGACCGGTTCCAAACTTTTAATCACTATTGATTGCGGTATCACCGCAGCTAAATCAGCAGAGCTCGCAGAACGATTAGGCCTCGAGCTGATAATAACCGACCATCACCAGCCTGAGACCGAATTACCAAAAGCCGTTGCCGTAGTACACCCTGCAATGGACAAATCCTACCCAAACCAGGATTCATCCGGCTCAATGGTCGCCTTTAAGCTGGCCTGGGCAATTGCTAATGAATTCACCAAAGGCCGAAAACTTGAACCGAAGTTGCACGAATTTATGATAAATGCAACGACACTTGCAGCAATGGGGACCGTCGCTGATATTGTGGACCTGCGGGGCGAAAACAGAATTTTAACAAGTTATGGACTCAAATCTCTGCCGCAGTGCAAGCTCTGCGGCGTCCAGGCCCTAATCGAATCAGCCGGCCTGACTGGACAGGGACTCGATAGCTTCCATATCGGTTTTCGGCTTGCACCAATGCTCAACGCTGCTGGGCGGATGGGGCACGCACGATTGGCAGTGGAACTGTTAACAAGCAATAGTCAGATTCACTCGATGCGAATAGCCGAATACCTCAAGGAGCAAAATGGCCGGCGCCAGCAGTGCGAGCTAAAAATATTCAGGCAGGCTTGTGATGTGATTGTTCAGCAGGGACTGCACCACCGCGACCGAAGGAGTATTGTCCTTGCAGACAAGGGCTGGCACAGCGGCGTCATAGGTGTTGTGGCATCGAGAATAGTAGAGAAATACCATCGTCCCACGATTATGATCGGGATCCCATTGTGCAGTAAGTCGAAAAATGGTATTGCCCACGGCTCTGCTCGCTCGGTAGAAGGTTTTGATTTGCTCAGCGCTATCAGCACCTGCTCACGGCATTTGGTTAGTTTTGGCGGGCACAAAATGGCTGCCGGCATAACTATCGAAACTGAAAAAATCGCCCAATTTGCATCCGAATTCGAGACCTATACAAAGCAAAATCTAAGTGAGGATGATGTGGTCGCCAAACTGCACATCGATGCGGAGGCTTCATTGAGCGAATTTTGCAGGGACTCTGTCAGAGAGCTTCAGATGCTTGAGCCTTTTGGGCAGGGCAATCCCAAGCCAACTTTTGCAACAAAAGGCGTTCGCCTTGCCTGCCCACCCCGGAAGGTCGGCGCAGCAGCCAACCATTTGCAACTTGCGGTAACCGACAATACAAATTCGCTCCGCTGCATTGGCTTTCGGTTCGGCCAACTGGAGAAAAAGCTCCTTGAGCACGAGTTCTTTAATGTTGCTTATCAGCCCCAGCTCAATACCTATAACGGCATCTGTAACGTCGAGCTCGTCCTCGCTGATATACAGTTCGAATAGGGGCTGTCGCCTTTTGCCGCTGAACACTCCCGAACCACATATTGCAGCTATTCTTCTATGATAACCTTTTCGATCTTGAAATATCCAAGCGTGGAAACCATTCCAAAGAAATCCACCGGCTCACCGTTGCCTATAGCCAGAGCAATATGTCCTGGGCTAAAGCCCTTCGGCGACCTCGTCGCGTCGAGACCAATCCACTTATCACCCACATAGGCCTCCACCCAGGCGTGACCACCAAACATATTGTCTCGACCGGCAAAGGATTCAACATAAACAAGGCCTGAAACAATCCGCGCAGGTATCCCAACCGCACGGCACATCGACGCCGCCAGCACAGCAAACTCACTGCAGTCACCAACCCTGCTGGCCGCTACCTCCGCCGCTGACGCATAACCAACCGACAGGCTCCTGTCCTCGATGTATTCAGACACAAACGCTTCAATCCTCTTGACAGCCTCTGCCGCATCTTTAGTGTCACCCACCGCACGGTTAGCAAGCTCAATTATCTCCCTGCGGTCGCTCTGCAAAAATCTTGTGGGCTCCATCGCCTCCAGAACGCCGCTATCCCTGCCTTTATAAGGAAACTCCACGCCTGCCGACGCAGCAACCGACCTGACAGTCACGATTACTCCGCCTTCCCCAAGCTGCTGTACGCTCTGGTTGTCAGTGGACGGTATTGTCAGCGAAGCCGCTTGGCTGGTCGGCCTCAGGTGATAATTAACCGATTTAGCCGACTCAATATTCTCCAGAGGCTCCGGGCTGGCTATAAACATCTTATCAACCAACTCCAGAACATCATTCTCGCCCAATGCAAACTCCTTGGCACAGGCAATCATCTCAATTTGCATCCCCATCACAGGCGCAATGCTCTTTTGAATACGAAGGTCCCCATCAATATAACTTCTGCTGACAATCCCACCGGCCCTCTGTAACTTAAGGGTAGTCCCAACCTCCGTCAAAGTCACGACACGACCCAGCAAGTCAATATTTCGTTTCGGCCCAATATGTATTTCAGCCTCAATAGCTCGCGTGCCGCCCGGACTGAATAGCTTAGCGCTATACTCCAAACCATCCTTAAGACCTTTCTTCAGGCTCAGCAAACGCAAGCCCTCAGCCATCACCGCACCGTTCGGCCATTCAAACGTGTTCTTTTGCGTTCTTCCCATCGAGGTAACCGTCATATTTACTGTCCCTTGCTCATTCACTGTCCCTGAGACATTCATTGTCATCAGACCGAAATCTTGCACAACCTCAAAACCCAGCGGCTTGCCGTCGGTCGTCTCAATGCTGGTTTCCATAGTATTCATGCTCACAGGTGCATCAGCCCGGCTCACTTGCATGCTCACTTTTTCGGTAGTGGTCACTTTTCCGTCGGTTACGGCCCGACTATGTATTGCATGACCTATCTTCTTGCCTTCCGTAAACACAGCAAAATACTCAGTTTCGCCCAATACAGACACTGGCCAACCTGCTGCCGCAAATATCAGGAAAACGCCAAAAAGATATCGAACCCTCATAATTCAATCCCCTTTATAATATAGGCAATAACACTGACTCCCGATTTCTCAAAAAGTTCACCGTCACCGCCAAGTATAAACACAAAACCACAATTTTTCATTACGATAATTTCCAATAATCGCTAATTATCTTACCGTTCCTGACCAGCATTGCCAAAATCTCCGTATTTTTCCTATACCACACAAAACCGGGGGCAGTTGCATTATTTCTTATTCCGGCTAAAATAAGCAAAAATTGTTCTCTATGGAACTTTATGATTTTTAACGAACTCCTGAATCTTGTTTCTTTGAACAAAGTGCCTGGTATTTGTGTTGATTCGCGCCTCGTCAAAGCCGGTGATATTTTCGTAGCCATCGAAGGTACGGTATATGACGGCCACGACTTTATTAACCAGGCTGTCGCCAACGGTGCTAAATATATCGTTTGCCAAAACAGAGGGCGATGGACGAGCGACGAGCCACGAGCGACGAGCCACGAGGTTATTATCGTTGACGATTCCGCAAAAGCTGCAGCAATTCTTGCACAGGCAAGCAGGGGAAATCCAGCTTCGAAATTGACAAACCTCGCCGTCACCGGAACAAATGGAAAAACCACAGTCGCTTTCCTTGTTCGCTCTTGTTTACAAAACACCGGCCAAAAGTGCGGCCTTATCGGCACAATCGTTTATGATACAGGCGCAGAAAGCTTCGAGGCGCCCCTGACGACTCCTGATTGCCTCACCATCGCCGCCAGACAATCGCAAATGCTAAAGGCCGGCTCAAAATATATGGTCATCGAAGCCAGCAGCCACGCACTTGCTCAAGATCGACTGGCGACCATAAATTTCAAAGCTGCCGCTTTTACAAACCTTGCCGGCGACCATCTCGACTACCATAAAACGCATGCACATTACCTAACTGCCAAAACCAAACTTTTCCAGGCATTATCACCTGATGCTACGGCAGTGTTGAATAAACAATCAGCAGAAGCCAAAAAAATCGCTCAAAAAACCAACGCTAAAATCTTATGGTACGCCGTTGACGAGTCAGCCGACATTATTGCCCACATCGAGTCGATGGACATAAATGAAACGGTTTTCACCTTGGAATACGCTGGCCAATCATCCCTCGTCCCTCGTTCCTCGTCTCTCGTCAAGACTCCTTTGCTGGGGCTGCACAATGTCAGCAATCACCTGGCGGCAGCAGGACTATGCCTCGCTGCCGGTTTCGATTTGAAAACAATATCAAAGGGATTATCCGCACTTCAAACAATCCCAGGCCGACTGGAAAAGGTTAGTTGTACGGGTCACCAGTCACCAGTCACCAATCACGTATTTATTGATTACGCCCACACCGATGACGCCTTGAAAAATGTCCTCTCAACACTAAAACCCTTATGCAAAGGCAATTTGAGGGTCGTCTTCGGCTGCGGCGGAGATAGAGACCGAACTAAACGACCACGCATGGCTAAGGTGGCCGAACAATTGGCCGACTTCATCATCGTCACCAGCGACAACCCGAGAACGGAAGAGCCTATGGCCATCATCGAGGACGTCATCGCCGGTTTTGTAAATCCCAACTCACCGAAGATTACAGTTGAACAAGACAGAAAAAAAGCCATTGAGCTGGCAGTAAAGGCCACCGAAAAAGATGACATTGTGCTAATCGCCGGCAAAGGCCACGAAACTTATCAAATAATAGGAAAACAAAAATTCAATTTCAGCGACAAAAAAATCACCCTCGAATATTTAGCAAAAAGAAAATGAAAAAATTCTCAACCAATGACCTGGCTAAAATAATAAAGGCACACGAGTCACCGGCCACGAGCGACGAGCGACGTTTCTTCACCGCCGTGAGTACTGATTCGCGAACTATCAAAGCCGGTGATTGTTTCTTTGCTATCGCCGGCAATAATTTCGACGGCCACAACTACGTGGCTGATGCGCTCGCCAAAGGTGCTGCTTGCGCCGTGGTCAACAAAAATGCCAACTGCGAAAAATTTACCGGCAATTGTGTGCTTAGCGTTGATGATACTATAAAAGCCCTTGGTGATTTTGCAACGAGCTACCGCAAAACAGGCAACTTTAAGATAATTGCAATAACCGGCTCCGTAGGCAAGACCACCGTAAGGCAAATCGCCTATCACGTCTTAAGTCAGCATTATCGTGTGCATCAGGCGCCAAAGAATTTTAATAATAATATAGGCCTGCCTCTTACACTGCTCGGTGCCCACCCCGAAGATAAAATAGTTATCGTCGAGCTCGGCAGTAATCACCCCGGTGAGATTGCTCACTTAACCCAAATCGCTTTACCCGATATCGCCGTTGTTACCAATGTCCATCCCGCTCATCTGGAAGGCTTCGGAAACCTCAAAACAATTGTGCAGGAAAAGTTATCCATTTCGGAAGGACTCCCAAGTGATGGCATCTTGATAATCAACGCTGATTTGGTTAAATGGTTGAATGGTAACCGGTTAAATTGCCAATTACCGATTACCAATCACCAAGTCATAGCTTTCGGAAAATCGGACTCGTGCGATTTACAAGCGCAGAACATTGCTTATGAGACTGCCGCAAGCCGATTCACTATCAATGGTACTCAGGTACTTTTGCCGTTACTCGGAGCAGGTAATGTCGAAAATGCTGTCGCCGCCTGCTCCATTTGCCGCTTGTTTGGAATAACCATCGATGATTTTGCTCACGCCGTAAAAACTCTGCCGTCCCTTCCTATGCGAACTGAATTGCTGCAGATTGGAACACTAACTGTATTAAATGATTGCTATAATGCAAATCCTGCCTCAATGAAAAATGCAATGGATATATTGGCCAATCTCGTCTCAAAAGAAAAACGCCGCTCCGTCTTTATCTGTGGTGATATGGCTGAACTGGGTCAATATACCCAGGCCCTGCACGCCGAGTTAGGCGCCTCTGTCGCCCAGGCCAAAGTACAGCTCTTGCTGACCGTTGGCAAATCCGCGAAAATCGTCGCAGAGTCCGCAAAAAACACCGCCAGCTACAATTTGCAAACAAAATCTTTCTCAGATACCCTTTCAGCTTGTAATAATCTGGAAAAATTCATAAAAAATTACGATATAGTATTAGTCAAAGGTTCCAGGGTCAATAAACTGGAAATGGCCGTCAAAAAATTAAAAGAACTTTTCTCGTGAAGCGTATCTTGCCAGGCCTTAAGCAAAATACGTAAATACGAAATACAGTATGATATACCATTTGTTATGGCATCTCCGTGACGTCTTTACTCACAGGTTGGGTTTCTATGCCTATCAAGACGTAATGTTTCGCTCTGTAGCGGCTGTCTTGACCAGCTTTCTTATCGCAATTTCGCTCGGTCCTGCCATTATTCGCTTCTTGATGCGCAAAAAAATTGGCGACCGACCGGAGTTTCATCACGCCGCCCTCAACGAATTGACCAAAGAAAAGGCCAACACGCCCACAATGGGAGGCCTTATTATCATCCTTTCGAGTTTAGCAACAACTCTGCTGTGGGCAAAGCTGAACAACCCCTTTGTGCAAAAGGCAGTTATCTTGGTGATATGGTTTGGCGCACTCGGCGGCGTCGACGACTGGCTCAAGCTTACCGCCATCTCCCGACAACGAAGCAGAAACGGACTAAAACCCTGGGAAAAGCTCAGCTTTCAAGTCGGAGGTGCCGTCTTAATAGCATCGTTTTTATATGCCGATTTCGCCAACATAACCGACGGCAAATTATTCTGGGTGCCGTTCTATAAGCATGGCCTGCCGCTGGCCAACTGGATGTTTGTCTTGATAGCAATTTTCTATATATCAGCTACCAGTAATGCCGTCAATTTAACCGATGGCATGGATGGATTAGCAGCTGGCTGCGTCGGAATGGTCAGCTTCGTACTGGCGGTGCTTTGCTATGTCGCCTCAGAAACAATGGCACGAACCAGCCCTGTCACCTGGGCCAGTTATCTTCTGCTCCCTGCTATCCCCCACGCCGGTGAGTTAAGCATCTTTTATTCGGCAATTTTAGGGGCTGTGCTCGGCTTCTTGTGGTACAACTGCCATCCCGCTCAGACCTTTATGGGCGATGTTGGCTCGCTGCCCTTGGGAGCAGCAATGGGTTATGGGGCACTCGTGACAAGAAATGAAATCCTGCTTTTAATTATTGGCGGTGTATTTGTACTCGAATTGATTAGTGTTGTTCTTCAGGTTGCTTATTTCAAATACACCGGCGGAAAACGACTCTTCAGATGTGCACCTTTCCATCATCATTTTCATCTGATTGGCTGGTCTGAGCCCCAGGTCGTAGTACGCTTTTGGCTCTTGGCCGCCGCCTTCGCCGCAATCGCACTCGCCACACTAAAAATCCGCTAACACCGGAAAAATGCAGAACCAAAACGTAAAATCTAAAATCTTGAACTACGGCTTCTCGCCTTTAGCCTCAAAGTTTTAGTTCTTATACATCGTAATGTTCTTCGATGTGGATTTGGACATTTTCTCTGTAGCCCCGTGAATCATCAGAATCAATCTTATTTAGCTTCCTCTGTGCTAAAAAGATTTTGATAGCGGTAACCCCACAGCCGACACCTGCAATAAAAAATATTACTGCAGCAAACATCGCGAAAAGCTCCGGCAATGCGATAATAATAATCCCAAACCCGACCAGCAGCAGCCCCACAATAAAAATCCACGCTGCAATACTCCTCGATGCTCCAGAGATTGCATTTGTATAAAACCGAAAATTCATATTCTTATCTCGTGAAGTGCCTAAAGTTATGGATTATCTTTTCACTTTAGGCACTTTAGCTCACTTTAGGCACTTCTCACACTAACCGTTTAATACATTCCACCTCCCTGTGGCATAGGTGGCGCCTCTTTCTTCTCAGGAATCTCGCACACTATTGCATCGGTCGTTAATAACAATGAAGCAATTGACGCACCATTTTGCAGCGCTGCTCTCTCGACCTTTGTCGGCACAATCACGCCGAACTCAATCATATCGCCGTATTCCTTGCGCAGTGCGTCGTAACCAAAGTTTCTTTTCTTGCTTTCCATAACCTTCTGAGCAACAATCGAACCGTCCAGCCCCGCGTTCTCAGCGATTTGTTTAATCGGTGCTATCACTGCTCTGCGAACGATATCAACACCAATTTTCTCATCGCCGCTGGTCTTGATTTTATCTAATGCCGGCAAAACTCGCAGCATCGCCACCCCGCCTCCAGGCAGAATACCTTCCTCTACTGCCGCCCGGCAGGCATGTAACGCATCTTCTACCCGAGCCTTCTTTTCCTTCATCTCCGCCTCAGTTGCTGCACCAACATTGATTTGCGCCACCCCGCCTGTCAGTTTCGCTAATCGCTCCTGCAGTTTCTCGATATCGTAATCGCTTGTAGACTTCTCAATCTCGGTTTTAAGCTGCTCGATTCTACCTTTGATCTCCGCAGAGCTGCCAGCACCTTCGATAATAGTCGTCGTGTCCTTGTCGATTGTAACCCGCTTCGCTCTGCCAAGTTGGGTCAGTTCGATATTCTCCAACTGCAGCCCAAGGTCCTCAAAAATAGCCTGACCACCGGTCAGGATTGCAATGTCACTGAGCATCGCTTTCCGCCTATCGCCAAAGCCGGGGGCCTTCACAGCGGCTACCTGTAGCACGCCCCGAAGTTTATTAACAACCAGTGTAGCCAGTGCCTCACCTTCAACCTCCTCGGCAATAATCAAAAACGGCCTGCCCTGTTTGGCTACCTTCTCAAGCAGCGGAACAAGCGATTTTACAGAACTTATCTTCTTCTCATGAACCAGTATATATGGCTTCTCCAGAACAACAGTCATATTCTCTAAGTTATTGATAAAGTGCGGGCTCAGGTATCCTTTGTCGAACTGCATGCCCTCAACCAGCTCGACCGTTGTCTCCAATGATTGGCCCTCTTCAACTGTTATCACTCCGTCTTTACCAACCTTGTCCATCGCCTCAGCTAACTTCTTGCCGATTTCCACATCCTGGTTCGCCGAGCAGGTTGCTACCTGTTCGATATGCTTGCTCGACTCAACGGGTATACTCATTTTTCGCAGTTCCTCTACTATTCTTTCAACAGCTTTGTCGATACCGCGTTTTACCTGCATCGGGTTAGCCCCTGCTGTGATGTTTTTCAGGCCCTCATTGAAGATACTCTCAGCCAGAATTGTTGCGGTCGTTGTCCCGTCGCCGGCTACGCTCGATGTCTTCGAAGCCACTTCCTTTACCATCTGCGCCCCCAAATTCTCGTAGGAATCTTCCAGCTCAATCTCTTTAGCCACCGTGACTCCATCTTTGGTAACGGTTGGTGAACCGAACGATTTTTCCAGAATCACATTTCTGCCGCACGGCCCCAGCGTTATCCTTACCGCCTTGGTAAGTTTCTCCACACCTGCCTGGATTGCAGAGCGTGCATCGGTGCCGTAAGCTATCTTTTTAGCTGCCATATCTTTCTTTCTCCTTTTTTCTTAATTTTTTGCTGCTGATTTTACTGATTGTCATTCCTGCGGAAGATTGTCACCCCTGCGAAAGCAGGGGCAGGAATCTATCTTTTTATTTTTATTTAATCTGTGTTTCTCTGTGGCTGATTATTTTTTGCCTTTTTATATAATGGTGAGCATAGTCGAACCATTACTTCTCAATTACCGCCATAATATCCGACTCATTCATAATCAGATACTCTTTGCCGTCTATCTTTACCTCTGTCCCGGCGTAGCTTGTAAAAAGCACCATATCACCCTTTTTCACCTCCGGCTTCCGTAGCGTTCCGTCATCAAGCACTTTACCCTTGCCAACGCTCACAACTTTGCCTCGTTGTGGTTTTTCCTTGGCGCTGTCCGGCAGAACTATCCCGCCCGCCGTCTTGTTCTCCGCCTCTAAACGCTCTACAAGCACCTTATCTGCTAATGGCCGAATCTTCATCTTGACCTTACTCCTTTCAAAAAATCACCAAATACTAAATACCAAATACCTTTCACAATGACTATACAGTCCTTTGATTTTACTCAGAATAGTGAGCATAGTCGAACTATTATTCTGAGAAAATGTCATTATTATATTTCTTTATGAATAATCTGTTCAACTGTTCCCGTAGAATACTCATATCGACTGGCTTGTCAATAACGCTGAAAACATCCAGTCCCAACGCCGCCCTTAGCACCGCTTCCCCTGCCTTGCTCGACAGCAGAATGCACGGCAGCAGCGGATAATCCATTCGAATAATCTTTATCGTCGCCAGCCCCCCGCCTTTAGAATCCATATCCACAATAATTGTATGAATGCGTCTCCGCTCGATAATGTTGGCGAATTCGCCGGCGCTTTCCGCCACCAGCAGGTTGATGCCTCTTGGCTGAAATATATCACGAAGCGCCTCCGGCCAACCCCAGTTCGCACCGCTGGCCAGCACGTTGACCTCATCGAATTTCGACAAATTCAAAACCATTTTTTGTTGCACTTATCGCTTATGCTCTTATGCTCTTACAGTTGTGTGCAAATATCGTGCCAAATACCTCCCCGCCCGCCCGCATTTGCGCAACTTCTTATTTCAGGCAGAGTTACATTGCGAAGTTGTGTTTTGCTTCTATCTGTCAAATTTGTCTGCTGTCCCCGACTGCTCTGCCAAATCGACAGAATTTAGGCCTCACCGCCCGGCGTTGCTCACCTGTCCCTTTTTCCCTTTTGACTTTCGCCTTCTCTTAAAGTACTTTATCTGACAAAAGGTGCAAAGCTATAGAAAGGAGACTTAACATGCTTTTAATGAGCGCTACGGGTTGGATAGTTATCGTTGCGGCTGCTGTGATTTTGGCTGTGTTTATTGGAATGAAAATAAAAGATAAATATTTTTAGAAAGCTGGGGGGGCACCCGGAGTTACCCGCTATTCACTAATCCCTGCTTCCGTTAAGCAGCGGTTTAGAGGTCAAAATGAAACAGGCTCCGCTTTAAAACGGAGCCCGTTGGTTTTTCCGGAATATTGCTTTGGATTAACCGGGAATTACGTTGGTCGCACAAGGGCCTTTTTTACCCTCTCCGACCTCGAACTCTACCTTCTGGCCTTCATCAAGACTGGCGTAGCCGCTTGTCTTGATTTCCGAGTGATGAACGAACAAATCGTCGCCGCCGCCCTCGGGGCTGATAAATCCAAAGCCTTTTGTCCTATTAAACCATTTTACTGTTCCTGTACTCACTAAAGTCTCCTTTTGGCCTCTAAATGACCATAAAATTTGCCTCTCGTATTGTTTAAGAGAATATTCCTGAGAGACGTGAGAATAAACCCAACTGGCAATCATTATACCAGGACACCGGCGAGAATACAATAAAAATAAATTAAAATAATCATATCGACTCTTTGACCCGGTTAGGTACAAGGAGTGAGGGAATTATTTGGGGGCGGCTTTCAGGTGGTGCTGCGCGGTCTCAAGTTTTTCCATGAAGTTGTTTTTTTTGAACGCGATGGTCCATCTTCGGAAGGTCACCCATCCGGCAAAACGAATCAGGTAGTTGCGCCAGTTGCGGTACCATTTTCTCCACCCGAGCCGGATGTTGTGGAAAAAGAAAATCAAAGTGGGAAATGAGAATATATTCAGCACCACAAGGAACATATATTTAAACTGATAGAAGCGGCCCATGATTTTCTTGGCGCAGCGATGTATCTGCTTTGCGGTCAACGGCTCATCTGGCTCGAAGATGGGAAAATTGCCGTCGTAGTACTCCCACCCTATGTCCGCAAGTGGGTAAATTCTATTTTGCTCTTGCAGGCGGCGCCATAGCTCGGTGCCGGGCATAGGAACAGGCAGCAGTACCTGAACCGTGTCGATTTTGGCCTTGCGGATAAAATGTCTGTAGCGTTTGGCACGCTCGGCGGCGGGCATTTCAAACCTCTGCCCCGCCTTTAGCGGATACCCGAAGATGAACATCCCGTGAACGAGGAATCCGAATTCGTGAAAGGTCCTCGCCAGCGATACCATTTCCTCGCACCGAACGTGCTTGTTCATCGCGATGAGTTCTTCCTCGATGGGTGATTCGAAGCCGATAGCGACCGTCTGAATGCCGGCTCGTTGCATCGCGGAAAGCAGCTCGGCATCTTTGGCTTTGTCTAATCTTATCTGAACGGTAATATCGAGTCTTCTCCGGATGCTCTTTTCGTAGTTATTGAGTATGTTGCAGAACCTTATCGTTTCATCTCGCTGTTGGCCAAAAAGGTCATCGACTATGAAAAATTGCTTCGCATTTCTGCTCTCGACTAATGAGCTGATATGTTCGAGCAGTCGTTCAGGGCTGGCTGGTCGAGGCCGCCCTTTGACCGTGCAGAACTCACAATCCATCCCGCACCCGCGAATCCTTTCCACGGGATATATCTTGATTTTCGCATACCGCACCAGAGAAAAATCGGGCAGCGGCAGCTTGTCAAAGTCCGTCGTCGGCTCCCTTTTTTCCGTAACAAAGACCTCCCCGTCCTTCAGATAAGCTATGCCCCTGACCTCGCTCGGCTCTTTTTCTCCTTCTATCACGCCCAGAAGCTCTGTGATTGTCTCTTCCGCTTCGCCCATAACGACATAGTCGATGCCGCTGGACAATGCCTCAGCGATATTATCTTCAACAAAGTGCTGGCCGCCGGCGACGGTTACGATGCCAAGTTCCTTGTAGAAACGCCCTATTTGGTACACCCTGGGTATGGTGCTGGTCAGCCCCCCGTAAAAACC
>Ga0315296_10003318_pt1 | contig 13494 bp, 12 predicted proteins | sample YL17G14_18_MG_FD_203921 | JGI IMG/M metagenome (GOLD analysis project Ga0315296, IMG submission 203921) | Sediment microbial communities from Yellowstone Lake, YNP, Wyoming, USA - YL17G14_18 | ecosystem: Environmental > Aquatic > Freshwater > Lake > Sediment | place: USA: Wyoming | collected... | reverse complement strand
CCCAACCGGTAGTGGCGCTGCATCCTGCGGACAGGGTTCTGTGGGAAGCGCAGGGCGGGGCGCCGCTTGTCGGGTTCAGGATCGATCCCGGACCTGAACCGGGCATCGACCTGCACCAGGGACAGGTGTTGCATCTCGGGAACCTTCAATTCGAGGTGCGGGAGACACCCGGGCATACTCCAGGTCACTGCGTTTTTTATTGCGCTGAGGCGGGCGTCTTATTCTGCGGCGACCTGATCTTCAAGGGCAGCGTCGGACGCACAGACCTGCCGGGTGGCAATTGGGATATGCTGGTGAAGAGCATCCATACCCAGGTGTTTTCTTTGCCTGATGAAACTCGCCTGCTGACCGGTCATGGTGAGGAAACAAGCGTGGGAGAGGAGAGATCGTACAATCCTTTCGTGGGTGATAATGCCTCACCTCTGCCATGAGATCTTGTCTCGGTGAGGTATCTCAAAATATCCGCAATTGATTGGAGGCATAATATGAAACGTGCCGTAAGTGTCAGTTTGGGAAGTTCCAGCCGGGATAAACGCGTGCTGGTGAAATTCAAAGACAAAGAAATCATAGTAGAACGCATTGGTACCGATGGGGATATCGAAAAAGCGAAACGGCTCTATACCGAGCTCGATGGGAAGATCGATGCGTTTGGAGTGGGGGGAGTGGACCTGTATCTCCGGCTTGACCGGCGGGAGTACCCGTTGCGGGCGGCGTTAAAACTGGTTGAGGGTGTCAAAAAAACTCCACTGGTCGATGGCCGCGGGCTGAAACACACCTTGGAGCGGCGGGTCTTCGAACTGGCAGCACCCCTGATGAAAGAATCCCCGCATTTCAAGCAAGCTTTTGTGCCGGTGGCAGTTGACCGGATCGGTCTTGCCCAGGCGGTGTCCGAGGTGTCCGAAGCGATAGTGATCGGAGACTTGATGGTCGCGCTGGGCATCCCGATCCCCATTCGAGGCATTGCCAGTTTTAAGCGCCTGGCACGGGTGCTTTTACCAATCGTCAGCTATTTTCCGATGAGCATGATTTTTTACGGGAGCGGCGGCGCTGAGCAAAAACCCAAATACACCAATTATTTTAACAGTTCCGATCTGCTGGCAGGTGACTTTCTGTTCATGCGCAAGTACATGCCGGAGCACCTCTCCGGCAAGACCGTGATCACCAATACGACCACCGAGGAGAATATCGAATTATTGCGCAAACGGGGTGTACGCTTGGTGATCACCACCACGCCGCGCTACGAAGGCCGCTCCTTTGGGACAAATATGTTGGAAGCAGCGCTGACGGTCTATGCCGGCAAGGGACGCTCCTTGTCTGATGACGAGTTAAACGCTTTGATAGATGAGCTTGAACTCCGCCCGTCCGTGATATATCTATAAGCGTTATTCCGGGGACCGGACATGGTCAGATGGGTGGGAGGATGTATATACCCGTTTGCCCTTGATCAACGATCCAGGCTGGATGTTGTTAAAAAAAAATGGTCTGCAATCAGGCAGGCCATTTTTGATGTTCGATATGTGATTTTACCGGACCGCCTCTTCCGTCTCAGAGTCGAAAATGTGGAAATTACCCATGTTAAAGACGATCTGGACAGATTCACCCACGTGGAATGTCGTGCGCGGGTCAACCCGGGCGGTGAACTGGTTGGGTCCACTGACCAGGTAGAGAAAGATCTCGTTGCCCATCAGTTCGGTCACATCCACCCGCGCATTGACTTTTTCGGCATGGATATTGGGAGGAGCGAAGGTCGGGTTGTGGATATCTTCCGGGCGGATTCCAAAGACAACTTTTTTATCAACGTATTTTTGGTAGACCTGGCTGCGATCGACCGGAATTTTTACAGCAAAGTCACCGGCATCGACAACGTATTTATTGCCATCCTTGCGCAGGTGAGCCGGGAAGAAGTTCATGGCTGGTGAACCGATAAATCCGGCCACGAACATGTTATCTGGATGATCATAGAGGTTTTGTGGGGTGTCCAGCTGCAGCAGCATGCCCTTGTTGATGACCGCGATGCGGCTGGCCATGGTCATGGCTTCCATCTGGTCGTGCGTGACATAGATAAAGGTGGTCTGCAGGCGCTGGTGGAGTTTGCTGATCTCAGCCCGCATAGCCACACGCAGTTTTGCATCCAGGTTGGAGAGCGGTTCATCAAAGAGGAAGACCTTTGGTTCACGGACAATGGCCCGGCCTACCGCCACGCGCTGGCGCTGACCGCCGGAAAGTTGGCGGGGTTTGCGGTCCAGCAGGTCTTTGATGCCGAGGATGTCTGCGGCAGCATTGACCCTGCGCTTGATCTCATCCTTGGGGGTCTTACGCAGCTTCAAGCCAAAAGCCAGGTTATCAAATACGGACAAGTGGGGATATAAAGCATAAGATTGAAAGACCATCGCGATATCGCGGTCTTTGGGTGGGACATCATTCACCACGCGATCCCCGATCGTGATCTGGCCGCGGGTGATCTCTTCCAGACCTGCCAGCAGTCGTAATGCGGTCGTCTTACCGCAGCCGGAAGGGCCGACAAGAACCAGGAATTCCTTGTCAGCGATTTGAAAGTTCAAGTCGTTGACAGCAATGACGTTCCCGAATTCTTTGGTGACGTGGTCGTACGTTACATTAGCCATGAGTTCCTCCGTTTCGTGAGAATATAGTGACATGATTATAGCCTATATTTGGAAGAAATCCTTGAATATGATGATTGGATGGATGGGAAAAAAACGTCCCGCAGTTTTTTTAGCGGGATGGCTATTGAAAAAAATGCGAAGTGGTAACCTTACCCCCTTGCGAAGTGTGAAGAAGAGAAGATCAGCGGTCGCAGACCAGTTATGGATGAACCGTTTTCGGCAGACGGGACAGGACAAAATTGACCAATTTTTCAGCGGATTTCCGTGCATGCTGAAATTCCCGGATGGACGGTTCGATCAGGTCGCCAGGGTAGCGGTAAGCGGTTGCATAAGGCTTCAACTCGTCACCAATGTCAGCCCATTCAGTAAATGAGGATTCAATTTTGGCTGCCTGGAGGATAAGCATACGAAGGTCATGTGTTCTACCTATCCGCTGGTCATGATAGACCAGGAAGCCCTTTACTGCTTTTTCAGCAGCTTATTGGCAGTGATAGATGGCAGTATCCAGGGTGGGGTCGGGAGCCTGAGCGGCTTTGCGTGCAGTTGAAAGGTCGTGGCGGGCTTTGATCATCCAGTTGCGAGCCAGTTCAATCTTCGCATCATCCGCCATAGAGCACCCTGCCTCTTTCGAAGATCTCCGCTTCAAGCGAAGCAGGTACGCAGCGATAGCGCTCGGCTTCATCACGGGTTTTAACCAGGACATCCACTGCCACTGCCAGGCCTCGCAGGCTGTGGTAGGCGCGTTCAGCCCGCCGGGTTGATTTTTCTTTACTATCTGGAACGATCACGTACAAGTCCAGGTCGCTGTCTTCATCGGGACGCCCCCAGGCATGGGATCCAAAAAGAATAATCTTGTACGGTTGAAATTCAGCTACCAGCCGTTTTGTAATTTCCTTCAGTAATTTTTCTGATACGCGTTTCGTTTTGAGCCCAACGTCTGTGGTTTGAATGTTGGATCGTGCCATTTTGCTTCCTCTCATATCCTCTTCAGCCTGTATTGTAACGCAGATCGGTGATAAATTCGTCATCCACTGATAAACATCATTCAGCTCGCTTTTCGAGTAGCAGTTCGAGCATGATAGGTTGAATTTCTCTTGGGAGTTCACCCAGCAGAGCAGGGGTGTCAAGGAATGACGCCCTTGCTAATATTTTAATTTTTTTAACCGGGATTCTCTTGACACGCAAAATAAATATGCTATACTAATGTATAGTATATATCCATGTAATAGGTGATGATTCTATGCCCATATACGAATATCAATGCGAAGAATGCGGTGAAGAATTTGAAAAGATAGTTCGCCTATCCCAAGCCGACCATCGTCAGAGTTGCCCCTCCTGCCAGAGCCAGAATACACGGAAGAAAATCTCTACGATTGCATCGTGTATGAATTCGCTAAGCGGAACCAGCGTCTCAACCAACAGCAGTTGCGATTCCCGGGGAGGCTTTAGCTGAACAGGATAATCTGTGTACCGGTCGTGGGCCGGTTTGCAAATTCAAAAAGGATAGAATGAAAATCCAGGATACTGAAGCCAAAGAAAAACTCGTCCAGCGTCTGCGGCGAATCGAAGGTCAGGTTCACGGTGTACAGAACATGTTGAATGAGGAGCGTGATTGCCGAGAGATCATGCAGCAGCTTACCGCTATCCATTCAGCTGTTCAAGGAGCCAGTCGTATCTTTCTTCAGGAATATGCAGGTGCGTGTCTGATAGAAATGGATGAAAGTGTTCACCTGGGCGGCGATTCAAACCTCCGGAAAAATCGGGAAAAGATCATTCAGGATATGATCGAGTTAATGGATAAGGCACCATAATTAAAGAGCTTTTTGGGAATAAAAACCGCCACTGGATGAATGTAAAGTATTCCTTGAGGTTGACTCGATCCATTACCCTACCGTTCTCTCAATACCAGATGAGAGAATGAGAAGCAAACAGGGAGCAGGATCACAAATACACCCTGGAGGTTTCGTAAGATCTACATGCATTTCAGAGTAGCCGGTAAGGTTTCACCAAACAACTTTAAGAAACTTACCAATACTTGTGAAAAGGCAAGACAGTCTGCCCCTATATCAAAGGTCAGTTTGAGATAAAGGAAACCGATACTTTCACAGAATCTCTATTTGCTTTTCACATGAATTTCACAACCTGCATTTATAATTATAGCGTGGTAGAAATGTCGAAAAAGATCCTGCTTGTAGATGATGAACTGCAAATCGTGAAGGTGTTGAAAGCTTATTTGGAGCAGTCCGGATTTCTGGTGGTAACCGCGGCAGATGGAAAAGCAGCTCTCGCGATATTTCAGCGTGAAAAGCCTGATTTCATGATTTTGGATTTGAACTTACCCGGCATGGATGGACTGGATGTGTGCCGCACAGTACGCCAGCAATCGAATATCCCGATTCTCATGCTTACTGCCCGCGTGGAAGAAGCCGATAAGTTGGTCGGTCTTGAGTTAGGAGCAGACGATTACGTCGTCAAGCCTTTCAGCCCGCGCGAGGTTGTTGCCCGGGTGCGCACCATCTTCCGCCGGGCTGATGGGGAACCGGTACAAGCATCAACCATAAGGGTCGGCGGGCTTCAAATCAACCTGGATGAGCATACTGTGATGGTTTCAAATCAGCAGGTAAATCTCACTCCGACCGAATTTGATATTCTGGTTGTCCTTGCCCGGCAACCCAGACGGGTGTTAACCCGCATGCAGATCATGGATCAAGCGCAGGGGAATGCTTTTGAGGGGTACGAGCGCACCATTGATGCCCATATTAAAAACATTCGTCTTAAATTAGAGCCGAATCCCAGAAAACCCACATATATCCATACGGTATTTGGCGTAGGTTATAAGTTGGATGTAAATGGTGATGCGTAACAGCCTGATTTTTAAGTTAATGGGAGCTTTTTTGCTGGTGGTTGCCACAGGCGGGGTGGTAATTTCCTGGTTCACTTCGCGAGCCATGCAAAATGCCTTTACCCTGTACACGACACACAATGGACAGGTATGGGCGCAGCGCCTCGTGCCTGTACTGGCTGATTATTATTCCACCAATTCTAGCTGGCAGGGCATCGATGCCTTTATTCAGTCTGGCATTGCATCGCTGGAAGCGGCTGGTACAAATATGAATGGCAGCGGACCAGGCTTGAGGCGGGGCATAGGAGCCGGGCAGCAAGGGAGTATGTGGGGATTGTTGGGACAACGAATGATCCTTGCTGATGGGCTTGGGACTGTGATCAATGATACGGCTGGTGAACTGGTCGGGCAGTCATTATCTTCAACCGTTCTGAAAAACGGAGCACCTATTGTGGTCGACAACAACCTGGTCGGAACGATCCTGGTAACTCCAAACGATTTCGCTGGGTCGAATACACCCGCCGGGCAATTTCTGGCGTCAGTGGATAGGTCGATCATTCTATCTGTGGTTGTCGCCGGTGCCATCGCTTTTTTATTGGGATCCATTCTGTTCTATCAAATCACGGCTCCTCTTCGGCGGCTGAAGAAGGCTGCCCATGCCATCGCCAACGGCGATTTAAGCCAGCGGGTCGTGATATATTCACGTGATGAGTTGGGCGAGCTCAGCCAGAGCTTCAACCAGATGGCAGAGAGCCTGGATCGTGCAGCAATCCAACGCCAACATCTGATGGCAGACGTGGCCCATGAACTGCGAACACCAATTACAGTGATCCAGGCAAACCTGGAAGGTATGCTGGATGGGGTTTTACCCCTGAATGCCGAACAGGTGGCAGCGCTTCACAACGAGACGTTCTTGCTGAACCGCCTGGTCAGCGACCTAAGGTTGATCTCGCTGGCTGAAGCGGGTGAACTAAAGCTGGAGATACAGAAGATCGAAATTGGTAACCTGATCCAGCAGGTGGTTGAACGGATCAAGGTACAGGCTTTACAAAAGGGAGTCAACCTGGAGATCGAGTTGCCAGAAAAACCTCCCATGGTAAGGATCGATTCTGATCGGATGACCCAGGTGTTGAATAACCTGATTGGGAATGCTTTGCGTTATACCCCCCCGGATGGTAAGATCATTGTTCGTGCGGTCAAAGAGGATAATCCGGCTGGTGCCATCCGGATTTCCGTCATTGACACCGGCTCCGGGATCGACCCTGCTGTGCTACCCTTTGTGTTTGATCGTTTCTACCGGGCTGATCAATCCCGGACACGAACCAGCGGTGAATCCGGGTTGGGCCTGGCGATCGTCAAGCAGTTGGTCGAAGCACATGGAGGTAAAGTAGAAGCCCTCAGCCCGATTTTTTTGAATGCAGAACGTCAGGCTTACGGGACTCAAATATCTTTCACTTTACCGGATACAATACCCCAGCCACCCCGTGCTATTCGAAAAATAACAGATGTGTGAAATATTATTGGTCGACGTGAATGACATTCACCACTAAACATGAAAATGTTACATTCAGATTAGAAATATGATGGGAGCAGAGTAGATCAGGGTTTTCAGCAATATTGATTTTTCGACCATCCGCCTGGCCTGCGTTATCTGGACCCAGCTTTTCATGACCTGCTCGCTGGCCTAAAAAGAACCATACCGGTGTGCCGGGAAATTTAAAGCCAGCGGGCGAGGGATTTGCTTTAAGAGGTGGGAAAAAATATCATTCAAGGATGATTCGGTGAGGAACATCTTCACCCAAGCCGGGGCGCTCATCCAGCGCCCCGTTAGCGTTTCATTCAGAATGGATGTATTGTTCTCCCCTTTTTGGTGCTGAAATTGAACATCGTATACAGGGGGCACCAACCCACCAGGCCTGTGACCAGCTCGCTGGCGAAATTCATCCTTTCTTCGAAAAACCTTCGCGAATTCTTCACATTACTTGAATATTATTGAGGTGTTGGCCAGGACAGTTTCCAACTGTCGGCAACCTTGAATAAAAACAGTCTTCGTGAAGAAGAAAGGAGCATATTTATGGAAAGACAGGTTGTTTCCAAACAAACCCGAACCAACTGGTGGATCGATTCGCTGCTTTTTAGCAGCGCCTTGATTGCCACCCTGTCAGGAATTTACTTCCTCTTTCTGCCCTCGGGTGGATTTCAAGGAGGACGTAATCAACTGTACCATGTTCAAATTCTGTTCAATCGCCAGACATGGGATGATCTGCATACCTGGAGCGGTATTGTGGCGATCACCACTGCCATCACCCACCTGGCGATTCACTGGCAGTGGGTGGTCAGTATGGCTCGACGAACCTGGAAAGAATTGACCGGCAAGTGCGGCTGCATGAACCCGCGCGGGAGATGGAATCTGATCCTGAACACTATCGTATTCATTAGTTTCGTCCTCACCGCTGCCAGTAGTACATATTTCCTTTTCGTCAGTAGTGGGCGGTGGACTGATGATCCAATGATCCTGTTCACTCGAACTGCATGGGACTTTATCCACACCTGGGCAAGTGTCATTTTGGCTGCAGGAGTGGTCATCCATTTTGTCATACACTGGAAGTGGGTCACAAATGTGACGCGTAATATGATCGGGATGGCGTTTCCAACCCGAACAGTACCCCAATCGGTATCAACAACAAACTCATAACAGGAATATCAACACAAAAAAATTTATAACTCAGAAAGGCAGGTAAATATGTGAAAAAAAATATTAGTTACAACTGCGTTGGTCGGCGTTTTCGGAGTGCTTGTATTTGGTGCGGTCAACCGGACCCTGTCAAAGAATGACAGTGAAAGGGCAGGCTCAGGTAAGGGTGGCTATGGACGAGGTAGTTCGGGTGTTCTCTCTTCCGAACAGGTTGGCAGGTCGTATTCCAGGAACCAGTGGAACGGCAGGAACAGCTGCGGCCAGGTTGCATGCGGAGACGGTGTCTCTGCGCTGACCAACCTGCACCCGGCGACCCCCGCTGAATTGAGCGCTGATGAATTTCCTGCGCTGGTCTATATGCTCGAAGAAGAGAAGCTGGCTCATGATTTGTATGTGACTTTCTATGAAAAATGGGATCTGCCCATCTTCAAGAACATCAGCCAGAGCGAGCAAACACAGATGGACGCCATCAAAACACTTCTAAACCAATATGGAATGGACGTCTCGGTTTCAAATGAGATTGGGGTTTTCACCGATCCTGATCTTCAAACCCTATACAATGATTTGGTCGCACGCGGCAATCAATCGTCAGCCGATGCGATCAAAGTAGGCGCGGTTGTCGAGGAGATTGATATTCTCGATCTACAAGAACGCCTGACCCAGGCTAACCACATTGGTATTCAGCAGGTTTTCACCAACTTGGAGAGAGCCTCTTCCAATCACCTGCGCGCTTTTGCCTCAATGCTGCGCACCCAGACTGGTGAGACTTACCAGCCGCAATATCTGAGTGCTGAAACTTACAGGGACATCATCAACACCCGTATGGGAACCAGCGAATACGGTAATAGTGGTTGAGATGGTCAGGGAGGAGGCAATCGCGGCGGCAGGCCGTAACCGAGCCGTCTTGCAAACAGGTTTAAACAACCGGCGGTGCGTTGTCCAAAGCGCACCGCCTTTGATTCCAAAATCAACAAATTATTGGGGTGTGTCTAATGAATAAATTCAGTCCGTCAAGAAAAATCATCTACTTTGCAATCCAATTCGAGAAAAATCACAGACGATAATTCCCTAAAAAGAGTAGCATTGATTTGCATGTGGCTGAACCCGTCATCTGATGCAACGAATTGATCGCCAAATCGCAGGAGTGGGATTCACATCTTACTTACATTAACCTGCGGGAAGTCAGCCCTGACCCCTGCGGGCAATCAGACGTAGATGAGACCTTCGATCCCTGGAACACCGGGGCTGTAGATCCTCGCTGAGTGGGTAGGGCAATATCGGTGGGCAACCTAGTCTGCAGCGTAGCTGCCGCTAGATCGAACTGATGGATTGTCTGTCATCTTGATATTATTATCGCGACGTGATAATATTGAGCTGTGATTGAAACTTTCGCCTCCGAAGAAACCAAAAAGATATTTCTCGGTCAGGTTTCCACGAAATTACCGAAAGATATTCAACGCACCGCTCGACGCAAATTGCTCTATTTGGACGACGCAGAAGACTTGCAGGATTTACTTGCCCCACCAGGCAACAGACTCGAAAAACTTAAGGGTCAGCGGGCAGGGCAATATAGCATCCGCATCAATGACCAATATAGAATTTGTTTTGAGTGGGTTGATAACAAGGCAATAAACATAGAGATTGTGGATTATCACGGTTAAGAGAGTGAAAATGAGGAACGAAACTTTATCCCCTATTCATCCAGGTGAAGTTCTCCTTGAGGATTTCATGAAACCACTCGGTTTGAGCCAATATCGATTGGCACATGATATTGGCGTCACGCCTATTCGCATCAGCCAGATTGTCAATGGACAGCGTTCAATCACGGTAGATACTGCCATGCGACTAGCGCGCTATTTTGGGACCAGCGCGGCGGTCTGGCTTCGTTTACAGGTTCGCTATGACCTTGAAGTTGCAGAACATGAATTGAGTGACCGTATCAAGCGCGAGGTAAAGGTTTTACATCAAGTCTGACGATGAACGAAAACATCATAACAAGACTTGTCCGACCCGTGGCAGTGACCGTATTCAGCGCGTTGTGCGCGACCTGACTCGGAAGTTTAAGGAACAGGACTAAATTATTTCAAAGGTGGGGTATTCCGAATGTCCTGCTCGTAGAAGGAAAGCCTTTGACCGCACGGCAATGCTGAAAATCGAGTCTCATTCGCCTGCTTACCATTAAGCCGGTACGGTAGTTTTGACTTGACAAACCAATAAATTTAATTTACACAACAAGAGCTGCCGAACAACGGCTCAAACAAATATCGGTTGCCCGATGCGCTTCCCTCCATGGTGATACACAGCGAGAGTGCTTCGAAACGCGATGTGCGTATACCCTCACAGAGTGGGTTCGATGAAACACGTCCCGATGGTTGTTTCGAAAAGCTATCCAGACCATTCTATAACCTCAGGATGTTAAACTTACTCAGGGACGATGTTATCGCAGTAATTTTATCGGTATATCCTTCATAAGTTTGCTATAATTTCGACTCACCGCTTGAACTTAAGTGGAAAACGTTTCGGATTTTTCAACGCGTCCAGCTCGATGTCGATGTCTAGGTCTGGCCAATGGAAGCCGTCGAACGAACTCTGGAAATTGTGGATCTGGGCAACTGTGGCATTATGAAAATCGGGATAGTCTTCGAAAGCCACAAAGTATTCCTCATCATCGATAAGCAGCCAGAACCCATCGTGCTCAATACTGGTGATCTGGGCGTTAATCTGAGAACTGCCTGTTCCAAGCATTGGTAAACTTCTCCTCGTGAGATTCAACCAGCCGTTGGATTTCCTTTAATTCATGTTGCTTGAGGCCGCGGAAATCAGCCAATGTGACAAAAGGCTCTAACTAGAACTTGGCTTTGCCATCTGGAGACTCGACATGTACGTGCATACGGTCTTCCTCACGGCTGTTGAAATAAAATCGATATGGACCTTTCTTGAAGATGGTGGGTGACATTTTACCTTCAGGTCTATTATATACTGATTAAGAAAGTCTTCACTCCTCATAATCTAAGACAGCAAGGGAAATTTTTTAACATTGTCTCCATTAACAGAATTTGAGCACGACTCCTCTGATCTTGTTTTTGTATGGAAAAAGGTTGCCCAATCATATCTAAGAACAGAAGCTAAAGGCAAGCAGAACGCTGCGCGGGGAGATCCTCGCTGAGCAGGGTTCCAAACGAGGTAATAACCCTTTTTTAGGTAAAGGGGAGGTGACACAGATGAGGAAACCTGTTGACAAATACGCTGTGGGGTAAAGGGAAAATGGGAAAATTGATACTTGTAAATGGATATAAATAAGAATATAATATTAATGCATATAAAACTTCGATTTGGGAGGGTGAAATGAATAAAGCTCATAATCATCCATTTTATGTCAAACCTTCGATATGGTTCATACTCTCTTGCTTGGTGCTTTTGAGTCTAGGCGTTAGTGGGACTCCCTACGCTCGCGCTATCCAAGTAGGTAGAAAAGCTGAGATTGCTACAATTTCAAATATTATTTTAATTCCGGGTACTGTTGAAGTTGATAAAGAAATTGAGAGCGCATTAGTTCTAGCATTGGGAAGAGCAAATACTATATATAAAGGTGCTAAATATTTTGCAGTAACCGATATACGAGAAGTAGAGTCTTGGTATTTTATATCAACATTAGGATTAGTAAAATATGATAATAATCGCGGATGGTCATTAGAAGACAGTGTTTGGGTGGGTATGGTGTTAATAGAACGAGATCAAATCAATACATTTCAAGGAGCTGTAGAAGGTACAACCCTATTTTCTGAATTACTAGATGAGGTACCTGAAAGAATAATAAATCGATCATCTAAGAATAGTATTGATCCTTTAAGGAAAAATAGAACACCATTCAACACAACTAGTGGTTATATATTTCCGTGGCAATCGGGGACATCAATGTTCTATGGGAGTGCTGGTGTACATACCAATGGTTTCATTAGTGACTGGAAAGCTGTTGATATGATGTCCGATGGAAATACTGGTGCAGGGCATGCCCCCAACCGTTTACTGGCAGCAGCATCTGGTTCAATAGGTTATATATGTAGAGATAGTAATAATGTTGCTATCCGCATTGATAACTTGTTTTATACTCATCTAGTAGATAATTCAAATTTAACGCTAGGAAAATGGTTTAATCAAGGGGATGAGATGGGTCAAATGAAAACAGGAACATTTGGAACTACTGGTGTAGGTTGTGGGTGGGCAACACAAGGAAGTAATTGGTTTCATGTACATTGGGGGTTCCCCAATGCAGATCTCCAAGTAGAAGGGTGGACATTAAGCATGGCTACGCAAAATTGGACTAAAGGAAGCACCACCGTCTCACCAAATAATTGGGGGTTAACTGCAGGCGGTGGTAGTTGTAAAAGCCTCCCCTCGGGATATACCAAATGTGCCGATGAGGGTGGCTTTTGCAGCTTCAGCGGGACAAAGGAAGTATATTATGGCGCGAATAGCTGTTACTATTCCAAGTCATTATCGAATGGTACAGCCTGCACTAATGATGTTTTTGGCGATCCCGTTTATGGTGTAACAAAAGCCTGTTATATTCAACCTGATAATCCTTGCAACAATCCAAGCCCAAGTAGTGGTCAAATCGGGATTTATGAAAACGATAATTACTGTGGCAACTATAAAATTCTCGGTCTTGGAGAATATCCGAATCCTGGATCTATGGGTTTCTCCAATGATAGCGCCTCATCCATAAAAGTAGGTGACAATACTAAGGCGATTCTATGTAAAGACGATAACTATAGTGGGGGTTGTGAAGATTTTATAAGCAACGATCCTTCCCTCGGTGACAACTCAATTGGAGACAATCAGGTTTCTTCGGTAAAAGTTCAATCAAATAATACATGCAATTCACAGATGCCTAACGATGATCAAATAATCCTATATGAACATGGAAATTACGATGGTGTATGTAAAATTCTCAGTATAGGAGAGTATCCAGATCCGGGTGCAATGGGTTTCGCAAATGATACTGCCTCCTCGATCAAGGTGGGGAACAGTGTAAAGGCTATTCTATTTGTGGATGCAAATTATAGTGGGGGTTTTTCGGAGTTTCTTGGTGACGATCCAGACTTTGGTGATGATACCATCGGTCATGATCGTACATCATCAGTTAAAGTTCAAGTGCGTCAATCTCTGAAACCAGACCTTGTTATCCAGGGTATAACAGCTTCACCTTCGAATCCCTTTGTCAACCAACCAGTGACTTTCACTATCCTCATCAAGAATGAAGGAACGGCCGATGCCAGTACAAACTTCTATGTCGACTTCTTCATTGACAGACAACCTATTGACGATTGCTC
>Ga0315296_10003317_pt1 | contig 13494 bp, 22 predicted proteins | sample YL17G14_18_MG_FD_203921 | JGI IMG/M metagenome (GOLD analysis project Ga0315296, IMG submission 203921) | Sediment microbial communities from Yellowstone Lake, YNP, Wyoming, USA - YL17G14_18 | ecosystem: Environmental > Aquatic > Freshwater > Lake > Sediment | place: USA: Wyoming | collected... | reverse complement strand
GGCAGAAGACCATGCGATGGTCCTTGCTCCTGGCAGGATTGAGCCATAGATTGTCATATGGCGTCCATTATACTTTCCTTTCATATTTTTAGAAGAACGAGTGTATCATATCATATGAACCAGCGCAAAGGGTTGACTATTGTTAAATAGTATAATAAGATAATGAATACATTAAAATGAAAAAACAAATAGAAACAATTTATCATTATGATGTTGTTTTTGAAAATAACGGAGAGGGCTATACTGTTACTGTTCCAAAACTTCCGGGACTAGTTACCGAGGGGGATAACTTAAAACAAGCTAAAGAAATGGCAAGAGATGCTATAAGATGTTATTTGGGCGCCCTATTAAAAGATAAAATAATTGCAGGCGTAAAGAAAAAAGAAAAAATTAAAGTGTGCGCTTAATTAAATTAACAAAGATTAAAATTTATGGCAAAGTTGCCAAGAATCCCGTCTTTATTAGTTATTAAAGCGTTAAAACGAGCTGGTTTTTATGAACATCACAGCAGCGGAGGACATATTCAGCTCAGACATCCTGAAAAATTATATTTAAGAGTAACTATTCCATTTCACAGGAAAGACCTTAACCCCAAAACTTTAAAATCAATTATTGAACAAGCTGAATTAACAGCAGAAGAATTTATAGATTTGTTGTAAAGTTTTTAATAAAATAATAAATTAAAATAAAATTAAAAAATCAATTATGGCAGAAAAATTTGAGAGGTCTAAACCTCACGTAAACGTTGGCACCATTGGCCACGTTGACCACGGTAAAACCACTTTATCAGCCGCAATTATGAAGATTTCAAAATTGCGCGGTTTTAAGTCTTCAGATAAAAACGTTGACCAGATTGATGCTTCCCCCGAAGAAAAAGCAAGAGGAGTGACGATTTCCATCACCCACTTGGAGTTTGAAACAGCAAAAAGGCACTATGCTTTGATTGACTGCCCAGGACATGCTGACTATATCAAAAATATGATTACGGGAGCGGCCCAAATGGACGGTGGAATTTTGCTTGTTTCAGCGCCAGACGGACCAATGCCCCAGACAAAAGAGCACATTCTTTTGGCAAGACAAGTGGGATTGCCGTCATTGGTTGTGTTTATGAATAAGTGCGATATGGTTGATGACCCGGAGATTTTAGATTTAGTTGAATCGGAAGTCAGAGAACTTTTAAAGAAATACAAATACCCCGGAGATGAAATTCCTATTATCAGGGGGTCAGCATTAAAAGCGCTTGACGTCGCATCAACTGATGATCCTGGTGCAAAACCCATTGTTGAATTATTAGATGCAGTTGATAACTATATTCAAGAGCCAGCCAGAGAATTAGATAAGCCATTTGCTATGGCTATTGAAGATGTGTTTTCAATTGAAGGCAGAGGAACAGTAGCTACGGGAAGAATTGAAAGAGGCATTATTAAGCCAAACGACGAGGTTGAAATTGTCGGTATTAAACCAACCCAAAAAACAGTTGTAGTTTCAGTTGAAATGTTTCAAAAATCATTAGACCAAGGCCAAGCCGGAGATAACGTAGGCATTCTGTTAAGAGGCTTAAAAAAAGAAGATGTTGAAAGGGGCCAGGTTATCTGCAAGCCAGGCTCAATTACTCCGCACACTGAATTTGACGGCGAGGTTTATGTATTGTCAAAAGACGAAGGCGGGCGCCACACTCCATTCTTTTCAGGTTACAAGCCCCAGCTATATATCAGAACATCTGATATTACCGGAGATGTTACGCTCCCGGAAGGCACTGAAATGGTAATGCCCGGAGACACGGCTAATTTAAAAATTAAGTTAATCGTGCCGGTTGCATTGGAAGAAAAAGGCAAGTTTGCCATTAGAGAAGGAGGAAAGACAGTTGGAGCAGGAGTTATAACAAAGATTATTAAGTAGAAATGCTTCGTATTTATATAATTAATTGTTCGATCGAAATGAAAATAAATTTTCACTTCTCCCTCGCTCATAATTATAAGCGCCATGCCCGTTAAAAAAGCAACTGCCACAAGAAAAAAAACTGCCGAAAAAAAGACAGAAGAGATAGTTCACGACAAAGCGCGCATAGAACAGGCGATGTCCAAGTTTAGAATAAAGTTGCGAGCCTACGACCACAAGATAATTGATAACTCGGCCCGTCAGATAATTGACATAGCGCACAGATATGGAGTTGAAGTTATAGGGCCAGTTCCTTTGCCTACAGAGATATTAAAGTTTACCGTAAACAGGTCCAGCTTTATTCACAAGAACGCCAGAGAGCAGTTTGAAATGAGAGTGCATAAGAGGGTTATCGATATTTTAAGTCCAAATCAGGAGATTATAGAGGCTTTAAGAGATTTAAACTTGCCGTCGGGCGTAGATATTACAATAAAAATTTAGCGATTGTTAACTTTCCCGCCCAGGGCGGGATAACAACATTGCCGGTGACTGGGCAATCGCCCAGTTTTTCATTATCATCGGGGCAAAATGAAAATAATTTTTTGAGCGCCTCGCCCACGGCCAACCCGAACAAAAAATATTTTCATTTTGCCCCGAAAGAATATGAAATACATTTTAGGCCAAAAAATATCGCTACGCTATTTATTCTATGAAGTATATATTAGGAAATAAAATAGGAATGTCCCAAGTGTTTGATAAAGATGGTAAATTAATACCCGTTACTTTAGTTTTGGCCGGCCCCTGCTATGTTTTGCAGAAAAAGAATAAAGAAAAGGATGGATACGAAGCTTTGCAACTGGGATTTAAAAAGATAGAAAAGAAAAACAAGATGAAAAAATCTATGAAGGATAAAGAGTATAAATACATAAAAGAAGAAAGAATAAGCGGAGACGATGCCCTAAAAGTTGGAGACGAGGTTAATCTTTCGATGTTTAAGGAAGGAGAAGTTGTTAAAATTTCTGGTATGTCTAAAGGAAAAGGATTTCAGGGCGGAGTTAAAAGGCATGGGTTTTCAGGCAGAAATGCTACACACGGCGTAAAACACGAACACAGAACAATTGGTTCAACCGGTAGCCGTTTTCCCCAGCACGTTATAAAAGGAAGAAAAATGCCAGGCCGCATGGGTTATGAAAGAGTTTCGGTAAAAAACTTGAAAATAATGAAAGTTGAACCGGAAAATAATTTATTAGTAGTAAAAGGCGCGGTTCCCGGAGTAAAAGGAGCTTTGCTGGAAATTAGAGGCTAAAGATGAACCCTTCACCCAAACGGGTCAAGGGAAAAATTAGTTAATTAATACAAGCGAGAGAAACAATACAATAAACTCGTTTGGGTGAAGGGTGAAAATTGATGTTTACAACCAAGAAGGGAAGGTAGTTGGAGACGCAACCTTGCCAAAGGACATTTTTGACGTAAAAGAAAATTCTGATTTAGTGCACCAGGTTGCGGTGTCGCAGATGGCAAATAAAAGGCAGATTTCAGCTCATACAAAAAACAGAGCAGATGTGAGAGGCGGTGGTAAAAAACCGTGGAGGCAAAAAGGCACAGGCAGAGCAAGACACGGCTCCATAAGGTCTCCATTATGGAAAGGCGGAGGTGTTACTTTCGGCCCAAGAAATGACAAAGTTTATGAAAGGGATATCCCTAAGAAAATGAGGAGAAAAGCCTTGTTTATTGTATTATCTTTGAAGGTAAAAAACAGCCAGTTGGTTGTTCTAAATAAGATTGAATTAGAGAGAGGAAAAACCAAAGAAATGGCAAAGTTGCTGTTAAAATTGCCTTGTAAAGAGCAGAGCACGTTGGTTGTTTTGCCTGATTATGATAAAAAGCTCTTTTTAGCGGCTAGAAACATTAAAAAGACAAGTGTGGAGGAGGCAAGGAATTTAAACGTATTGCAGCTGTTAAACTACAAATATTTATTAATGCCGAAGGAAAGTATTAAGGTAATAAAAGAAACATTTACTAAGTAACATGGCTTTATTTGATTTTTTAAAAAGAAAAAATGACCCAAAGGGTACCCCAGAGAAGGCAAAAGAAAAGAAGGTTGCAAAAACACCAGCAAAAAAGCCGGTAAAAGCTTTAGAGCCAGTTAGCCAAGCCCCATCTTTTAAAACCAAGAGACCAGTAGAGTTTTCTTATGAAGCTTTAAAACAGCCACATATATCTGAAAAATCTACTTATTTGGCCGAAAAAAACCAATATGTTTTTGAAATATCGCCTAACTGCAACAAAAATGAAGTGAAAAGAGCAGTTGAAGGGCTTTATGGGGTAGATGTGCTATCGGTGAATATGATAAAGATACCGGCTAAAAAAAGGAGATTGGGAAAAACAGAAGGTTTTAGAAAACAATACAAAAAAGCAATAGTAAAGATAAGAGAAGGACAAAAGATTGAAATATTGTAAACATGAAGATATATAAACCAACAACGCCATCAAGAAGGGGAATGACTGGAATAGACTTCTCACAGCTTTCTAAAAAAAGGCCGGAGAAGAAGCTTTTAAAATACGTAAAGAGAAATGTCGGCAGGGGCAGTTCTGGTCAGATAACCGTAAGACACAAAGGAGGTGGAGTCAAAAGACTTTATAGAGTCATAGAGTTCTCCCAAACAAAGATGGATTCTCCGGCAAAAGTTATAGCTTTAGAATACGATCCAAACAGGACAGCCTTTATTGCTCTAATAGAGTACCCTTCGGCAAGCTCAGGGCGAGTAAAAGAAAAGCAATATATTATAGCTCCACAAGGACTAAAAATAGGAGACGAGGTTGTGTTTTCAGAATCAGCTCCTTTAAATCCCGGAAACAGGGTAAGGCTAAAAAGTATTCCAGTGGGAACTATGGTATACAATGTAGAGTTAGAGCCTGGTAAAGGAGGAAAGATAGTCAGGTCAGCGGGCACCGCAGCTCAAGTTTTAGCTCAAGACAAAGATTTTACAAACTTAAAAATGCCTTCTGCTGAAATAAGGAGATTTAGTTCAGAATGCTTTGCATCTATTGGAGCTGTTTCAAATCCAGAAAACAGATTTTATACAATAGGTAAAGCTGGTAAATCAAGGCTAAAAGGAAGAAGGCCGCACGTAAGAGGGTCAGCTATGAATCCGGTGGACCATCCTCACGGCGGCGGAGAAGGAAGGCAGCCTATTGGATTAAAATATCCGAAAACACCATGGGGCAAGCACGCTTTAGGAGTTAAAACAAGAAAGAGAAAAAAATGGTCAAATAAACATATTATTCAAAGAAGAAAGAAGTAAGATGAGCAGAAGTTCAAAAAAAGGTCCATATGTGGATGAAAGGTTGTTAAAAAAAGTGCTTTTGCTAAGGAAAGACGAAAAAAAGATTATTAAAACCTGGGCAAGGCACTCTTCGATTTCCCCAGAGATGGTGGGCTATACTTTTGGAGTGCACAACGGAAAAGAGTTTATACCTGTTTACGTGTCAGAAGATATGGTAGGCCACAAACTCGGCGAGTTCGCTCCAACTACAAAGTTTTCAAGGCACGGAGGCAGAATGCAGAGAGAGATAGAGGCGGGAGTTGAACAAAAAGAAGCAGCAAAGGTAGAAGTAGAAAAGAAATAATAATATGAAGGTTACAGCAAAATTAAACAATTTAAGGACAGCTCCGAGAAAGACAAGACAGGTGATTGATTTGATAAGAGGCAAAAAAGCTGCAGAAGCCCAGTCTATACTTTCTTTTACTGTAAATAAATCAGCCAGGCCAGTGTTGAAGCTTTTAAATTCAGCTATAGCTTCAGCCAAACACGACTTCCAGATAGATGAGTCAAATTTACTTGTTTCTGAAATTTTTGTTGATGAAGGGCCAAAGTTAAAAAGATGGCATCCAATGTCTCGCGGCAGAGCTTATCCTATTATTAAAAGAACTTCCCATATAACGCTTGTTTTAAGTGAAATTGTTCCAACAGAAAAGAAAGATTCAGAGACAACTAAACAAACAAAGACAGAAAAGAAACCAAAAGTTAAAAGAGAAGCTAAACTAAAAAAGAATAAGGTAAAAACAAAAAAACATGGGGCATAAAGTTCATCCAAAATCATTTAGAATAAAAGGAATAGAGGATTGGAATGTCCGCGGATTTTACGGTAAAAAGATGGCCCATAATCTTGAGGAAGACTTTTTGATTAAAGATTTTTTAAGAAAAAAGTTAGTTGAAGCTCAGGTGGCAAATATACAAATAGAGCATTCTGCTGACAAATTGAATATTATTATAGAGACTGCAAGACCCGGCTTGATAATCGGCAGAGGAGGAGGCGGGGTTGAAACGTTGAAAGCCGAGATAGAAAAGAAAATAAGGAAAAGCAGGAAACCCGCCTCCAGACCCAAAGGGTACCCCGCTACGGCGGGCGAAGTAAAGATAGAAATTAGAGAAGTCAAGAACCCTTGGATTTCAGCATCTTTGGTAGCTCAAATGGCAGCTCAACAAATAGAAAAGCGCATACCATTTCGCCAAGTTTTGAAAAAATCTATAGAGCGTGTTATGACAAATAGAGAAGCCAAGGGTGTTAGAATAGAGGTTTCGGGAAGATTAAACGGTATTGAGATTGCCAGAAAAGAGTGGTTAAAGCAGGGAAGGCTGCCAAGAAATACGATAAGGGCCGACATTGATTACGCGCAAGACGAAGCTATTTGTACTTATGGGAAAATAGGAATAAAGGTTTGGATATATAAAGGAGAGAAATTTGTATGAGCATATTAATGCCCAAAAAAGTTAAACACAGAAAGTGGCACAAAGGCACATCTAAAGGAGTTGAAACAAGAGCAACCGAAATCAACTTCGGAAGCTTTGGGTTAAAAGCTTTGGGCACGAAATGGCTTACGGCAAGACAACTAGAATCAGCAAGGAGACATATTATAAGGTACTTGAAGAAGGGAGGCAAATTATGGATTAGAGTTTTTCCGGATAAGCCCGTAACTTTTAAAGGAGCTGAAGTTGGAATGGGCGGCGGCAAGGGAGGAGTTGATCATTATGTTTATCCTGTAAAGCCCGGCCGCATCATATTTGAACTAGACGGACTGAAAGAAGACACAGCTAAGGAAGCGCTCGAGGGAGCAGGAAAAAAGTTGCCGATTAAAACAAAGTTTATTAAGAAAGAGGGATTATGAACCCTTCACCCAACGAGCGATAAAGTTGGGCAAGGGTAAAGTGAAATAATAAAAATATTTATTACTAACGAGTGAAAATTATAAATAATAAGCTCGTTGGGTGAAGGGTGAAGGCACAAGAATTAAGAAAAAAAGACAAGAAGGAGTTGGCAAAGTCAGTGCAGGAGCTCAGAAAAAAGCTCAGTGATTTGAGGTTTAAGTTTTCTTCCAATAAATTAAAAAATGTAAAAGAAATCAGTAATTTAAAAAAAGAAATCGCAAGAATATTAACAATATTAAAAGAGACAAAATAAAGTATGGCAAAGAAAAAATTGCAAGGCATTGTGGTGTCAGATAAGATGCAAAAGACCGTTGTGGTTGAGGTTGAAAGGATAAAAGAGCACCCAAAGTACAAGAGAAGGTACAAGGTTCACAAGAGATATAAGGCCCACGATGAAAATAAAGAATACCATGTTGGAGACAGGGTTGTAATTGAAGAGACAAAACCAATGTCAAAGGATAAAAACTGGATAGTAATTAAACGAGTATAATGAGTTTAATTACCCCGCCCTCTATGCTGTAGGTGTTTTGCAGGAACACGAACACAGAGCTTAGAGGGCGGGGTGATAATATTATTCACTTCGTTCATAAATTATCATGATTCAGACAAGGTCAATGCTAAAAGTCGCAGATAATTCTGGAGCAAGAATAATCCAGGTTATTAACGTACCCGGAGGAACGCGCAAAAGATATGCGCAATTAGGCGATGTCGTTGTAGCTGCGGTAAAAAAAGCGGATCCTCGAAAATTGGTTAAAAAGCACGAAAAGGTAAAAGCAGTAATTATCAGGCAGAGAAAAGAGTATAAAAGAGCTGATGGTTCATATATTCGTTTTGATGACAACGCAGCGGTAATTTTAGGAGACGGCAAACTTCCCAAAGGAGGAAGAGTATTTGGACCTACAGCAAAGGAATTAAAAGAAAAAGGTTTTGATAAAATTGCCATGATGGCGTCAGAACTTCTTTAAACAGATGAACCCTTCACCCAACGATTGATAAAGTTGGGTAATGGGTAGAATAAAATAATAAAAATATTTATTACTAACGAGTGAAAATTATAAACAATAAACTCGTTGGGTGAAGGGTGAAAGTAAAAAAAGGAGATACAGTTTTAATAACAGCTGGAAAAGATAAAGGCAGGACAGGGAAAATATTAAAGAGCCTGCCTAAGGAGAGAGGTATTTTAGTTGAAGGAATAAACCTAAAGAAAAAACACATCAGACCTAAAAAAGAGGGAGAAAAAGGCCAGATTATTGAAATCCCGGCAGTTTTAGATGTTTCAAATATAAAAATTATTTGTCCTAAATGCGGAAAAGCAACAAAAGTAGGATACAAAGTCGAGAATAAAAATAAAAAGAGAGTTTGCAAAAAGTGCGGCCAAGACATTTGAGCGAGCCAAAGCGAGCTCAAACCCCGCCCTCTATGCTAATGAATTATAACAATAGCTTAGAGGGCGGGGTGATAACTTATTCACTTCGTTCATAAATTATCACATGCAGAAATTAAAAGAAAAATATCAAAAAGAAGCTGTGCCTCAACTGATGGCAAAGTTCGGTTATAAAAATGCAATGGCCGTGCCCGCTATTAAAAAAGTGGTGGTAAACACTTCTTTCGGTAAAGATGCTGTAAGCAAGACTTCTTCAGAAAGAGAAAAGATGCGTAATCTTATCATGCAAGATTTAGCTTTGATCACCGGACAAAAACCGAAATTAATGAAATCTAAAAAATCAATTGCTGGTTTTAAATTGCGCGAAGGATTGGAAATCGCAGCTACAGTAATATTAAGAAAAGAAAGGATGTGGGATTTTTTAGAGAGATTGATATTTTTATCTTTGCCAAGGTCTAGAGATTTTAAGGGTATTGATTCAAAGTCTATAGATAAAAAAGGCAACTTGAGCATGGGATTTAGAGAGCACATTTCTTTTCCAGAGATTTTTACAGAAAAAGAGAAGACAATTTTTGGTTTGGAAATAACAGTCGTAGTAAAGGCAAAAGACAAAGAAGAAGGATTAGGGTTATATAAATTATTAGGGTTTCCGATAAAAGATTAAAAACCATGGCAAAAACATCACAAATAGCCAAAGCAAAAAAGAAACCAAAATATTCTTCAAGGATTGTTAGGCGCTGTTTTAAATGCGGGAGACGGCGTGGATTTATGAGAAAGTTCGGGCTTTGCAGGATATGTTTTAGAGAGTTAGCTAATAAAGGCGAGATTCCAGGAGTTACAAAATCAAGTTGGTAATATTATAAAAACTATGACAGATCCAATTACAGACGCATTAAATCAAATAAGAAACGCGCAAGCTGTTAAAAAGACAGAGGTTTTGATTCCTTTTTCAAAGCTCAAGTATGAGATCGCTGTGCTCTTGTCTAAAGAAGGATTTTTGGGAGATATCAAAAAAGCAGTTAAAGGCAAAGTTAAGGCAATAAAGATTGCTTTAAAATATGATAATGGAGACCCTGTAATGTCCGGAATAAAAAGAGTTTCAAAACCCGGCCAGCGCATTTATGCAAAGGTATCTGAGATTAAAAGAGTGCACGGCGGTTATGGCATATCAATAATTTCAACATCAAAGGGATTAATGACAAACAAAGAAGCAAGAAAGCAAAAATTAGGCGGAGAAGTAATTTGTGAAATTTGGTAAATTAAAATTTATGTCAAGAATAGGTAAAAAACTAATTGAAATCCCGCAGGGCGTGAAAGTGGAAATTTTAAATAACGAGCTCAAAATTTCAGGCCCTAAAGGAGAGTTGAATTTAAAAATCCATCCAGAAATTAAAGTTGAAACAAAAGATGGCAAGATTTTTGTTTTGCCAAAAAATGAGCAGTTTTCTAAAAAAGGAAGGGGATTGTGGGGATTGTACAGGGCGCTTATCTTTAATATGGTTGAGGGTGTTAACAAGGGATTTGAAAAGAAGTTAGAGATAGAGGGTATCGGATATAAGGCAATCGTGCATGGAGATAGTCTGGTTTTAAATGTTGGTTTTACTAATCCAGTTAGAATAAAGAAACCAGAAGGCATTGAATTCTTAGTCGAAAAAAATGTGATTACTGTTTCCGGATCTAGCAAACAAAAAGTTGGGCAAGTGGCAGCTGAAATCAGAAAAGCGAAGAAGGCCGAGCCCTATAAAGGAAAAGGAATCAAATACCAAGGCGAGAAGATAAGGAGGAAAGAAGGTAAAAAAGTAGTTGCGTCATCAAAATAGAATAATATAATAATATGTTGTCAAAAAAACTGAAGCGCCAGAGGCGCCACAAAAAAATAAGGGCAAGAATTCACGGCACCCAAGCAAGGCCAAGACTTTGTGTTTTTAGGTCAAACCAGCACATTTACGCCCAACTTATTGATGACGACAAGGCCAAAGTTTTATTATCTATTTCAGACAAGGAGATAAAACCTGTCCGCGCAGGCGGGTCGAAGAAAGGTAAAATTAGTAAAAACGATATCGCAAAAGAGGTTGGCAAAGAAATTGCAAAAAAGGCTCTGGATAAAAAAATAGAGAAGATTATCTTTGACAGGTCGGGGTTTGTTTTCCATGGCAGGATAAAATCTTTAGCTGACGGAGCAAGAAAAGGAGGATTAAAATTCTAATTTAAAATTTTAAAGATATGGCAACAGAAAAAAAACCTGTCCGCGCAGACGGGGAAGAACCAAAAAAATCAAACGATGGCTTTATACCCATTCCTACAAGTGATCAACCAGCGGCCGCAAAAGAAGGATTTAAAAAATCAAATGCTGGTTTTAGGCAGATAAGAAGGCCTGGTTTTGGCAGAGCGGGAGTTGGTAGAGACGTGCCAAAAGACGAATTTGATTCTAAGCTTTTGGATTTAGCCAGAGTTACCAGGGTTACAGGCGGCGGCAAGCGCATGAGTTTTAGAGCAGTTGTAGTTGCCGGAAACAAAAAAGGTAAAGTTGGTATCGGCGTTGATAAGGGCAGAGATGTTTCTCAGGCAATAGAAAAAGCAACGAGACGGGCTAAAAAGAATTTAATTGATGTTGTTATTACAGAAGAAACAATTCCGCACGAAGTTCAGGCAAAAGTGGGGCCGGCAAGAATATTGTTAAAACCCCAAATGAAAGGCAGGGGATTGGTTGCCGGGGGAGCCGTAAGAACTATCTGCGATTTGGCTGGAATAAAAAACATTTCTTCAAAAATTCTTTCAGGTTCAAAAAATAAATTAAACAACGCCAGAGCGACAATTGAGGCGTTGAGAAAACTAAAAAATGCAAATACACGAATTAAAACCAAAACATAAATCTAAAGGCAAGAAGAGAGTTGGCAGGGGCGGTAAAAAGGGAACATATTCTGGCAAAGGCATAAAAGGACAGAAATCAAGGGCTGGCAGGAAAATGGTGCCTATTATCAGGGAATTGATTAAAAGGTATCCTAAATTAAGAGGATACAGAAGTTTTGTTTTAGAAAACCACTCCGTTGTTATAAACCTTGATATTTTAGAGAAAACCTCAAAAGACGGGGAAACTATCAACCCTGGCAATTTGATTAAAAAAGGAATTATTCGTATGATAAAAGGAAGAAACCCCGATGTTAAAATATTGGGCTCTGGCAAACTAACAAAACAATTAGTTGTCCAGGGTTGCAAAGTATCAAAAACCGCCAAAGAAGCAATAGAGAAAGCCGGAGGAAGCGTCAAATAAATGTTGCGCGGAAATAAGAATATTTTTCAACACGCCAAACCCACGGCCTGCCCGAATTGAAAAATATTCTTATTTCCGCTTCATAAAAATGTGGTACGAAAAAATATTATTTCTTTTCAAAAACAAGGAGCTTAGAAACAAAATCCTTTTTGTACTTTTTCTCTTTGTTGTTTTTCGCGTAGCAGCCAATATCCCCATTCCAGGAATCGGAACGGAAAACCTCAGAAAATTCTTTGACCAAAACCAGGTTTTTGGTCTTTTGAATATATTTACAGGAGGAGCCTTGAGTAATTTTTCTGTTGTTTTATTGGGCTTAGGCCCCTATATTACAGCTACAATTATTTTACAGCTGTTAACAATGATATTTCCTGCGCTAGAAAAGATGTACAAAGAAGAAGGTGAATCAGGGCGTCAAAAGTTTAATCAATACTCAAGACTGCTTACAATTCCGTTAGCTATTTTTGAAGGATACGGCATGTTAAGCGTTTTTCAGCGCCAAGGAATTATTTCAGGATTATCTCTACCAGTATTTGTGAGTTCTATTATTACTATTGCAGCAGGAGCTATGTTTTTAATGTGGCTCGGTGAAATTATTTCAGAGCAGGGCATGGGAAATGGAATCTCGCTTTTAATCTTTGCCGGTATCGTGGCTCGCTTGCCGATAAACATATTTGAAACATTTGTTTCTTTTGATGCTTCAAAAATTCCTTCTTATTTAGCCTTCGTTGTACTTGCAGTTGTCATAATCTCAGGAGTTGTTTTAATAACTGAGGCAAGAAGAAACATACCAGTTTCTTATGCTAAAAGAGTGAGAGGAATGAAAATGTACGGAGGCACTTCAACTTATCTTCCCTTGAATGTTAACCCAGCTGGAGTTATTCCTATTATCTTTGCCTTGTCCATACTTTTGTTTCCGGGAATGATAGCTAGCTTTTTCGGAGGAACGCCCGGCTTGGTGGGCAGCGTCGCCACAGCCGTAGGCAGTTTCTTTAATAACGTTTGGATACACGGGGTGCTGTATTTTCTATTAGTTATTCTTTTTACTTATTTTTATACCGCAGTTACCTTTGATCCCAAAACCATTTCAGAAAACCTGCAGAAAATGGGCGGGTTTATTCCGGGTGTAAGGCCGGGCAGACCCACTTCTGATTTTCTAAAGCATATCTTAAATAGAGTTTTATTCACCGGCGCTATGTTTTTAGGCTTCATCGCAATTCTACCTTCAATTGTAGCTGGAGCTACGGGCGTTACGGGATTTACCTTTTTAATCGGTGGTACTTCGCTTTTAATCGTTGTGAGCGTAGTATTAGATACAATAAGGCAGATTAACGCTCAATTGCAAATGCGCGAATACGAAACGTTTTAAATCTATGTCAAAACAAGTAATAATTATATTCGGGCCTCCGGGTGCCGGAAAAGGCACTCAGGCAGGATTGCTAGCAGAGAGATTGGGTTTTTATTATTTTGAAACAAGCAAAATATTAGAAAGAGCTTTTAGTCCCGACAATAAAGAAAAAGAGTTAGAGATAGATGGAAAAATATACACAATGGAAGAAGAAAGGAAAAAATGGAAAAGCGGGGAACTTAATAGCCCGCCATTTGTAACGCAATTGGTGCAAAAAAATATAAAAAATCTTTTTGAGCAAGGAGAAAGCATAATTTTAGCCGGTTCGCCAAGGACTATTTATGAAGCAGAAAGGGTTACGCCTGTTTTAGAAAAACTTTATGGCAAGGAAAACATAAAAGTTATT
>Ga0315296_10003316_pt1 | contig 13496 bp, 12 predicted proteins | sample YL17G14_18_MG_FD_203921 | JGI IMG/M metagenome (GOLD analysis project Ga0315296, IMG submission 203921) | Sediment microbial communities from Yellowstone Lake, YNP, Wyoming, USA - YL17G14_18 | ecosystem: Environmental > Aquatic > Freshwater > Lake > Sediment | place: USA: Wyoming | collected... | reverse complement strand
TGGCCGCGAGCAACAGCGTTATGAGTTATGATGAGCGCATCAGGAATTGCACGGTCGACTATCTTGATCTGAGCGGAACCAGCTTTCTGATGAACAATCTTGGCACATACATTGAGCAAGACAAGCTATACGTTTGGACAAGAATTGCAGCCACCGCATCAGAAGCGGGTGTTTTCACATTCGGTCGAGAAGAAATGGGTTCCACTGCTGGCTACGAGGTTTTTGATGTCGAATCTCCAGTGGAAGTCGGCGAAGGAGTTGCCCGGCGTGCGGTTGAACAGTTGAAGGCAAAGCATCCCAAGGGAGGGGTGTTTCCTGTGGTTCTCGGCCCGCGAGTGGTTGGCACTTTTGCTCATGAAGCCTTTGGTCACTTGGCTGAAGCGGATCTTACATTGAGCGGTTCCGTTTTGGATGGCAAGCTTGGAAAGAAAATAGCTTCGGAAACGGTCACTCTTTATGATGATGGCACTGTAGCTGGCGCATTCGGCTCTTTCAAGTATGACGATGAAGGGGTTCCGGCTCAGAAGACTCAACTCATCAAGGACGGCATAGTTGTTGGTTTGATGCATAATCTTGAAACCGCACACAAATTCAACGTCAAACCAACCGGCAACGCAAGAGCAGAGGACTTTCGCGTTGAGCCGATCATACGTATGCGCAATACGTTCATGGAGCCGAAGGATTACCAATTTGAAGAATTGGTCGAGGGAATAGAGTCTGGTTATTATCTCAAGAGTATTAGAGGCGGTCAGGCAAATGTGGATGGCACATTTCAGGTTGGCATTGAGGAGGCATATGAGATAGTTAATGGCGAATTGCGCGAGCCTTTGCGTGACGTTTCCATTAGTGGCAACACTCTTGAAACCCTGCACAAAGTGGATGCTGTGGGAAGAGACCTGGAATTGTCGCCTGGCAGGTGTGGAAAGGGACAGACGGCTTTCATTTGCGATGGCGGTCCACATATCAGAGTGAAGGAGATGCTCGTTGGTGGCAGCACTTAGACAAGAGGAACTGCGTGAACTAGCAGAGAGCGCCGTCAACTCTGCATTGAGGAAGGGGGCTGATGAGGCCGAAGCTGCGGTATTTCAGGAATCAACTACTTCTGCGGGCATAGAGCGAGGGCAAATTGTCAAAACATCTAGAACGCTTGATCTTGGGCTGGGCATGAGAACTATCATAAGCAAGGCAGTTGGCTTCGCGTACACGAATGTTCTGAGCAGCAGAACGGCAGTTGAAAACACAGTTCGAAAGTCTCTAGGTTTAGCCAGAGCCAGCAAACCATACAAAGACTGGAAGAGCTTGCCAGCTGGGAGAACACCTTCTTCTCCAAATAGCACTTACGACAAAAGAATCGCCAACCTTGATTCTGAGGATCTTGTTGAGGTTGCCTCAATTATGTTGGATGCTGCTGCAAGAACCGACGGTCGAGCAAACCCTGTAGAGGGAGGCGCGAATGCCTCATGCAGTTCTTTTGTGATAGCAAACTCGAATGGGGTTCTGGGTTCTGACCTTGGGACAATCGTCGGTTGTAGCTTGGCAACCGTAGGCAATGATGCAGATGATGTGACGCCTGTTTGTTTCGATTTTGACTTTCGGAGAACGTATGGGATTGATCCTGAACGAGTGGGTAAAGAAGCGGCGCGGCTGGCCGTTTCAGCGCTGAAGGCCAAGCCTGTTGAAACGAAAACGACCCAAATTATATTCGCTCAGACGGCGTTGCAGGAGCTTCTGTATTTTACTCTGATTAATGCAGTCAGGGCGGACTCGGTGCAGAGGAATCAGTCAGTTTTCAAGGGCAAGATAGGCGATGTGGTTGCTTCTGAACATGTGACCATTTATGACGACGGCTTACTTGATGGTGGTCTTCGAAGCGGTAAGTTTGACGCTGAAGGCGTTCCACATCAGAAGACTCTGATCATTGAAAAAGGTGTTCTTCGAAACTTCATCTATGACAACTATACTGCCAAGAAGGAAGACCGAGAAAGCACGGGCAATGCCACAAGGGCAGGGTATTTTTCAACCCCAACAGTTGAAGCCACGAACTTCCGCATAACAGGCGAAGGCATGTCGCCTGAAAGGCTCATCGAGGAAGTTGACGATGGGCTCATCGTGCATTTACTGCAGGGTGCTCACAGCAGCAACCCCGCGAGCGGTGATTTTTCTGTCGTTGCTGCTCCAGCTTGGAAGATTGAGAAAGGCGAAAGAACTTTCGCCGCGAAGGGCGTGATGTTGGTCGGCAACGTCTTTCAGATGCTTAAGAACATTTCAGCGTTGGCCAACAATGAGCGGAAGCTTGACCTGCTTGTTGCCCCTTGGGTGCTCGTGGAAAACGTTAAAGTCATAGGAAAATAAATAACGTAGACTTCAGTTAATGGCTTGGAAGAGGCGAAAGGTTTGGCGAAAAGCAGCATCAAAGGGTACTTGCTTAAGTATAATACGCCCCGCAGAATAGTCCAACTACTCTCTTTCATATTTCTCAGCGCGATCGTCTTCAATCTTGGCGCTTTGCCGCTCACGCTTCCGGTTCTGTGGACTTGGGGTCTTTCCCAAAACACGGTTGGAGATGCCTTCACGGCGATACAGTTCGGGTTCTATGACACTGCTTTTCCATGGCTTGCTTTTGCCTCATTCTTGCTTGCAGGCGTGTTTATCGGCAAAGCCCTTTGCGGCTGGGTTTGTCCTTTCGGCTTCGTCCAAGATTTGATGGGTTTCATCAAACGCAAGAAGAGGGATTTTTCGCCGAGAAACCATGAAACTTTCCTTTACGGGAAATACCTTATCCTAGGTCTAGCTCTGTTCATCAGCAGCACGTTCGCCGTTACAAAGATCTTGGGATTAAGTAAGAATTACGAGTCGGCGATGGGCCTATTCACGAAGGCACCGTTCACCGCAATAAGTCCTGGTGAAACGCTGTTTGGGGTCTTGCCGAGAATGATTTTGGGTTTTCGTTACGCCGTGTTTGAGAAGCCAGCGATGGAAGTCATCGCCGGGCTTGCAAGTTTGCCTGTGCTTTTCTGGGCGCAATTCGTTATCATGGTGTTGGTTTTGGCGTTTGCGGTTTTGGTTCCGCGAAGTTGGTGTAGATACCTATGCCCTCACGGAGCTATTATGGCAGTTTTGAACAGGTTCAGTTTTCTGGGTTTGCGTAGAGACCCAGTGAAATGTGCAAAGGGCGGATGTGGCATGTGCGTTGAGGCCTGTCCGATGCGTGTGCCGATAACCGATCTGCCATGGGAGAAGTTCAGCCACCCTGAATGCATCTACTGCATGAAATGTGCAGACGCATGTAAGGACCATGCAATCAAACTTAGATACCCATAAAGACTGCTCTGATGCGCTTCTCAAGAATCCTGACCGTGCGCGTGGTCCACGGATTTAGACTCCGTAGCTAATGAGAAAAGAAGATGAGAGAACTGGTGAACGGGGCGGAGAAGCAGATTATGGAAGGGCCTATTGACTTGACAGATGCAAACTTTGAACAGGTCATTCAAGGGCGGTCAGTGGTGATCATAGATTTTTGGTCGGCAGATTGCCAGCCTTGCAAGGTTGTGGCGCCGATCATTGAGGAACTTGCCAAAAGATATGAGGGTAGAATTCTTGTGGGGAAGGTCCGCGTGGACAGAAACCCGGAAATTGTAGAGCGCTTCGGTGTCAGAGGGGTTCCGACTCTTCTGATAATGAAGGATGGCCGTGAAGTTGACAGGATAGTACTGCAAATGATCGATCTCGTTCAGCTCATCAAAGAATACATTGATGAAAAGCTGAAGAAGCACTTAGGATAGGTAAGCAGGTACGGCTATGATTTCTTGGCAAGAGCGCGCGTGACCAGGAAAAGTGATACCATCATGAGAAGCAGCAATAGGAATGGAATCTGAAGTTCTGGGACTATATAGCCTAGCTCGATTTCTACCAGACCCTCTCCGCTATGACTGTACGTAAATATGACGACCCAAGAGTTGCCTGTTTCTGCTATAGTGCAGTTGTACTCGACCCCGTCAACGTGAACCTTCAGTAATGCTATGTCTGGCACAAGGCTCTTGTCCACTGTCACTTTTGTATAACCGAACATGCCTTCCGCTCCCGTTGCCATGAAGCTGAGTGTTCTGTTCTAGCGCGCGACTTGAGAAACTTCTCAATGGCTCTTAGGTTCACCTTTTCTTGCTTCAAGCAGCCTGTTCATCGATCCAAATGGTCCTCCAGTTCAGTCACAACTTCTCGCGATGCTTGTCCAGTTTGCTAGTCTTTCCTGTTCTAGGCCTCAATCTGAAGCCGACATTTTTGAGGGCGTCTAGAACCAGAAACGTTTCAGTCTCCCGCGTTTTTCCGCCCCAACTTCCATCTTTGTTCTGCCTTCTGATGATGGACGGGGTTGCTCTCTGAAGCTGCTCTCTTGCTATATCATTTTTCGCCCTAGATAAAGCGTGAAAGGTGTGATAGAATGGGAATCCTTTCCACGCTCCAGTCGGTGTCTGTAGCTTCGCTAGGCGTTCTAAGCCTGCTTGGACCTGCTTTGATTCTTTGCTTAATGGATGCTCTATCAGCACGCGCAGAACGTTGATTGTGCACCATGCAGAGCACCACGTCGGTGTCCAGAACTGGAGATAAGATCTGACGGTTGTTTCAACTGGCTCGTCTTGATCGAACCCGAACATGTGTAGCAAGTGGACTGCGTAGGTTGTTTGATAGAAAATAGTGCAGCCTGGCCCGAATTCCCCGTACAGCGTTGAGCGCATCAGGCTTGGGTCTCTTCGGTTGCTCGAACAGAAAAATCCCGCATATCCTCTGTACTTTTGGTCTTGGATCGACAGGATCCAATCTAGCCCTTTCTTGACTGCTGGGTCTTTAGCATCGTACCCCAGAAGGGCAAAATCCCAGATGTGGTTAGCAGTTTCGACGAAGAGTTGACTCCAGCTTCCGTCTTCATCTTGGGTAGCAATCGCCTTGTTGTGCAGTCTTCGTTTCAGCGCAGTATCATCCTTAGCTTCTTCCTTGAAAACTTCTCTTTGCAGGTAGATGCCAATAGGTGATTTCAGCCGTGTGACATAGCTTGCTGGATCAACCTTGAGCGCATCAGGAAAATCCATAGTTGACACAGTCTTTCGTTGTCCCTTGTGCTAGGAATAAAAGGCTTTCGATAGTGCGCGAGAGAGCAGGAGTTAACTGGTTATTATGGTATATGTAAGATGTAGGAGATGTCTTTTTTGAAGAGTCAGATTCGTTTAGAGCGGCTTTCCGTCAGACTTGGAGTGCTTTCCGAATTCTTTCAAGGTTTCCTGTGGCTACTGGCTCGTTTGACAGGAATTCCTTCAGTCTGTCGCATGGGTAATTGGTGCAGTGGGCACACGTTTTGACGTTCTTTTCTTCGGCGCAGGGTCTTATCTTGCAGATTTTTCGGCACCAACCGGAAATCGTGTCAGACTTGCACCCGTGGCAGTTAATGTCTTCAGGTTTGAACTTAACCTTGAGCCCTTCAGTCCATTGTTTGGCTATCTGCCCTTTCCATTCAGGGTCTTTCGCTTGAGTCGCTTTGAACGCTCTGCATTCGTTGCAGTCCAATCCACAATAGGCAATCATTTCAGACATTATTTCATATCCTCATTGTCTGACGATATCACATTTTGAATGATTGTGACCTGCTGGATAAGCATTATGCGGTGACGTGATGGTGGTTCAACCAATTCATCTATGCAGTAGACGTTTGTTCTTCCGGTGTGGACCAAGAAAGGGTGGGTCTCGGCTGTTTGATTTCTTGATGGGATTTGCAGCTCAGATGCGTATGGCTTGAACCAACTCTTCAAAGACTATCCATCAACTAGATGGTGTTTGCTTGCGGCTGTCCCGTTGAATCAGCGTTTGGTCTTTGGAAGTTGAGTTTTCCCCAGAATACTCGTTCGTAGCGTCTGAAGTTTGTGCTTTGGCAGATGTGCTGTGAAACTGTGTTGTCGGCTTTGATGTGTACGAGGGGTTTGCGGTTTTGGATTAGGACTTTGTTGCACATGTCTAGGTGGACTTTTCTGCCTAGTCCTTGTTTTCGGTGTTCTGGGAGTACTTTGAATCCGCCCATGTTGATGTGGTAAGGAGATTGCCCGTAACAGAATGCCATTGCGATGGGTTGTCCTTTTTCGTTTCGGATGCAGGAGGTCGGCATCGTTTCGATGCAGTGTTGAATGAATTCTAAGGATTGATCGAATTTGTAGTCCCAATGGTCATTCACGAATGGTGCATCTTCGGTTGTCAGAGAATCGAGGGTTGGAGCTTCTTCCAGCAGCTTGTCTAGCGTCCAGATGTGGCAATCAGCAGAAATTACGACTGGAGCAACGTGCTTTTCCAACAAGAGTATGAACTTGTTTTCCACGCAGAACAGTTCTGTTTCAGGCTGGTTTGTGGGGATGAATTTGAGTAGGGGAATTAGGTCTTCTTCTTTTTCTGCCCAGAGCATGACTGCCCAAGCGACGAAAAGAACGGCTGAGTTGTTCACGTAGCAGTGAACTCCTTCCTCTTCGAGCGTGTCAAGGAGTTCATACATTCGCATTGTGCTTCTTGGCGAACGATCGAGAATTGTCTTTATCTGATTTTGGTCTTTTGACTCCATGTAATGTCCCTTGATTGGCGCTTGAGGCTGGTATATAATGAATGGGCTATTTCTTAATCTCTTCGTTCTGCACGACTGGAAGTTCTGTGAAAAGCCTTTATGAGTACTCTTTGACTGAAGCGAAAATTCTGGGATGCAGAATGGGGCCAGAAACAAGAATTGGAAAGCCTAGCTAGTGAAGAAGCTCTGCCGTCTGCCAAGTACTTAAGAAACGAGAGGCAATTGTGGAATCCCAGAATTGCAGGTCTGACATAGCGCAGTGGAGATATCCCCCGAAAAGTCGCATGAATGCCAAAACACCATTGAAATACCATAACGGAAAAATAACCGATTCTGCTTTTGAAGAGGTGAAACAATAATGAAAGTAGAAGACTTCCTAAACTACCTTAAAGAGTCGAAAAGCAAGGCAACATACAAAGAGTACAAACACGGAATTGAGAAATTCGCTGAGTGGTTCGGAAAAACGCCAAACGAAATAATGGAGTTGCGAACGCAAGGCTGGGCAAGCACAGATTTACACCAAAAGAAACGATTCGTTAGAGAAATAGAGAAATTCCATAAAAGCTTACTCGAAAAAGGATACAGCATAAACACGTGCAGAACGTTGACGTTAGGCATCATGCAGCTTTTCAGATTCTACGAAATGCCCGTCACGATTCCGAGCGGAAGCGACGTTTCCAAAACTGTGCCAAGCACTAAAGACTTTGTTCCAACACCAGAACAATATCGAGAAATGTGCAAAGTTGCTAGCGACTCGCGTTCAAAACTCATAATCAGCTTAGGCAAGGATGTAGGGTGGCGAATCGGAGATTTCGTTAAGATCAAGAAAGAGCAACTGCCGAACTTAGAAGAGGAAGCGCCGCTCCTGTTCGAACTGATAACCGAGAAAGAGGATGTTATCGGCAAGAGCTTCATAGGTACTGAAACAGTCAAAATGCTGAAAGAGTATTTGCTCACGTTGCCGAAAGATGACCCGTACTTATTCCCTAGCAACAAGGAGCATTTTATTGATCCCGACACTATAAACAGAACGCTAAACGGCCTAGCTGAAAGATCGAGTGTTCACATTCCGAAAGGTAAAAGGCTACGATTCCACAGCTTCAGAAACGATTCTTAAGCACTTGTGCGAATCTATCTATAGATGTCAACATTGCCAAAATCCTAGTCGGGAAAGACGTTGAAAGCTCAATGCTGGCTTATCTGAACGAAATCGAACACAGAACAGCATTTATAAAAGTCTATGATGTTCTCAAGTTAACGGAGATTCCAATGAGAAAAACAAGGGAATCGGCAAGCGACTTAGAGAAACGAGTAGATGATCTTGAGAGACTTTTGCACGGAGTAGTCGCGTTAGGTGGAAGAGAACTTCTTGAAAAAGCTAAAGACTTAGCACACATTGAAACAATGCCGTATTCGACAGAGGAAATAGAAGGAGAGGAATTAATCAAGGTCATTGGAGATAGACAACTGGAAACAAGACAGAAACTCTCGAAAGAGCAGCTAGAAGAGTACAAGCGGATCATTGCCGAAAACAACCACAATAACCACAACGAATAACCTTTCCTATTTTTGAAAGAAGACGTAGGGATAAGGAACAGACAAACTACGTATCCATCTCAAGCCGTTCTGATCCCGATAAGACGTGGCCGCGAAAATTAATATCTGTTGCTAATACTATGATTATGAATTAAAAGGCACGATTTGAAGTGATGTCAGCTTTTAGGCGTTAATTATTGTCTTAATCGTAGTAATATGGCAAGATTTAGATTCTTTGTCGATATAGCTTATTATTTGAGGTTCAAACTTGACAACGGTAGTATGGCAAAATCAAAGCAACAAGATTACGTACAAGAATTTCCATACTTCAGATTTCCTAGAGCATGAAGAAGCGGATAAGATCGGGGACAAGCAGGGATATGGAAGAACAGTCATCATCAGGTCATTATCATCATCATTCAAAAATAGGGTTCAACAAGCAATACGGGACATTTTTAATGGAATCCGCTCTGGATATCCGATTTGTTGCGTTGTTAATTTTTCCATAGACGCATTGCTAGCTAGGCCGTCGGCACAGCTGAGATGGAACGACATAACGGATTATGTACCATGCGTTCTCCACGCTAGAGCGTATGGTAAGAAACGCATTCCTCAAGACCTATACTAAGACGTTTTAGTACTCAAACGTTCGTTTGTCCAGCCCTCTCGCCCTTTTTCTGATTCCATCAATGCGGGTTTGTGCTTGAAATATCGCATGAACGGGTTTAGACCATTGATATACCGTGCCTAACAACAAACCTAACGCACATCACACATCATACTAAACAGCGATAAACCTGCTTAGGCAAACAACGCATGATCCATGTCGCTTTTACCCCCAGTACCTCGAAAATTCCCCGATTTTCAACGAAGTGCACCCCACTTTACCCTTAATGTTTCATTGGTTATCTAACCGCAATCAGAGTCAACGAAAAGCCAGTAACATGATTCTTTCAATCACGCCTTGTTAGACAAAAAACTACTCTAATCTTAAATACAATAGATATCACCTTATCCGCTAGAAACAAGCGCGACTATGAGACTCGCGCGGGATTTATAAATGCTAATGTGGAACTCTTCTATTAAAGCATGTCACTTGTAAACATTGACCCTCTAAGTGTGCTGATTGGGTTTGTCGTAGGTGTCACTCCAGCGATTGTTGCAGAAATGATTCAGTATCGGCATCAAAAAAGACTCTCAATGGTCGAAAGGCTTGCGCCACGACTTGAGAGAATGTTAGGCTCAATTGCTCGTTTGATTAAATACGGTAAAGACGCCAAGGGTTTAGAATCTTCTTGCCGTCAACTTGAATCAGCTACTAAGAACAAAAATGAAGAATTGGTCACTCTCGTGATGGCAACTTTCGTTGATTTCTGTTATGGAAGCCTTCTTTCGATGGTTGATGTGTCAAAGGAATTTGAAACCGTGTATTTGGAATTGGAGAAAGATGGAATGTTGGAAACAATGAAAGCTTACGATGAGCGTTTGGTCAACAAACTGGAATGGTTGCATGGCTGTACTCAAACCTTCTCTGAAGAAAAGATAGTTTCAACAAAAGACGCTATCGCCGTAACTCATACGTTAGTTCATAATACTGTCCATTTTGCAGAAGATTGTGAGAAACCGTTGAGAAAGTTCGTTAGTGGGTAGAAGGTTAGCCAATGTAGTCTAGCGCGCGGTTCGTACATTGGAATTAGAACCTCAACTTTCGAAAGGCTCAACAATCAAAAGCATGAGTAAGTTACGCTCCCACACACACCACTGCTCAAGCCCCTGTATACATTATAAAACGAAAACGTACACGTTAGAGAGAGTAACTTGCTCATTGCATATGGGTGGGGTGACAGTAACGGTATACGTACCCCATCATTTTCAACATAGTTCGATGCACTTATAGGTACGGTACTATCTTTTCTAACGCCATTAGACTGAATGTTGTGTAACCCATCCTATTCTGAGTCCTTCGAACTATGGTCTTTTCCATAGTCGGTTACTGTAGAGTGGATAGACACATGACATATAGGGAGTTGAAGAACACCACGCCTGCATCCCTTCTTCGACAGTAGCCGACTATGTTGAAGTGCGGGAATATTTCACCAAAGCCAACATAGTGGAGAAGGTTAGGAGTGGGGGCATCTCTACAGGACTGTGTGTTATTGCTGATAATAAAACAGTACCCCCCATATTAAAGACCTCCACTATGGGAAAGTCCATAGAAGTAGCGGATCAGCAGATACCAGAGATCATATGCGACTCTCTAGAGTAGCGAGCGCTAAACGCACAAAACTGTCTTTCAGGTGTTTACAACCATTTGAGTAGCGATTTTAGAAAATCATCAAGCAGTTCTGGATGACTTATGAGCAGTATTAGTAGTATAAGGATAGCAAATATCCACGAAGCAAAGAACTTGATGAGACTAGCCTGAGTTGGAGTTGGATTCCCTAAAGCTCTCCTAAGAAACGAAACCTTTGTGCAAGGTTCAATTTTAACCTCTGGGAAAATGCTCTTAATTGAATCAAGACACGTTTTCTGCTCACCTAACATCCACGCTCGTATGCTTCGCAAGTCATCTGAAATATCTTCGTTTGTTTCCAAGAGTTTCTTGTTGAAATGGAAAATTAAGTCGTTGCTTGAAACTTGGATATTCCCAATTCTCAGCAGATCCTCAATTGTCTTAGAGATTTTCTTCCAATAATACTGGCGTTTAGAAAAATCATCGATAGATGAAAACAACCCTTCAAATAGAATTTGAACCCCTCCCTCATAAGATAGAGGATGTTCGAAAATTAAGTATGGTGAGATACTCAAGGAAAAGAAAGAGAATGAAGACAAGACATATATCGGGTCACGCAGAGTACCAAGCCCTAACAAAAATGAAAAAGCAATTACGAAAAACGGATAGGACTTCCAAAAAACGGCAAAATGAAAAATGCCGTCATGTGACAATCTTCGAAATACTCGTTCTAAAATACGGTTTCGAAGCAAAGTCACAATAGTGAGTAATATTGGAAAGAAGAGCCATAAAATCAGAAAAACACCAAAATTACTAGTCGGAAACGTTAATTGAATCAGCAAAGCAAAAACAGTTCCTCCAACAAAAGCGCATGGAGCCACGATGAATTCTAACATTAGAATATCGAACTTGGTAGCTTTTCGGACAAATTGAGCTTTGGTCTCGCTCTCGGAAGCCATGAAATGAGAATAACTATGTTCATTTAAAAAACTATCTAATGGTACTAATGCACACGAAACTTTTGGGAGTTTCATGCCCCGAATTGCAGGAAACCCCTCCTACCTCAGAGAGTCTCATCGTTTTCAACATAGTTCGATGCACTTAGAGGTACGGTACGTAGCGCGCGCGGGATAAGCGGGGCGTTTTCTTGTCGTTTTTGCCGTTCGAAGGTTTAGGTGGCTGTCCTTTCATGTAGGTAACACATGATGTACTCCTCTACCTAGAACGAACTCGATATTCCACGAGTTCTCCTGCAACCTTTTCTTTCCCTCAATTTATGATCTGAATCAACCATTGTATCAGAGGAAGGATAACATCTTTTATGAAAATAGGAACAACAGAAATAATAGCAACAATCACCGCCCAAAGTTGGTATAGCTCTTCCGCATTCTTTGGGATAATTGTGTAAATGTGAACGAATCCAGCATCAAATTCTCGTGGTTGAGGTTTCAGTCTATTTGCGTTCATGTCACAAAAGCTGATTGCTTGTTCATTTACATCTGTTCCCTTTACCAGAAACAACGCAGGGCTATCATCCAAGACATGAGTTACTCCATAATCTACTGATATGACTTCGTTCGGAGTTAAGGTTTCTATTTCAAATTCCCATCTTACTGTTAGCTTATTAGGCCATCTAACGAGTACCAAAAAAGTCCCCCCATGAAAATCTTCGGGATCAAAGTTTTTAATCCTAGCACTCAGTTTGTATTCTCCTCCTGTGACAAACGTCTTCCTTCTAGGAATTCTCAAAATTGGCATTTTAAAAGATGATTCTGCTTTTATTTCAATGCCTATCACAAGCTTCAACCTTCTGTAGAATTATACTTACGTTTATATTTACTCAAAGTGTTTACAGTCCGAGCATCTCATTCTTTTGCAGTCTCCATTTCCCTTTTCAGCTTATGAACCGCTTGCTCTATGGCATGACTTCGACTCTGGAAAACGAACTCTGCTATTTGTTTGTCTATCCACTCAAGAAGGCCGCTGTCGATTGTTAGGCTTACGTGTTGTTTGGTCTTTCGTGGCATGGGTTCTTTTTGGTGTGTGCGATTATTAAGCATTTCGTACGCCCCATAGGTCTTAAATATTACTTTGTAGTACAAAAGGCTATTGATTGGAGTGTTAAGATGATGAGAATGCTATATCAACGGAGAAACCGTAAAAATGCGTGTTTGCTCCCGCAATCAGAACTTTTGCTTCGGTTATCCACTTTCCCTAAAGAATGATAATTTAAACAGTTGCCTAAAAACCATGTTTCTAAACTGTTCAACATGAAAACACGCTTTGCCCAAACTACATCTTGAAGCGGTCTGCACCGTTAAGAGCGAGTTAATAAATGGGCTCGTCTGAATAGTCAATAGGCACTCATGGCGAATCTAATTTCAGTTTCTAGTGCACCCATTGCTGGGTTTGGCAACAAGGAATACTACGACCTTATCGGCACAATTGACGTGATGAAAAAGGTCTTCAAAGAATCGGTTGTTGATGGTTTTGAGTTGCAACTTGAGCCAGAGTGGGACCGTGAAAATGCACCCTTAACCGATTGTGCTTTGGCTGATTGGACTACGATTCCGAAATACACAACTGAAGAAGTTGCTGAACTAATCAAAAATCAGGATTTGCCAATTCTGTCTGTTCATGCAAGCAGGGACGTTGGAAACTATCTTTGCTCTGATAAGGAACGAGATTGGAAGAAAGGAAAAAATGTCATTTATGATTCATTGCTGATTGCTGAGAACACGGGAGCAGAGATTTGTGTTTTTCACCTTTGGGATACTTGGAAAACCAGTTTCGACCCACAAAAAGTTGAGAGTATGCTTCTGGAAGTGGCGGACCAATTCCCAAAAGTGAAGGCTTCAGTTGAAAACATCCCAACGCATTTAGAAGGTTATACTCCTTTTGGACTCGTCAAATCATTTGAACACGTGACTTTGGATTTGAGATGGGCAGCGATGTATAAGGAGCTTGACGCTTTCGAGTCAATAATCAACGGTATTGTAAATGTTCATCTGCGAGGGAGTCTGAAGGATGGTAGATGGGCTCTAGCGCGTTCAGACCTTGATTTCTATGAAGCCTTGAACAAAATAAGAAACGAATGGGGATACTCGGGCTTGCTAACAGTCGAGCCTGAAGGTA
>Ga0315296_10003313_pt1 | contig 13503 bp, 13 predicted proteins | sample YL17G14_18_MG_FD_203921 | JGI IMG/M metagenome (GOLD analysis project Ga0315296, IMG submission 203921) | Sediment microbial communities from Yellowstone Lake, YNP, Wyoming, USA - YL17G14_18 | ecosystem: Environmental > Aquatic > Freshwater > Lake > Sediment | place: USA: Wyoming | collected... | reverse complement strand
TGGATTAGTTGGTGCTGGTATCTTCTTCTTCACTGCATGGCGCAAGCGATTGAGCTAGCCCTCTTAAATACGCTCAAAGGCAGTTGAACAAGCATTGAATCGCTCAGGGAAAGCCACATATACTTTCATGGGCGAGGTCTAGCTGAGCAGATGTGTCTGGCTTGGACAAGTTTCGCGTTGTTGGTTTGATACTAATCTTGGCTGCTTGCACCGTAGCTATCACGGGTACTGGTTTGGTGCATTTGCCATTAGCAGAGGTCGTCATGGACACAACTAGTCCCGAAATCTTGAGCGTATCATTCAACGACAAAGCACTAACCTCTAGCGAAGCATCTGCCCCGCTTGTGGCTCCTAGCACGGTCGGGAAATTCTCTGTGACTACTTGGGACACGGAAAGTGGCATATCCTCCGTGACATTGAAGGTCACCTCTGGTAGTTATATCTTCGGTCCATCAAGTGTAACATGGAGTGACTCAAATCAATGTTTTGAACTGCCATATACCTTCCCCGCAACAGTCGGTACGTATGCCGTGACAGTGAAGAGTACAAACAAGGCGATGGTGGACACAATAAAGACTCTCTACTTGAAGGTTGCCGTTTTGACATTGGATGGATACTTCACCGTGAATGGTATAAGAGGCGATCCTACGAGCATCTTCTACGTGAGTAACCCCAATCTCGTTTTCGGTTTTACAGTTACCAGTGGAGCGGCTAGCCAAGTCTACATGGTCGTGAAAGACTCGTCTGGAGCAACACTAAAACAGGTAAATATGGCTCTCGGCTCTAGTGGATATGCTGGAAGCTATTCACTTCCTAGCGATGGCAGATACACGATTGAAGGGCACGCAGTTCCATCCACGGGCAATCCAATCTTGCTCAATCTGACAATTCAGACAGGTAGCACTCCGTTGCCAAGTCCATCCATGAGCCTTGTTGTCACGGTCATTGTTTCTGTGCTTCTGGCTGCTGTTGGTGCATACTTACTTTTCAAACATAAATGGTGAGTTGTATGGAAAGGGTCAAACGGATTAGCCTTCTTGCAGTCGCCTGTCTTCTTGTGATTGCTTCTCAGCCATATGTTCTGGCACAAGAGCCCAGTTCGCTCACTTACATCCCGATAACCTACGTGAAAGTCTTGATCAGTGAACCCTACACTCTGATGAAAATTGACAACATCAATGTTGGAGCAAATGATTTCTCTGTCGGACTGACGGCAAGTGGTGAAGGTATTAGTGGCTTCTACGTAGGTTTCTTCTATGATCAGCATCCTTGGCATGATCCACCCAGCCAAACTCTAGGTCCCTCAATGGCGGGTGGCGATATTTACACAGAACTGGATCTGACTCTCAATGATTTTCAGGGTAACGATCTCGAATGGGCACGGGTTAGTATCGTGAACGCCTTCTGGCGTGGTTCAGAATATGCGCAACAATATGCTGACAAGACATGGTACATGCATACAGAAATGGATGTGTATGATGTCAACTACCCACGGCGTAGCGGAAACACGGTCAGTGGATATGATGCACTCTATTGGACCGATAATGTGCGCATAATGCGACTAGATAGCCTAAGCCCTAGCGATTCAGCGAAACACTTCAAGCTAAACCTCTCCGAATTGGATCGTGCAACATACGCTGACGCAGACCAAGACGGATGGATCACACAAGGCAAAGGCTACATACAATGCATCTTCATAGCAGTCGAGTTCAACGGTAGCGGATCAATTGCGTTGGATGTGAGTAACTTTCAGGTCTACCGAGTTGCAAGCAATGTGTTCTCCAACCTGTGGTTGGCTCTGCCCATAATCCTTGTCGTGGTCGCCATTCTGGCAGGCATCGTTCTAGCAAGACGAAAGAAGTAAAGCCAAACTGCCCTACGAGGATAGTTGTCAGTCAGTAACAGTCGAAAGGCGACATATAACCAATATAGCAGTTCTCCCTTCCTCCGCTAGTTCGCCATGTTGCCTATTGTTTGGTTGATTCCGACGCGAGATGAAGAGTCCGCTATCGGCGAAACCCTCTCAAGGATACCTCCAGAGCACTCAGTTTTCGTTATGGATTCGTCCATAGATCGGACTGCGCAGGTTAGTGCAGAGTATGGTGCCAAAGTCGTTAGGGTTGAGGAAGTTGGGAAAGGAATAGCGGTTAAGCGGGGGCTAGAAGTTATCCGCGAAGCGGTAGAGGGAGATGCTATAGTGGTCATGGTTGACGGAGACGGCACATATGACCCAAGAGATCATGTTGAGATGATTAGACAGCTAGATGCACACATCGGCATGGTCATTGGAAACAGGTTCCATAATCCGCAAAATGGGAGCTTCAGTTGGTCACATCTTATTGCCAACAGGGTCTTGACCCGACTAGCGAACACTCGTTTTGGGGTTCGCTTGATGGATGTGCTTTCGGGCTTCAAGGTTTTCCGACTGAAAAGCATCAATCCAACTATGCTCAGGTCGGACGGATTTGATACGGAGATCGATTTTCTTCACTGCATCCTCAAACATGGTTTAGAAGTGCTGAATGCTCCTATTAACTATCGTAGCCGAGACGGTTCTAGAAGTAAGATTCGTGTGAGGGACGGACTTGATATCCTTCATCGCATCCTGTTCTAACCGATCTTGAGCATAGCTTAAAAGGCGCAGGCTCATCGTGTAGAATGACCATCGTTGTTTGGCGGTAAGCAATCAAGGGCACTCAAGGGTTTCAAGAATTTCAAGATCATCGTAGGTACCAAGGCGACTAGAACATGCCCCTTAGAGCACATAGATTCCATTGCTAGGGACGCTGGGGGTATCTTGAGTCTTGACCCTCGAGAGTGCAATCGTCCCCTTTCGCAGACCTATCTGTTTGGTAGCAAACAGGCTAGGGCGCGATTCAAGCGAATACTTCAAGGCAGATATGCATCCAGTGTGACCTGGATGTTCGTGCGATGAATCTGCTCTACCTATCATCTGCGTTGCTTGTGTTGGTTCTTGCCGTATCGCCATCGAGTACTGTTAGCAATGGCCTATTTGATTTGAATGTAGCACTCACGAGCGACAAGCCAGCTACTTGGTTTGACTCACGCCAACTAGACTTCACAATTGTAATCACGAACAGAGGCATGGACGACAAGACACTGAACATAACGCACTCGCTGACTCGAGCGAGCGATGGAGGCATGATTCAGAGTAGTTCTGGCAGTGCCCTTGTGCGAGCCCATCAATCATACACATATCCTCTCAAGATCACAACTTTCGAGACTGGGCAATTGCAATTATCCGTTCAAGCAACAGGAGTAGTTGGGCCAGTAACCGTGATCTGCGAAGCCCAACCTAGCAGTAGCATATCGCTCGGATTCCTATCAGTTCCGCTCGGGATCATCTCGTTGCCTATCTCAATGTTTGGGTTTGCAGTAGCAATCTATGGACTGAGAAATGATGAAGATGTCTGGACGATATCTGGTGCTCTCCTTGCCATAATTGGAGTCCTCATGTTCATCATATTTGGGCAGATCTGGGTCAGTTGGATGACCCAACTCATCTCGCACAACGCTTAAACTGAGACAGCCAGAGGATGACTAGTGGAACTTGCTTGTCGGTAGTCGTACATGGGTTGAAACTGGTAACGAAGCACTGGCTGAGAGCCACCATCGTGGTGGTCATCCTACTGTTCATCTACTTCATGCCATATGGATATTTCATGTCATCTCTCACATCCGTCCCAGGAGTGAAAACAATCGTATGCGACAACATTCCAGGGCATCTATGTGGTGCAGGAGGAGAATGGGTATCTGTCATCTTGACAAGATGGGTTCTGATCGGGTCCGTTGCTGTTGACAGTCCAGTCGCTCTCTACTTTCCATTCAATGACTTTTTGTGGATCTTGATCGGGGCATTCTTCTTATTCAGCGTCAGTTGGTTAGGATTGAGGGGGTCTAGACATGTTGTTTGCTCATATTGCCATTGCGAGGCTCCAGATGGTGCCCGATTCTGTGACAACTGCGGGTCACCGCTCGTGGGGGTGAAATACAGATGAAATTCAAGTTTGGATGGTGGTTTCTACGGTTCATGGCAGGGATAGGTGTCGTATGGGATATCGTGATGATTCCCGCTTGGGTCAGTCAAGGTCAATGGGGTGCTAGCCTAGTCCAACTGCTTGTGCTTGTAGCCTTACCCTCAGTTATTACCTGCTTCGTCTATGGAGTCTACTGGATCACAAAGCGTTTTATAGTAGGTGAGAGGGTACAATACTCTCAAGAGCAAGGTAGAGCATGAGCGAAACTGAGGTCTTGAAGGTACGCAAATACAAACGTCTTCTAGGCGTTGTCATGGCACTCTTAGTCGTAAGTACGGTGTACTCAATCTCGTTGACCTTCACCCAATCACTAGCACCAAGTAGCTATACTGTGGAATTGAAAGACAAAGCAACTGGTGGGCCAAATCTTGTCGAGTTTGTCTTGTTCAGAAACCATCAACTCTTACCTGACCCGACCCTAATAGCGGGCGGATGGGTCATCCAAAGTTGGACTACTGACGGAATCAGCTACTACGCCACAAGCCACAACGGCATGACGAATTGCTACGCGAACTACCTTCAATACGGCGTCTTCCCTGGAGCTGCGGGTTCTAAGAATGCTACAGCAACTGGCTATATTGCCCTAAGCACCAACACCACAGCACCAGTTACCGCAGACCAGAAGCTCTATTGCTACATGCAAGGAGAAATCACCGCCAACGGCCTCGGAAGACAAGTGGGCGCTATAACCTACAATAGTACCGCCCTAAGTGCCCTAGTCGTAACCTTCAAAGTTACAAAGACATTCACAGCCACAGGCGCGCAAACCGACATCTACGAAGCTGGACTGGCCTACCTAGGCACCGCAGCCTGCTCCGCAACATACCCCAATAACAAATGCTACATAGCCATCACCCAACTCCCAACCGTACCCATCAACATGGGCATTTCAGACACACTTGCAATCACTTGGACAAATCAGTTTACGTTGACCTAGAATACCATCCCCCTTTTTTGGGCCTTATATACCCTCTCCAAAGGCGATATATTTCAAAATGAATGGCGCGTAGCTTGGTCTCTCAAGCTTCGAGCTTGTACTCTGTAGTGGCTGTCTGAACATCAAGCCTTTTATCATGTCAAGCTCCGATATATCTGGGATTGATCGGGGCTAGATCATTGAGTCTGAGCAAGCAGAGGGTTTGTGTGCTTCTACTGCTTGCTCTGATTCTGCCACTTACGAGTTTTGCTTTCCCGTTCAATTCTCAACCGCAAACTGGAACCGCTAGCAACACTGAAGCATTCACCCCGTCGCCGAAGTTGCCTAACCTTTTGGAGCCAACCGTCTATCACGACTTTTGGTTCTATGTTGGTCAATGGCTAGACAACTATGCGCATTGGGTTGCAAATCAATTTAGGGTGCGGGTAGGCTCATACACGGAAGGCGTACTTATCCCATCGGTCTATGCCGCATCATCTGTTGGGCATGCAGATGAGAACACAATCACGTATGTTGACCCAGCAGTCACCATTCTCAAAGACGGAAGCTACGAGTACATGACCTCGTTCGGCAAGTACGTCTTAATGCCCACAAAAATTATGAGCGCCTATACGATCAGCTATACAACGCCATCAGGTAACACGGTTGTCCAATCAAGCATCATGCTCCTAACAGACGGGCGGTCCTATACGGAGTTCCCGTCAGTTCAATTCTCGCAGAACAAATCTAAGCACTTGGTGCTTAACGATCACTTCTCCGCAACCACAGACATCAGCGACAAAGGAACAATCGTCGGAGAAGCAGTGCTTACCGTCCAATTCAGCAAATCCGCTTACCCGAAAATTACTGTCGCACTAAACTTCCCAACACATCCGGTGGACGTATCATGCACGAATCATACGAAATGCAAGTATGCAAGCTATTGGGATGATCATGCGTTAGGGCAGTATCAATGGGTTTGGCTTATCGGCCCTGATGTGCAACATGCGAAACTGGAAAGTAAAACCAAAGGGGACATCGCTTTTTCCCAAGTCACAAGCAATCTCAATGATGCGCCCTCTCAATCAGCGAGCTTTCAAGATGATAGAGAACAAAGTGGTTGGTTCGCTGATTGGCATGAAGTCGGTCAAACAAACATTCAACTAAGCCCTCAGACGGTGCTCGGGCAATCAGCCGTAATCGTGCTGTTCCCTCTGAACCTAAGCTACATAGACCCCACATTCGGTCTCGCATCTACAGGTAGCACAAGCTATCCGACCGCGAAATCCATAACGGCGGTCGGGAACGCTCAGATCGACACCGCGCAGAGCAAATTCGGCGGTGCATCCATATTATTCGACGGCACAGGCGACTGTCTTACTTTGGCAGATTCGGCGGCTTGGTTCCTCGGTACGAATGCTTTCACGATTGATTTCTGGGTACGATGGGCGACAATCAGCGCTGACTATGAGGCACTCGCGGTTCAGCACACGGATAGCGATAACTCGTACTACTTCCGTATGGCACCCTATGCGGCTCGCAAGTTTGAGATTGTTCAGCAAGTCGCAGGGGTAGAGACAACAATTCTCCAGTTAGACTCTAATCCGAACCTTGTCGTGGACACTTGGTATCATATCGCTTTCGTGCGTTCGGGAAATACTTGGTATGTGTTTCAAAACGGTGTATCCCTCGGAAGTGCCAGTAGCACGGCATCTCTTGCCAACTTAACAGGCGTACTATCTATTGGCGGAAACAATTATTGGGACATTTGGTATCTGAACGGTTGGATTGACGAGTTCCGATGGAGTAATGGTATTGCACGTTGGACAGCGGCCTTCAGCGGGAGTCTTCCCGCAGCACGGTATGATCGTGACAGCTATGCGAATCTCCTAGCGCACATGGACGGTACAGACACCAGCACCACAATCCTTGATGATGTAGTGACAGGTCAAGCGATTGCAACCCAAGCCACATTAGCCGACAGCAATGCAGCCGTTTCCTCGATGAGTTTCTACTCACACGCCGCAGGCAATTTCAGAGCAGCAATCTACAGCAGCACGACACCCGCAATTGCGAATGGAGTAAGTTGTAACGGGAACTCGACTGGCGCGACAGCAACATGCACTTTGACGAGCAACCCAGCGAACTCGCTAGTTATCGTGACGACAGGAGCCATAACCACGGCAGCAGTACAATCCGTTGACTTCAGCGGTGTATCAGGAACATATTTGACTGGTGTCAGCCAATCCACAGTTTCTCGTGGAGAAGTGTGGTGGGCGTACCTCTATTCGAGTGGGAATATCGTCGTAACCGTAACTTGGGCAACATCAACACGGCGAGCTATTACTGCACAATCTTTCACTGGAACCGCGATAAGTAGCCCATTCGAGGGTACTGCCACGAACAGTGGATCAGGTGCTAGCGTCCAAACAACCACGGTTACAGTCGCAGCGGGAACAACAGGGCGACGAATCTTCAATGCTGTCACATGTTCTAGGACAGCTAATGCCGCAGCCAGTTGCACAATAGCTCCAACCGTAGGTGCAGAAATTACGGAAAATGATCTCGCTGGCACATCAGGTGCTAGATCAATGAGTGCTGAATCAAACTACTATGATTCTTCAAATCAAACGGCAATGGAGGCAACCGCCACACAAGCATCCGCTACGCTTTCATGGACTTCTATTGGTACAGCGATTCTGCCATCTACGAACACGACTGCTCCTAACGCCGTGCAACTTGATTGCCCCGACACCGCTGCATCCGCTACTGCATGGACGACAGTGCTTGTGGGCAGTTGCACTCCTAACTCTCTAACTCTCGCCGCTGGTGCCTACTGGCTGGTTCTACAGTGGAACCCGGGCGCAGCATACCTCGCTGGCCCATCATACACGGCTGGCTCCGCTGGAAATGGGAATCGCATAGATATGGCTTACGCGGCATTTCCCGCATCATGGAACAAGGCAGGTGCCACCAACAGCGAAACCTACAGCCTTTACGTGACATATTCTACGACCCAGAATCTCAGCGCAACTCTATCAAGTTCTGGATCAGGTTCAGAGTCAGTAACACGGGCTCTCGTCGAAAGTCGAAGCGGTAGTTCTTCTGGTTCAGGTAGCGAATCCGCCACTGTGCAGAAGGTTCTTGCACGTAGTTTCTCAGATGCGGGTTCAGGGTTAGTAAGTATATTGGCAACCATTTCTGGTTATCGTACGAATTCCGATGTTGGTTCAGGACAAGAAAGTCTAGCTCGACTACTTACAAGTAATCAAGCTCCCTCATCCTCTGGATCTGGATCAGAGACAATCTCTACTCTGAAGACTATCACCCGTACCTTCACGGATCTTGGGTCTGGGATGGAATCATTAGCGCAAATCTTCGGACACAACATAGGTCTCACCGATCAAGGAATAGGAACTGAAACCCTAAGTCGCCTCTTTGCTAGTGGCCGCTCTGTATCGGACACTGGGACTGGTTCAGAGTCAACCCTCATCTTCAAGGCGCTTCAACGTACGTTCACTGATCTTGGCTCAGGATTAGAAAGTGTGCTACGAGTATTAGGCATTGTTAGGACACCCACGACGGAATCAGGCTCAGGGTCAGAATCGGTAAATATTCTACAAACGTTAAGTCGAGCAAACTCTATCTCTGGTTCTGGAGCCGAGACATTGACCGCCCAACAGCTTCTGGGCAGAATGGTGCTTGATGCAGGAACAGGTTTGGAGAATTTGATCAGCCAAATCATGGGGCAGGCAAGTGTGACGGACACTGGAGCAGGTCAAGAAACCTTGAACCGTCTCTTTACGGGTGGCAGAACTGCACAGGAGTTAGGCTCAGGTACTGAAAACATTTCCGCGCAACAAATGCTTCAGCGAACGCTGGCTGATCTTGGATCTGGATTAGACGCTGTTATGAGGTTGTTTGTAGCCAGTCGTAGTTCCACGGAGTCAGGTACTGGATTGGAAACGGTGAGTGCTGGTACGGTTCTACAGCGGATAATGTCTGACACAGGGTCTGGGTTAGAGTCGTTGGTTAGGCAGGTAATCTTTGGGCGTACGGGAACCGATACAGGCTCAGGCACCGAAACCGTCACATCACAAACGGGTCTATCTCGTGTTATCAGTGATCTTGGGTCTGGTTTGGAATCGTTAGCCCAAATCTTCGGTAAGGGTGTAAGTCTCACCGATCAAGGCACAGGGATTGAAACCTTAAGCCGCCTTTTCAGTGGTGGTCGTTCAGCAACAGATGTCGGATCTGGCTTAGAATCGTTGATTCGGCAACTAATCTTCGGGCGCAGTACTACAGAGACTGGAACGGGTACGGAGTCAGTTTCAGCTCAGCAAGTTCTCCAGCGTCTAACCTCTGAGACTGGAACAGGGCTAGAAAGTGTGCTTAGGCAAATCACATTCGGGCGTGGGCCATCGGATGTTGGTTCAGGATCAGAATCCACAAGCATCACACAAACAATCAACAGGCTACTCTCCGATCTTGGGTCAGGCATTGAAAACATCCTGCGGCAAATCACGTTTACGCGCACCAATTCCGAGAGCGGTTCAGGTTCAGAAACCATGTCCACGCAGGCGACCCTACAGAAGCTTCTTGCAGAGAGTGGAACTGGCATCGAAGTAATCAATATCCAGATAGTTTTCGGACGTACGGTCACCGATTTGGGTTCAGGCTTAGAATCGTTAACCGCAATTCTAACCACGATTGGCAGCTATATCGCGAACATTTCTGATCTTGGATCTGGCATCGAGACACTGAGTCGTCTTTTCGCTGGTACTCGTTCAGCATCGGATACTGGGGTTGGAATCGAGGTCTCTAGCGTTCAGCTCATCTTCACTCGTACACTTGCCGATATGGGATCAGGCCTAGAGTTCTTAGCGCGGATTATCACCCATACTATGAGCATCACTGACTATGGGTCTGGAGCTGAGACATTATCGCGTCTATTTGCTGTACGCAGGGGCATATTTGATCTCGGGTCAGCACTGGAAGCATTAACTCATCTCTTAACGCCATATGTGCCGCCATCGACTGGCGGGGCGGGCGGTGGAGTAATCCTCAAGCCACTGCCAACCACTGTAATGGTTGGCGCGGTTTTCCCAAGATCAATCTATTTCCTACTGCCAGGGGCAAGAGTGAGCCAAGATATCACGGTTACAAACCCCACTAATATGGCACGAACCGTTACAGTTCACTACACTGTAACCAATGTTGCAACTGGGAAAATCGTCTACCAAGACACGCTCCACCCAACAGTGAGTCCTGGAAGTTCAACCTACACTACCCAAGTAACCGTTACGGAAACAGGCCGCTACAGAATCGACATCACTGCTACGGACGGAGGAACTGCCACAGCCAAGCAAGAGTTCGACATCAGCCTCTGGCAAGTCTGGCAAGGACCAGTGCTCCTATGGAGAATTATCGCTTTCGTTGCGGCTGCCCTCATCCTATTCTACAGAAAAATACAAGAAGAATGGTGACCAGAAATCCAAGCGCTATTCAAGACAGATTCAATCGCTTCGACTGTTTTGCGGCCCGAATAGGCAAAGAGAGCGATTATATCGCTTTCCGACACATCTCTTTTTAGGCGAAGCATAAGCTCTGTTTGGTCAGTGGTTGACACTGTATGAGTGAAGATCTAATTGAAGCTGAGTATATCGAGGTTAAACTTGTCGGCTCCAATGTAGTCATGTTCAATCTGCCTGATGGAACCCGCATCAAAGCTACAGTTTCGCTTCCAAATGTCTTGAAGGCGAAAGAGACAAACCCAGATGGTAGCCACAAATACGGCGCGAATATCGGTGTGAATATAGAATTCCTTCAGCCCGTAGGCAAGGTCGTCAAGGTTCCACGAACAGCATTTGGTCCACCGCAAGCGTCAGCGAAGCCCAAAGACGCACGCCAAATAACCTAGGAATGAGAGCAATTCATCACGCAATGTATCGCCTTCAGCTAGGCCTGTTTCTAGAGAGTTTGTTCTCTCAGAGAAAACTTTATACTTACAGTTAGCCCAACTACCCACGCCCCTCGAAGGCGTAGAAACGGGTAATCTGCTACAACCCGTTTCTTTCTACCGTTCACCTATTTCTAGGCTTCTATGGCAAACCAAATATAGTCTGAACCGACCAATATAGCGTGAGAAACAATGCCACGAAGGAGAAAGTTCGGTCGGGGCGTATCGGCACCATCGCCTAGTTTGGAATATTCCTACAAAGAAGTTCAAACGGACATGTGGAGGCTACACCGAAATGGTCAGCCTACAGCCGTTTTCATTGCTATTGACGAAGACCAGGACTCAGGTAACTATGAGGTTTGGGAAGGAGACAACTACAGTGGCGGCAGTGAGCAGGTCAGTACTCATAGACAACTTGGTGCCGCTAGAAGTGCTGCCTTGCGGTACATGCAACGGAATCCGACAAGCGGGTATTCAGTAGACCACATCAAGCTATTGAGCGAGACCAGAACTTAGTCTAAGCCAAAGGCGATTCATCTTCTGATATATTGCCTTCCTCAGCTTTCCTTAAGTAGGCGCGATGACGCACTTCTCATGGGGCACCACTGTGCCTTCATCACCCGAGCATCTAACGAAACGGTTAAGAATCAAGTTGTCTTCTGTGCTACGGCGCGGAATCAAAATGCGATATTGCGGACGATGTCTCACTGACTTGCCGCCAAATGCGCGATATTGCGACCACTGTTCTGCCGCAGTTTATCCACCATAGCTTCTAGGCAAAATGCTATAAACTCAGCGAGTACATAGTTTGAGGCGTGAATCAGACTTGGCTAGGCCAAGGATATTTGGCAAGCAATCGCGACCGCGATACAAGATCTATCCTGATCGAAGACGCGGAACATGGACGCTATTTCGCATCCATAATGGGCATAGTCTGCCCGTTGCATGGGGAATGACCCGAAAGGAAGCGGAAGCTGAGAGGAAAAGGAGAGAGAAAGGTCTTGCCTAGACGCAGAAAGATGCATTTTGTTGGGCGTGGGCTTGACAGGATGCCAGCTTCACGGGCACATCAAAGAATCTATAACGGTCGCGTTGGCAGCTTGAACACCATTTCGGACATTCGACAGTGGATTGACCTAGTCAAGTCGGATCGTAAGATCAGCGATAAGCGTAGGCAGCAACGGCTAAGATTCATGTATGCCATTACTTTCTCAAGTCGTTTCCGACGGCAATGGCGTGGTCAACTAGGCGACCTCGAACAGGCACGAAAGGCTCTTAAGCGCTCGTACGAGCAGTATATGACAGGATGAAACGAGATGGCTAAGCGTCGAGAGAAGCTTCTAGACGAATTCGAAAAGGGCGGATTCAGAGTCGCCGTCATGGCCCAAATGATTGGCGACAGAATAATCAAAGTCATCGTCTACATATGGCGTGGAGCCAAGCTAGTCTTCAAACACGCATACCCAACACTGAAGAGAGCTACTGTAGCAATCGACAACTGGATGGAGCGAGCAATCCGCAGTACGACGGGTGCGAGGGTCGATGTACCCATAGTCAAGGGCTGAGCGTAGCGCAATATAACATGACTTTAACTGCCTTCGGAATCTTGAGTGAGAAACATGCCTAGAGCAAAAAAGTTCAGGCAAAAGAAAGCGGGCATAATGCGCATCGTGCCAGTGACCGACGAAGGTGCACTATTCTGTGGGCAGCTATGCTACCGCGGATTCAGTTCAGACCGCCGACATGGCATACGTTACGGCCCCGTCATTGATCCAGAAACTGGCGGATTCTACAACTCAAGAGAAGCCGCTTCACGAGCCATGGGTATCTGCGCTTACTGTGGAAAGAAGTTAAGGTAAAGGCAATTCAATCTAACTTGTACTGCTTATAGAAAGTCAGATATACTCTAAGGTATGAGTATTTGACTGTGGGCGATATGGCCTTAGACATCCTTGGTCTCGGCGTAGCCATGAGTCTACTTGTGATTATCATAGCGCTTTGGAGTGCCTTCTGGAAGATCCTTGGACTATGGTTCTCGGCAAGGAAAGGTGACAGAGGTTGGTTCGCCGCATTCATCTTCGTGAATCTTCTTGGGCTCTTGGAAATCTACTATCTACATCATGAGGGCGAGTGGCCCTTTGGATAGCTGAGTGAATCACCATGAGCGGCAGAGTGCTCCTCGTTGAACTTTGGAAGAGTGAAGTCGAGGCAATCGCTAACTATGAGGCTGCCTATAGACGGACGGGCAACCGTCTCTTTCTGCACATAGCGAAGGATGAGCGACATCACAAGCACGAGCTTGAACGCCTATTGAAACACTAGGCTATTCGACAGATATTCGACCGCTTTCAGTTAGAGGGCTTGAACCACAAATCGCATATACCCTAAGGCATGAATGGTAGTTTGGGTAGATGGTGGTGTCCAAGTTTAAGCTGACTGCCCTCGTTGCTACTCTTCTCATTGTAGTTGCAGTTGTAGGTGTGGTTGCGGGTGCGTATATCGTTAAGAGCGAGAATATCTCGCTAGACCTATCAGGCCTATCAGGCATTCTTGAGCTGCTTCAAGGTCAG
>Ga0315296_10003312_pt1 | contig 13510 bp, 6 predicted proteins | sample YL17G14_18_MG_FD_203921 | JGI IMG/M metagenome (GOLD analysis project Ga0315296, IMG submission 203921) | Sediment microbial communities from Yellowstone Lake, YNP, Wyoming, USA - YL17G14_18 | ecosystem: Environmental > Aquatic > Freshwater > Lake > Sediment | place: USA: Wyoming | collected... | reverse complement strand
CCGCGCTGTACGACTCGTTGATCGAGAAGGGATAGGTGTCGCTGTACTCGTCCAGACGGTACAGCGAACTGCTTCCGTAGAAGATGCCGTAGCCGCCGCGGATCACGGTTTTGGTCCGGCCGAAAACGCGCCAGGCGAAGCCGAACCGGGGCCCGAAGTTGGTGTAGTCCGGCTTGACGATGGAGGGCGGCAGGCCGGTGTCGGCGGCCATGACCACGTACTGGCTCACGCCCGAGTTCTTGATGCGCTCGTCGAAATCGGGAATGGTGCCCCGCCCCGCGATCACCTGCTTCTTGAGCTCGGGAATGAACATGGACCAGGCGCCGAACTTCTCGCGCGGCGGCTTCATCAACTCGTAGCGCAGTCCGAGGTTCAGCGTCAGCGAGGATGTGGCCTTGAAGTCGTCCTGCACGTATCCGGCGTAGTTGGAGACCAGGTGATACGGCCCGGCGCCGTCCAGTTGGCGGCTGGTGCCGTTCGGCCATCCCAGCAACAGGTCGGCGAACGGCTCGCCGGTGTTGCGGCCCAGGAAAGTGAGGCGGCCACGGGTGCTGCCGTACTGGCGCGAGAAGTACTGGATGCGCAGGAACTCGCCGCCCATCTTCAGGCTGTGCTTCCCGCGCGCCCAGGCCAGCGACCCGGCATACTGGTAGTTATTATAGGCCCAGATCTTGGGCAGGTCGTAGGCCGGCCCCAGCAAAATGTATCCGGTGGCGTCGAGTTGCGGCAGCCCGCGGGCGATGGGGTTGGTAATGCCCCCGACGAACCCCGCTTCGCCCGCCCAGTCCTTGTCGTTGCCGTAGGGCCAGCGCTGGTTATTGGTCTTGCGCGAGAACGACGCTTTGGCGTCCACGAACATATTGGAAGTGACGGTACGCAGGTAGCGGACGTACGACAGCAGGTCCAAGGTGTCGTTGATCGATCCGAAGATGGGCAGCGGCGAGCGGCTGTCGGCCACCGGGTCCGAACTGCTGTTCGGCCGCCAGAAAGTGCTCATCGTCAGCCGGTCGCTGGAGGTGAGCTGGTGGTCCACCTTGACGCCGAAGCTGTTGTTATTCGTCGTGGCGTTGCCCTGCGCGATGAAGTTGTTGATTCCCCCCACGAGGTTGGGCGCGGGATAGTAAGCGGCCAGCTTCACGGCCACCGGATCGAAGCGGGCGGCCGGGATCTGGTTGTTGGGGAACACCGCCTTGGCTATGGGGTCGTTCAGCTTGAGGGGCTGGCCGAAGGCGTCCACGGCTTTGGAGAAGTCGCCCTTGAAATACTCGGGCAGCGGTGTAATGCCGCGCTGCGTCTTGCCATTGATGGTCCGCAGCGAATCCCAGGTCACCATGAAGAAGGTGCGGTTGCGGCCATCATAGAGCCTGGGAATGTAGACGGGGCCGCCCACGGTGGCGCCGAACTGGTTGCGGCGCAGCTTGGACTTGCTCACATCGAAGAAGCGGCGGGCGTCGAGCGTGTCGTTGCGCAGGAATTCGTAGAGCGCGCCGCGCAGGCGGTTGGTGCCGCTCTTGGTGACCACGGTCAGAACGCCGCCGGCATAGCGGCCATACTCGGACGAGAAACCCGAAGTGATCAGTTTGAACTCCTGCACGCTTTCCAGCGGCGGGTTGATCATGGCCCCGGTGTTGCGCTTCTGGGTATTCTCCACGCCGTCGATGACGAAGCCGAAGTTGTCGGCGCGGCCGCCGTTGACGGCGTAGGCGCCATCTCCGCCGTCGCCCTTCGGCAGCACGCCGCCGGTCAGGTAGGCCAGGTCCGAGAAATTGCGGCCGTCCAGCGGCATTTCGGAGATCTCGTCATTGCTGGTGACCTCGCCGCGGGCCGCGCTCTCGGTGTTCAGCACCGGGGGCGTATCGGTGACGGTCACGCTCTCGCTCGTCGCCCCCACCTCCATGGGGATGTCGATGCGCTGGATCTGGTCCACTTCCAGAGTGAACTCGGTTCGCTTGTAGGAGCGGAACCCGGTGATCGTGGCTTCCAGCCAGTAACGCCCCGGATTCAGGTACGGGATGGTATAGTCACCGACCGCGTTGGAAGTCACCTGCCGCGACACGTTGGTGTCCAGGTTGGTGATCTTTACCAGGACGCCGGGAATGACGGCGCCGCTCGGGTCTGTGACCCGGCCCACGACGCTGGCCGAGGAAATCTGGCCGGAGGCGCTGGCCGCACAAGCCAAAAGCAGCGCAACAAGGATCAAATGTCTGGGCATGACCAACTCCTGAAGGATGGCGGCAGTTTGCCGCGTGCTGCTGTTCCGGCAAGATTATACGGCAAAGGCGGGCTTGGGGGCGAGAAGGTCCGAATTCCCTTGAAGACCCCAATTGGCGCCCGACGGGCGCCGATCGTTCTTTAAGCTGTCGTGGGGATGGAGGACAGGCAAGAATGCCTGTCCCACATGCGAAGCGGTCTGCCGGGTGCTTATCGGGGATAGGAGCCGGCGATATAGGCGTGCAGGTGGCGGATGGTCTGCTCGTGCGCCGAGATGATCCACTTCACCAGGTCGCCGATGGACAGCACGCCCACCACCCGGCCGCCTTCCAGCACCGGGAAGTGGCGGATGCGGTTGTTGGTGGCGATCTTCATGCATTCATCGACGGTGTGCGCCGGGGTCACAGTGATGACCGGGCTGCTCATGATCTCGGCCACCTGTGTCTGCCGGGAAGACTTCCCCTTCAGGATCACCTTGCGGGCGTAATCGCGCTCGGAGATGATGCCCACCAACCGGGGGCCGGACATCACCAGCAGCGCTCCGACCTGCTTGTCGGCCATCATCTCGATGGCCTCGTAGACCGACGCGGCGGGGGCCACGGACCAGGCGTCGGCCCCCTTTTGCTGCAGGATCATGCTGAGTTTGTCGCGCAGCTTGGTCATGAAACACCTCCCTGCAATGATTTTGATGCCGGTCGAGCGCCCGTCGCGTCAAAAAGAATCCAGCCTGGGGCGCCGGTCGGGGACTGCGGTGAGGCCGTGGCAGGCGATTTGCTTGGTTAAATTTGCCTTTCCCGTGCCGTTTTTGGGTCACCAAAAGAAGCCATCGGTATCCCAAGTGCATCTATGCGTTGATGGCAAAGGAAGCGGGCCCGGACGTGGTGCGAACCGCGTGTCCGAAGTGCGGCAAAGTATACGTGATGCCAGTGTGGAGCAAGCCGGCCAAGTGCCGGCAATGCGCGACCTCTCTCCCCTCTCCCAAGCAAGAAGCGCCAAAGCAGGCTAAGTCGGCCCGCGCCCAGACCGCCTGACGGACACCTGGTGTTGTGTTTCAGAAACGGGTTGACAATGGCGAAGGCAGAAGGCGCAAGGTTCTTCCGGCCTCCCCCTGCGCGCAGAACAAGCAAGGACGCCTATCACCACCGCATCAACCGAGCTTGGCCAGACGGTTCTCGACGTCCGCCTTCATCTTGTCTATGAAACCGAGGATGTAACCGGCAACCGGCAGGCTGGGGTCTTCGACCAGCGGTGTGAGATCCATGGCGAAGGTGAGCGCCGTTTCCACGTCGGTAGCGTGGGAGGCGAAGTACGTGGCGTGCGCCAGGCGCCGGCCGGTGGTCGCCAGGTCGTAGCGCTTACCTCCGCTCACCTGGGAGTCGAACAGCCCTACCAGAGAAGAGGCCATGTTGGGCAGGGCGGAAACCGGCAGCACCTGCTTGTCTTCATCGGGCAGCCAGTCGAGGTCGCGCCAGACCTCGCAGCCGTAAACCTTCTTCGGCCTGCACTCGTGCCGCAACTCCCGCAGGACTGCGATGGCCCGCAGTGCTGTTCCCACGTGGGTATCGTGCTTGTCGGCGAGGTTGTGCAGGTAGACGACTCCCGGTTTTGCGGCGCGGAAGATGGCGGCCAAGTCCTCGCAAACGCCTGTCTGCCTGGCGTCCTTCACCGCCGAGCTGGGGTGGCCGAGCTGAATCTGGCAGGCGTACTCGCCCACGTACGCCGCCTTGCGCTGCTCGCGCCGGCGGACTTGCTGCATCTCCTCATCGGTGTAGTGGCCATAGAGGCCGGCGCGAGGGCTGCCGGCGCCATTGGTCACCACCACCCCCGTGAACCAACGGTCGCTGCGGCCGAAACACTCGGCGATGCCATGGTAAGCCATGATCTCGATGTCGTCCTGGTGCGCGGCGACGCACAGGTGCGTGGTCCTGGCCAACGCGGCGGCGGGGTCGAGACCGTCGGGAACGAACAAATCGGCATTGGGATTATGAAATTGCATGACGCGACTCTGGTTTGTGCAGGCGCGGCAGGCTGGCGGCAGCGACCGCCTGGCCATGCCGTTTCTCCTTTTCACCCGGGGTATGAACTCTGATCCGCTCCGCCAGTTCCGGGAACTCGCCTTTCAGCACCTCGCCGGCAAACGAGAGGATGAGGTTGCCGCCCTCGCCGGTCATCACCCGACCCAGCACCAGCAGGTTGGAAATCTCGTAGAAATCCATGTAATGCGCGATGGTGTAACCGAAAAACACCCCGATGGTCTGGTAGATCCTACGGGCGCGTTGGTCGCCCGCGGCCATCAGTTTCTGCACCTCCGCCAGTTTGACAGCCAGGGGCATTCCCCCGGGCAGATCAATGCCGGCGGCGGGCAACAACCGCGCCACGGCTTGTTGCGAGAAGTACTGCACGCCGACGCCTTGGTCGCCAGACCATTCGTCCACCGGTGCGTTGTCGCGGTAATCGACGGGGGCAAACGCCAGCTCGTTCAGCCAGTTGGTGATGTTCCCCTGGGGGGTCACGTACCCGGCCGCCAGGCTGCTGCCCATGGCGACTCCCAGCACCGAGTTGTCGTTGAGGGCCATCGATCCGGCCAAAGCGGTGACCTCGCCGTCATTCACCACTTGGAACGGAATCCCGCCCCATGCCGCCTGCAATTCAAAAAACAGGCGCCGGACGCGGCTGTTGAACAGGCCCGGAGGAACGCTGCGGAACAGGCTGGCGATACGGACTTCGTTGTTCACGTATACGCCGGCCGAACTGCCGCCAATGGCATCCACGCGCGGCAACTTCGCCGCCGCGCGCTCGAGCGAGGCGTTGATGCCGTCGAAATGGTATTGCGGGTCGGCCTGCACGCTGGGGTCCCACGAGACCTCTTCGCTGAAGACCACCTCACCGTCGATCAGGGCGGCGGATTTTCGGTCGCTGGCGCCCAGATCGAAGCCGATGCGGCACCCGTCGAAGTTGCGCCCCATATCCGTACCCTTCTCCCTGGCTTCCGGGGCACGGTCGTAGCCGGTGTGTTCCACCACCATGGGGTGGTCGTAAACGCTCTCGCCCATGAAGTGGTAGTCGAAGGCACGCTGGCCCGCGGGCGAATAAACGCCGCGGATGAAACTGGCGATTTCAGGCGGCCCGGCGATGGTCACCTTGTAGCCGCCCTTCTGCCACAGCAGCATTTTGATCAGGCGCTCGACGTAGCGGTCGTTGACCGCCACGTTGGCTCCCTGGTGTGGCAGAACTGCAGTCCGGTAGACGGAAACCGAGCCGTCTCTGCGCTCCAGGGCGATGGTCAGGGACTGCGGGTCGCCGCTCTCCCGCACCAGAGCGCGAAATGCCCGGTTCCACAGGGCCGCCGGAACGAACCCCGCATCGAGCGCCGGTCGCAACCTCGGGGCTATGTTCACCAAATCAGGCATCTTCTATCCAAGACTCCGCTTTCCCAAGAAACTTCCAATGCTGGCTTTCGGTGAAAGTATACACTCGCCCGCGGCGGCGTGAGCCTGGGATGGAATTTTTGCGGACCACACCGGCTGTCACCGAGAGCGGTTGACCGCTACGGCCCCGGTGGAATGCTGTAGAATCGGTGGCAGCGTGAGGGCAGCCATGTCACACAGCTCTCCCCTTGGGCGTCGAGGCTTGATTTACGTGGTCTTGACTGCGTGCTGGTTGTCCGCCGCCTCTTTGCGCGCGCAGGTGATTATTACCGCGGCCGGAGTCACCGGGACCCTGCGCGGGGCCGGGGGGCCGGCGGGAAGCGCCCACCTGGGAATGCTGACCGGCATCACGCGGGACAGCGCGGGCAACATTTACGCCGCCGACGCCAGCAACAACGTGATCGTGAGAATCGCGCCGGCCGGAACTCTGACGGTCGTCGCCGGGAACACTCTTGACGGATTCTCCGGCGACGGCGGACCAGCGACCGGCGCGTCCATCTCCCTGATGCCTGCTTCGGGTATTCCATTCGCCGTTGGAATTGTGGTGGACGGCAGCGGCGCTCTCTACTTCACCGACACCTGGAACGACCGGGTCCGCCGCGTCACGCCGGATGGAACGATCACCACCGTGGCGGGGACGGGGGACCGATCCTTTTTCGGCGACGGCGGGCCGGCCACCGCCGCGGGCCTGACCATGCCGACGGGATTGGCCTGGGATGCCGCGGGCAGCCTGTACGTCACCGACGGCACCGACCGGGTGCGCAAGGTCAGCCCCTCGGGAATCATCACCACCATTGCGGGCACCGGAGTCCGAGGTTTGTCCGGCGACGGCGGGCGCGCCACCAGCGCGCGGCTCGCTGCCCCCAATGGCCTGGCCGTGGACAGTTCCGGCAGAGTCTACATCGCCGACTGGGGCAACGGCCGGATTCGAAGGATCAACACCGACGGTACCATCACCACCATCGCCGGCGGGGGCTCAGGAGGCGACGGGCCAGCCACCGCAACACTCCTCATCCTGCCGGCCGGCGTTAGCGTCGATGCGTCCTCGAACGTCTACATCGCGGACGAAGGGAACGACAGTATCTGCAAGGTGAGCCCGGCAGGCATGCTGACAACACTGGCCGGCAGTTCTCGCAGCGCAGGGTTCTCCGGCGACGGGGGGCCGGCCGCCGGGGCGCAGTTGAACGGACCTCTCGCAGTCTTTGCCGACAGTGCCGGCAACGTCTGGATCGCCGACACCGGGAATCGGCGCGTTCGCCAGGTCACCCCGGCCGGCAACATCTCTACCATAGCCGGCAACGGCCAATTCCGCTATTTCGGCGACGGCGGCCCCCCCTCGGCCGCTGAGCTGAACAAGCCGTCGGCAGTGGCGCTCGACGGCAGCGGTAACCTGTACATCGTCGACCACGACAATTTCCGCATCCGCCGCATCGATGCCAAGGGAACAATCACCACCATAGCCGGCACCGGCGTCTACGACTATTCCGGCACCGGGGACGGCGGGCCGGCCACGGCGGCGAAGCTCGGTTCGGTCGAGGGAATCGCGGCCGACCGCTTGGGCAACGTGTATTTCTCCCAGGCGAACGTGATTCGCAGAATAACTCCGGGCGGAATCATTGCGACGGCGGCGGGAAACGGCACGCGGGGGTTTGGCGGCGATGGCGGCCCCGCCACGCGGGCCCAACTGGATATCCCCCACGGGTTGGCGTTGGACGCGGCAGGCAATCTCTATATCGCCGACTATTTCAACAACCGCGTCCGCAAGGTCGACACCAGCGGCATCATTCGCACCGTGGCCGGGGGTGGCTCCTCGCTGGGCGATGGCGGGCCGGCCACCAGCGCGTCGCTGTCCAGTCCGGTGGCCGTAGCCGTGGATGGCTCAAACAACCTGTACATCTCCGATTACTTCCATTACCTCATCCGCAAAGTAACCTCGAATGGAGCGATTGCCACGGTGGCCGGCGGTGGGAATCGGAGTGGCGATGGCATTCCGGCGGTGCAGGCCGATATCCGGCCGCGGGCACTGCTGGTGGATGCCGCAGGCAACCTCTATTTTGCCGACTATACTCAGGTCCACAAGGTCGGCACCAGCGGAATCATCAGCACCTTCGCCGGCAAGTCGATGAAGGGCTTCTCTGGGGACGGTGGGCCGGCCACCCTGGCGCTGCTCGGCTATCCGCAGGGGCTCGCCATGGATGGCGCGGGCAACCTTTACATCGCCGATACCGACAACGACCGAATCCGCGAGGTGTTGGCGGCGGCCCCCTCCTTTACCGCCGCGCCGGCCAGTCTCAGTTTCACGGCGGCCGCCGGCACGCCGGTGCTTCCCACCCAGTCCATCACCGTCTCCAGCGCGTTCAGCGGGGTGGCGTGGAGCGCGCTGGCCGCGACGCAGAGCGGCGGCAACTGGCTGTCGGTGTCGCCCGGCTCGGGCGCCACCCCCGGCGCCATCGCGGTGAGCGTCAACGCCACGGGCGTGCCGCCGGGCGTCTACCGGGGTATTGTGACGGTGCAGGTTCCGCTGGCCACGCCCCCGGCCACCACGGTGAGCGTGGAACTGACGGTCACCCAGGCGCTCACTGCCCGGCTGGTTGTCGATCCCGTCTCGCTGAACCTGGAGAGCCAGGTAGCAGGCTCTGCGCCTTCCCGAACTCTGCGCATCAGCAACGGTGGCGGGGGCACGCTGAACTGGACGGCGCGCGCCGCCACCGCTTCGGGTAGAAACTGGCTGAGTCTTTCCGCCGGCAGCGGAACCGCCTCGGCTGCGGCGCCCTCGAGCCTGCAGGTCTCGACCAGCATCGCGGGCTTCGCCGCGGGCGTCTACAGCGGCTCGATAGAACTGGAAAGCCCGGGCACCAGCGAGCGCAAGACGGTCACCGTGAGCCTGATCCTCTCTCAGTCGACGCAGACGATTCTGGTCAGCCAGGCGGGACTCATGTTCACGGGCGTGGAAGGGGCGGGGACCGTGCCCTCGCAAACCCTCGGCGTGGTGAATATCGGCCAGGGAGGGATGAACTGGAGCACGCGCGCCGAGGCGCTGTCGGGCGGCAACTGGCTTGTCGTGTCGCCAGCCAGCGGCCGCAGCGATGCCGGCTCGCTCCAGATCCCGCTGGTTGACGTTTCGGTGAATCTGGCTTCGTTGCGTGCCGGACAATACAGTGGGCTGATTCGGGTCGAGGCGCCCGGAGCGGACAATTCTCCTCAGTTCGTTACCATCGAACTCAACGTGCTGCCGCCGGGCAGCAATCCGGGCGTGCAGGTGCGGCCGACCGGGTTGATCTTCGCTGCGCGCGCCGGAACGTCGTCGCCCGGCTCACAGACCGTTCGGCTGGGCGCGGCGGCACCCGGACGCCTGGAAACGCGCAGCGGGGTGATGACATTTGATGGCGGAAGCTGGCTACGGTCCATCCCGCAAAACGTGGTGGTCGCGCCGGACGATCCTCAAACGATCACGGTCCAGCCGGCCCTGGGGGCACTTCCCTCCGGCGTCTACCGGGCGGCGCTGACGCTGCTGTTTGCCGACGGCAGCCCGGCTCAGACGGTGAATATTCTGTTCCTGGTGGTCGGAAGCTCGGCCTCCGCCGCAGGACTGCACGATCCGCCGGAGCACAACGCCGAGGGCTGTGTGCCCGGCCGGCTGCATGCGGTACAGCGGGCGCTGGCCGGCAACTTCGTCGCCTCGGTCGGTTCGCCCAGCCCCATCGAGGTGCAGGTAGTCGATGACTGCGGAACCGCCGTTACCAACGCCACTGTGGTGGCCAGGTTCTCCAGCGCCGACCCGCCATTGCCCCTGGCCAGCCTGCGCAACGGGATCTACGTGGGAACCTGGCGGCCCCAGAATGCCGCGGCCCAGGTCACCGCCACGGTGCGCCTCAGCCTGCCGCCGCTAGTCCCGGTGGAACTGCCGGTCCAAGGGATAGTGCGCGACAATCCGTCGGCGCCCGCCTTGGCAACCGGCGGAATCGTCAACGGCGCCTGCTTTGCCAGTGGGGAGGCCCTCGCTCCGGGAAGCATCATCTCAGCGTTTGGACGCAACTTGGCGCAGGGGCAGAATCTGGCTACCCGGCTGCCGCTGGAAAAGTCACTGGGCGGCGCCACGCTGAGCATCGGTGGCATTGATGTGCCATTGTTTTTCACCAGTTCTGGGCAGATCAACGCGCAACTCCCCTTCGAGTTGGCTGCGGCTACCCGCGTACAGGCCGTCGTCAAGGTGCGCCGCGAGGGAACGGGGCCGGAGGTGGTGACCGTCCCGGAGACGATTACGGTTGCCACGGCGCGGCCGGGCATCTTCACGCTCAGCCAGGATGGCAAGGGACAGGGCGTGATTATGGACGCGGGCAATGTGCTGGTGGACAGCGCCAACCCGGCCAAGTCTGGCGATGTTGTGGTGGTCTACTGCACCGGCCTCGGAGCGACAAACCCCGCGGTGCGCTCGGGCGAAGCCGCGCCGGCCAATCCGCTGGCGGTTGTGGTGACGCCCGTGGAAGTGCGCATTGGCGGCGAGCCCGCGGTGGTTCACTACGCCGGCCTCACCCCCGGCTTCGTCGGCCTGTACCAGGTGAATGTGCAGATCCCTGCCGGCGTTACCCCCGGCGCCGTAGTGCCCTTGGTTATTTCCCAAGACGGCATGCCGAGCAACACCGTCACCATCGCCGTTCAGTAGCGGTTCCGGCCTGAGTCTTGGCCTTTGAGTGGCCGGTGCCTGGCGTAGAGACTCGAAGAAGCAGTGGTGGGAATAACACGGCAAGCAGTGGCGTGCATCGCGCACAACCAAGAAGCAACCGAAGAAAGGCAGGTTAGCAATGTCCGTGGCGAAACATGCAGACGGCGTTTACACGCGCAAAGATCGCGACGGGTATTGGATTAGCTGGAGGGACGCCCAAAATCGCCGACGTTACCGCAAGACGGAAGCGGGGAGTCTCACGCAAGCGCGGATTCTCAGAACAAGCTCGTCCTGCTGCCGCAGACGAAGAACGGGGAAGGGCGGGTAGTGTACCTGAACCAGACGGCCAGCATGGTGCTTGAGTCGGTCCCTGTTCCCGAAGGTGGCAGGGCAACCGACAAGGTGTTCTCCGGTCTGGAAAGGGGCAAGTCAGCATGTCATTCAAGCGAGCATGCAGGCGGGCGAAGATCGAAGATTTCCGGTTCCACGATTTGCGCCACACGGCGGCCAGTTGGCTGCGAATGAAAGGCGCGGACATTCACACGGTCGCGCAGTTGCTCGGCCACAAAGACCTCAGGATGGCGGCCCGCTACCAGCATCTTTCGCCCGCGTTTCTGGCTGACGCTGTGAAGCAGTTGGACGGCGTTTTCGGGCTTTCGTGTTACCCAGGCGTTACCAGCTTGAAGGCGCTTCCAGAGGGACTAGCGGCAACTGCCTGAAAATAGGTGGCGTCCCCAGGGGGATTCGAACCCCCGTTACCGCCGTGAAAGGGCGGTGTCCTAGGCCGGGCTAGACGATGGGGACTTAATTATCCATCTTATCGGCAGCGGGCGGGTTTCGTCAATTCCCAGGCCGGTTCTGAATCCCCGCTCCATCAGCATGCGTCTATTGAGGGGGGAACCCACGAAAGGGTATTCATCTTTCCCTGTCCGGCGGCCGATGCCAGTCTGACGGGGAATATCAGGGACAGGTCCGAACCTGCTGGTTTGGTCGGGCGGTTGACAGCGGGCAACGGCGGGGCTAGTATCGGCTGTGGTCGCCGGAGCCCCGCGCCAGCAGGGACCCCGGCGAAAGGGGAATCTCGTGAAACTCGATGACCGCCTCAAGCACTTGATGAAGGAGCTGGGCAACGCCATCAATGAGTCGCTTTCCGAGTCGGATCGCATCTCCGAGGCGATCGGCAACATCAAGCAGCACGGCTACGACGTTTTCCTGGTGCTGGAGGCCACCATCGGGTTCAACAAGCGCGAGGAGGAAACTCCGCACAAGGACATCTCCATCAACCTTCACGAAAAGGAGGCGCGGCCGCGCTTCACGCGCCAGGACGCCAGTTTCCTTCGGGCCTTGAAGATCTCGGTCGAGGACGAAGAAAAGAGCTAGACCTGAGACCTGAGGCCGGCGTGAGGTATAAGTCCCGTGGGTCCCAGGTCCGAAGACTCAGGTCCGCTTTCCAGTGGGGCCGCCATGGTTCGATCTCCCGCCGTTGCCGGCCAGTTCTATCCAGCCAATCCGGATCACCTGCGCCAGGAAGTGCGGGAATTGCTGGTTCCCGCGCCACACCCGATAGCGGCGCTGGGCTGCGTGGTGCCGCATGCCGGCTATATGTATTCCGGCGGTGTGGCCGGCGCCGTGTACGGCGCCCTGCACCTGCCCTCGCTGTTCTTGATCCTGTGCCCGAACCATACCGGGCAGGGCGAGCCGATGGCCATCATGTCCGCCGGTGAATGGCGGACGCCGCTGGGGGCCGCCCGCATCGACAGCGAGCTGGCCGGACACCTGCTGCGCGCCTGCCCCATGTTGCGCGAGGACGCCGGCGCCCACGCCGACGAGCATTCCCTCGAGGTCCAGTTGCCGTTTCTGCAATACCGCGTCCCGCACATGAGATTCGTTCCCATAGCTATCGGGCGGGGCGATTTTGCGGCCTTGGAACAGTTCGGCCAGGCGCTGGGCCAAGCCCTGGTGGGCTGGAGGGAGCCGCTGCTGATCGTGGCCTCCAGCGACATGAACCACTACGAGCGCGATGAGCTGACGCGGGTCAAGGACGGCCGGGCCATCGAGGCCATCCTGGCGCTGGATCCGGGGCGCCTCTGCCGCGTCCTGCACGAGGACCACAACACCATGTGCGGGTACGGCCCGGTGATTGCGATGCTCGATGCGGCGCGCCGCCTGGGCGCCGATGCCGCCACCCTGATCCGCTACGCCACCAGCGCCGATGCCGGCGGCCGGCGCAGCGCGGTAGTGGGCTATGCCGGCATCGCGGTGCACAAGACAGTGACGAGTGACAAGTGACGAGCCGGCAGGCCGCTTGTCACTTGTCACTTGTCACTTGTCACTCGGTGTTCGGATGCGCTGGAGCATGGACCGGGCGCGCAGTTGCGCGATGTGCAGATAGCTGGAATTGCCGGCGATCTCCTCCAGCACGGGAATGAACTGGGCGGCTTCAATCAATTCGTTTCTGTCCAGCGCCGCCTCGATCTGGTACAGCTCCTTCATGATGCCCAGCCGGTCGAACCGCACCAGCCGCTCCAGGTTGATGAGGTGTTGCTGGCTGGCCGAGATTTTTTCAAACAGCGCGACCAGGGCCATGGCGTCGGTGTTTTCCGAGTAGTTGAAGCTGGTCTCGCTGCGGCGGCCGGCGGCCTCGTAGCGGAAGGTCTTCTTTCCCATGAAGGCAACCTTCTTGCTGGTCTCCAGTTGGGCGTTCTCGAAGCGGTCGAGGCGCTCGACAAGCTGGAATATCTCGCGGGTGGTGGCCTCCGACAGCTTGAAGCGCGGCGGATCGGCATCGTCGGGCGCCATGGCGTATTCCGCCTGTCCTTCGCCGGTCACCACGACCGCATAGTAATCAGGGACGCTGCCCGGGAATTGCTTGATGAAGGTGAGTTTCGCCTGGGCGGGCTTGGCCGGCGGCTCCTGCTGCGAGCCGGCAGGCGCAACCATCAGGGAGAGCAGGATCAAGGCGAGAGCAAGCGGCCGGGCAGCGCCTGTGGCCCGTGGCCTCCAGCCTCCGGCCCCCAGCCTCACGACCAGGGCGATTTCGGATCTCGGATTGCGGATTTCGGATTTCGAGCACGGGCGCTTGAAATCCGCAATCCGCAATCCGCAATCCGCAATTCCCACGCCGTAGAGCCAATTGTGAGACACCGCACTGGCCTGATTAGTCATACGATTCTCTCTCGCCTGGGGCGCGAGGTTGGCCGGCGGGACG
>Ga0315296_10003311_pt1 | contig 13511 bp, 8 predicted proteins | sample YL17G14_18_MG_FD_203921 | JGI IMG/M metagenome (GOLD analysis project Ga0315296, IMG submission 203921) | Sediment microbial communities from Yellowstone Lake, YNP, Wyoming, USA - YL17G14_18 | ecosystem: Environmental > Aquatic > Freshwater > Lake > Sediment | place: USA: Wyoming | collected... | reverse complement strand
CCGTTCGCGATGGACGCGCTGATACCGGAGGCTCTCGAGTACCTGCGCAACTGCGGGGCGCTCGGCGCCGCGCCGATCGACCGGCTGAGGCAGATGAACGCGCCCGCCATCGAGCTCTATCGGAGCGGCGGCGTCGACCTGGAGCGCGAGCGCCTCGAGATCGCCGTCTGCGCCCAGCACAACAACGGCGGGCTGGCGGGTAACATCTGGTGGGAATCGAACGTCCGCGGGCTGTTTCCGATCGGCGAGGTGAACGGATCGCACGGCGTCTATCGGCCGGGCGGCGGCGCGCTCAACGCGGGCCAGGTCGGCGGCCTGCGGGCGGCGATGTACATCGCGAAGCGCCGGCGGGACGCCGCGCCGGACCAGGACAGGTTCCTGGAGGCGTGCGGGAGCCAGATCCGCCGCATCCTCGAGATCGCGAGGCGGGCCACGGGACGCGCCCGGTTCGGACGCCGACAGGTCCAGGACGTGCGCCGCGAGATCCAGGCGCGGATGTCGCGGCATGGGGCGCATCTGCGAACGCCAGGGCTCGTGCAGCAGGCGGCGCGCGAGGCGTCGGCGCTCTGGAAGGATCTGCGGGAGCGGCCGTGGGGGTGCGACGCCTCGGAGCTGCCCGCCCTGTTCAGGAACCTCGACCTCGCGCTCGCGCACGCCGTGTACCTGGAGGCCATTGCCGAGTACATCGAGCGGGGCGGCGAGAGCCGGGGGTCCTACATTGTGGCCAATCCGGCCGGCGCCGTCGCGTGCCTGCCGCTCGGCGCCGAGTGGCGGTTCAGCCTGAATCCGGCCGGCGCGTTCGTCGATCACCATATTCTCGAGCTGGCGGTCGACGATCGGCTCGAGGTGCGGAAGACGTGGGTCAGCGTCAGGCCCATCCCGAGGCCCGAGTCATGGTTCGAGACGGTCTGGAAGTCATTTCGAGACGACGAGCTATGGATGTGAGGGGGGCCCACGACCCCGGGCCTGTTACGATGACCCTGAGCTCGCAGGGCGGCGCCTTTCCTGGCCTGCCGGCCCTGAGCGTAGCCGAAGGGAGCGAGGTCGAAGGCAAGCCCGCCGCCGTGAATCGATCATGATCGACGCCACCGAGCACTTCTACGATGACGATCCGCGGCAGGGGCATCCGGACGTCCGGACGCGCCTGAAGGACGCGTCGTACTTCTTCCTCGGCAACGGGCTCATCCAGGGCGCCGTCCAGTTCGCGCCGGGTGGGGAGGGGACGCCGCTCGGGCTGCTCGTCATGAACCCCGAGCGGCTCGGCAAGAAAAGGGAAGCCCTGACCCTCGATCCCGGGAGCGGTCTCGGGGCGACGGTCGTTCGGTTGGTCACGCCCGAGGGCGAGGGGACGCCCAGCGCTGCCGGGCTGACGGTGGAGTGGACCGAACATCATGGGGTTCCGGCGGTTCTGGCGCGATGGACGTGGGACGGGATCGACGTGCGCGAGCGGTTCTACTGCCCGGACCGGCGCACGCCACGCCTCGTGCGGGAGATCTCGATGCGCGCGACGGCTCCCGGCGTGCGCGATGTGCGCCTGAAGACCGGGGGCCACGGGCGGTCCGTCGAGCGGCCGCTCGCCGTTCCCGCGGGGGGAGAAACGCGCACGTGGCTGGTGTACACGCTCGACGCCGACGGAAGGACGGTGCATGAGGCAACCATCAGCCACGACCCGCTCGAAGAGGATGCGCGGAGGTACTGGACCCGATCCACGCACGCGAGTTTTGGCGACGCGCTGCTCGATCGGTGCTTCAACGCGAGCCGCTGGCAGCTGCCGGCGGTGGTATCGCGCCACGGGCGCGTCGATGCCAGCATCTGGCAGTACACGCGCGAGTGGGTGCGCGACCAGGCCTTCATGGCGCTGGGGCTGGTCATGGCCGGGCATCGCGAGGAAGCGGCCGTTATCTACCGCAGACTCCTGCGCGAGTTCGTGACGGCTGAAGGGGCCACGATCGACTCGAGCGAGGTGCGCGGGCCCGACGAAGTCGAGCTGGACCAGAACGGTGTCCTACTGTACGCGCTCCGCGAGTACGTGGGCTGGACGGGCGACCTGGATCTGGCCGCCAGCTCGTGGGAGCGGATCGCGGCGGTCGCGGACTTCCCACTCCGGCCGGAGTTCCGCCACGAGCCGAGTGGGATGCTCCACAACGCCCGGGAGTTCTGGGAGCGCCACCGGATCCACGGCATCGAGCCGGGACTCGAGCTGGCGCACCAGCTGTTCGTTTCCATCGGGCTCTCGAGCGCGGCGTCGCTTGCCAGGCTCCTGTCATACGGCCGAGAGGCCGCGCGGTGGGAGCAGGCCGCGCAGGCGCTCCGGCAGGCCATGCTGGCGCATCCGGCGTTCGCGCTCGTGGATCACCGGGGCTTCATCAAGCGCCGGCGGCTGGACGGATCGGTCCAGGAGCAGGTCGTTCCGCGGCCCGAGGCCAAGCTGCCTCCCGTCGTGCCGCTTGTGCAGCGCGGCGAGCACCGGCTGAATCCCGACACGAGCGCCGTGCTGCCCGTCGCGTTCGGGTTCGTCCCGCCGGATTCCCCGGCAGCCGTGAACACGCTGGCCGCGACTGAATTGCTCTGGAACCAGGCGTGGACCGACGGCGGCTACGGGCGGTACGATTTCACGTCGGAGCCCGATTCGCCGGGCGGCTGGCCGTTCGCGTCGCTTTTCGTGGCACGGGCGGCGGTGGAAGCCGGAGAAGAGGAGCGCGCGTGGCGCGTGCTCCGATGGCTCGGCTCGGTGCCGGGCGCGGCGGCCGGGTCGTGGTTCGAGTTCTATGGCGAGCGCGTCGCACCGCCCTTTCCCCAAGTGGGCGTCGTGCCGTGGACCTGGGCGGAAATGCTGTTCCTGCTGGTGCACCACGTGCTGGGCGTGCGGCCGGACGAGACGCACATCCGGTTGAGGCCGAAGCTGCTGCGGGGTCTGGAGCGGGTTACCGCATCCCTGCCAATCCGCGGGCGATGGCTGCGCCTCGAGGTGACTGCGTCCGAGAGCGCCCGCGCGCCGGCGTGCCGCGTGGATGGCCAGCCGGTCGAACCGTCGCACGGACAGTGGCTGATTGCGCACCCGCCCGACGACATCACGGTTGAGGTGACTGTGCCGCGGCCGTCCGAGAGGTGAGATGGTGCGGGTTGTGAAAAACCCTCGAGGCGTCGGACACGACGAACTGGGTATGAAGAAGCTGATCCTCGTCTGCAACTCGCACATCGACCCCGTCTGGCTGTGGCCCTGCGAGGAAGGGCTCGCCGAGACGCTGGCGACCTTCCGCGCCGCCGCGGGGCTGTGCGAGGAGTTCGAGGGGTTCGTGTTCTGCCACAACGAGGCGCTGCTGTACCGGTGGGTTGAGGAGTTCGAGCCAGGTCTCTTCATCCGCATTCGCGATCTCGTGCGGCGCGGCCGGTGGCACGTCATGGGAGGCTGGTATCTCCAGCCCGACTGCAACCTGCCGTCGGGCGAGTCCCTCGTCCGCCAGGCGCTCGTCGGGAAGCGGTACTTCCTCGACCGGTTCGGTGTCGAGCCGACGGTCGCCGTCAACCTGGACTCGTTCGGTCACAGCCGTGGTCTCGTGCAGATCCTCAGGAAGTCCGGCTATACCGGGTACCTCTTCTGTCGGCCTGACCGGCAGCATCTCGCGCTTCCGGCCGACGATTTCGTCTGGGTCGGCTACGACGGATCCACCGTGCTGGCGCATCGCGCATCGGAGCACTACAACTCGGAGCGGGGAAAGGCGAGGGCCAAGGCCGAGCGCTGGCTGGAGCGCCACGCCGGCCGTCCACACGGCCTGCTGCTCTGGGGCGTGGGCAATCACGGCGGTGGCCCGTCCCGCAAGGATCTCAGCGACCTGGGCGCGTTGATGACCGCGACGCGGGACCGCGAGATCCGGCACGGCCGCCCGGAGGACTACTTCGCGGCGCTCGAGCAGGACGAGGCGGGCCTCCCGCGGGTGGTGGGCGAGTTGAACCCGTGGGCCGTCGGGTGCTATACGACGATGACGACGGTCAAGCGCGCGCACCGGCAGCTCGAGGCCGCGCTGTACGGGACCGAGAAGATGCTGGCCGGGGCGGCGATTCAGGGGCTGCTGCCGTATCCGCGGCCCGAGCTGTCCGGCGCCCTGGAAGACCTGCTCTTCTGCGAGTTCCACGATATTCTGCCAGGCTCCTCGGTGCCGGAGGTCGAGGAACAGGCCCTGCGGCGGCTCGGGCGCGGGCTTGACACGGTCGCGCGCCTGCGCGCGCGGGCGTTCTTTGCGTGGTTGAACGGCGAGCCGCCCGCCTCGGCTGGCGAGTACCCGATCTTCGTCCACAACCCCCACCCGTTCGCGATCGACGAGACGGTGGTCTGCGAGCTGCAGCCGCCGGAGCCGAATCTTGACAGACAGGTGTTCCTGCAGCCCGAGCTGACCGATGCGCAGGGCCGCCCCGTGCCGCTGCAACTCGAGAAGGAGAGCTGCAACATCCAGATCGATCAGCGGAAGCGGCTCGTGTTCCGCACGCGCCTGGCGCCGGCGGCCATGACGCGGCTGTCGTGCCGTCTCCGCGAGGTGCCCCGTCAGGATCCGGTCGAGGCGCGGCCGGTCACCGGACGCCTCGAGCTGTGCACGGAGGGGTACGAGCTTGAAATCGACGGTGCCACCGGCCTGATCAGCCGCTACGCTGTGGGCGGCACCGACTTCCTGCTGCCCGGCGCCTTCAGGCCGCTGGTGATGAAGGACTCCGCCGATCCTTGGGGCATGAAGGTGCGGTCGTTCCGGGAGACCCTCGGCGAGTTCCGGCTGATGTCTCCGGCGGCTGCCGCCGCGTTCGCCGGCGTGTCGCGCGCCGAGCTGGCGCCGGTGCGGGTGATCGAGGAGGGGGAGGTGCGGCGGCTGGTGGAGGCGCTCTTCGAGTACCAGCAGTCCTCGCTCTGCCTCCGGTACACTCTGCCCGGCGACGGCACCGAGATCGAGGTCGAGGCGCGCGTCTACTGGATGGAGAAGGACCGGATGTTGAAGCTCGCGCTGCCCACGCGGCTTAGCGACAGCCGCGTGCGAGGGCAGGCAGTCTACGGGGCCGAGGAGTTCGGGTGCGACGGCCGGGAGCACGTCGCGCAGAAATGGCTGGCCGTTGTTGCTGCCGACGGCCGCCGGGCGCTGACGGTGATCAACGACGCGACCTACGGGTTCGATTTCGACCGCGGCGAGCTCCGCCTGTCGCTGCTACGCTCGGCCGCGTACGCGGGCCACCCGGTTGACGACGTGACGCCGATCGTGCGGCAGGATCGGTTCGAGCCGCGCATCGACCAGGGCGAGTGTCGCTTCCGGTTCTGGCTCAATGCGGGGCCGGCTGCTTCCCGCCTTCCCGCGGTGGACCGCGAGGCAACCGTGAAGCACGAAACCCCGATGGTCCTGTGCGTGTGCCCCAGCGGGACCGGCGAGAAGCCGCGGCCGGCCGTGACGCTGTCGGACGAGGCGGTGCAGCTTGCCGCGATGAAGCTGGCCGAGGACGGCGATCGACTGATCCTGCGCCTGTTCGAGCCGACGGGCGATCGGCGCACCACGACCGTGGCCATCCCGCCGCTCGACATGAAATTCGACGTGGCGCTGGGCGGGTTCGAGATCAAGACGCTGGCGATCGATCTGAGGACGAAGACGATGACGGAGACCGACCTGTTGGAACGGTCCAAGTAATGTCCCTGCGCGTTCGGTTGAGGGTGGCCGCGGACGGGGGAGGCTCCGCTTTCGACTTGGAGGCGCGGAACGCGGCCGCCAAGTCGAGCGCCGACGCCACGCGTGGCGTCGGCCGCGGAGAACCGCCTGCGCCGTGGTTCGGCAGGCTCACCACGCCCTGAGCTTGCCGAAGGGCGCAGGCCCGACAGTCGTGACAAGTGCCTTTAGGGCCGAGCACGGGTGGGGCTGTCCGCGGACAGGACCCGCAGCCGCCCATGCGGCACGTCAGTTGACAGTGACCAATGCCTGATCCGAATCACGACACCGTATCCGTCCTGGTCGTGGCCATTGGCGGCTATGGGTACCACTACCTGAAGATCCTACTCGAGGATCTGCAGCCCTCGCGCTGTCACGTCGCGGGCGTTGTCGATCCGATGGCCAGGCTGTCGGGGCTGTGGCCGGCCGTGAGCCTGCTTGGCGTTCCCGTCCGTACGACCATCGAGGAGTTCTACGGGGAAGGGCACGCCGCGGACCTGGCGGTCATCTCGTCTCCCACCCACTGGCACGTGCCGCAGAGCATCGTCGCGCTCTCGCAAGGGTCGTCGGTTCTCTGCGATAAGCCGCTTGGCGCAACGATTCAGGAAGCGGAGGAGCTCATCGGGGCCAGGGACCGGTCGGGCCGCTGGGTGATGATCGGCTACCAGTGGTCGTTCTCCTCGGCCATCCTGGCGCTCAAGCGGGACATCCTGGCTGGCCTGTACGGCCGCCCAATCAGGCTCTCGACGCTCTGCTGCTGGCCGCGCGACTTCAGCTACTACGCGCGCAACGACTGGGCCGGGCGTCTCCGCCACGAGGCCACGAGGCGCTGGGTCCTCGACAGCCCCGCGAACAACGCGATGGCGCACTTTCTCCACAACCTCTTCTTCGTCCTCGGCCCGGAGGTGCATCTGAGCGCCAGGCCCCGCTCGGTGCAGGCCGAGATGTACCGTGCGTACCCGATCGAGAGCTGCGACACGGCCGCGTGCCGGGCCATCACCGACCAGGGGACCGAGATCCTGTTCTACGCGTCGCACGCGACCGAGCGGACGATTGCTCCCCGCTTTCGCCTGGAGTTCGAGCACGCGGTCGTGACGTGCGGCGAGGAGGACAGCGACGTTGTGGCTGTGGACCGGAAGGGTCAGCGGAAATCGTACGGGTCGCCGGACGACACGCCGCAGTTCTACAAGCTCGTGGCTGCACTCAGTCATATCAAGGGCGGCGGCACGGTTTTCTGTGGCCCCGAGGCGGCCATGTCGCAGACGCTGTGCGTCAACGGCATGCATGACTCGGTGGCGGAGATTCGGACGTTCCCGGTGCAGCTGCTCCGCCACGAGGCGTCTCCCGATCGCGTGTATGCGGAGGGCCTCGACGAAACCCTCCTGCGCTGCTACAGCGACGGGACGCTGCCGGGCGAGGCTGGGGTGCCGTGGGCTGTCGCTGGCCGCACGGTGAGCCTCGCCGGCTATCACCACTTCCCTGGTGGAGCAGCAGCGCCACGAGAGAGAGCATCGCTATGAGCCGAACGGGTGACCGCGAACGGGGCCGCCCCGCCCGCGCCGCAGGCCCGACACCCGTGACAAGCGCTTTGTGGGCCGAGCACGGGTGGGGCTGTTCGCGGGCAGGACCCGTGAGGCTCATGTGTCCGGCGTGGAGGCGGCGGTGACCTCGCGGGAGCTGGTGCGGCGCACGCTCGAGTTCGCCTCGCCGCCGTCGGTCCCGCGGCAGGCCTGGATCCTGCCGTGGGCGGAAGAGCGCTACCCGGACGCAGTGGCGAGGCTGCGGGCCGAGTTCCCGGACGACCTGGTCACCGCGCCCGCCCTCTATCACGCGCCGCTGCCAGTTGTCGGCAGCCGCTACGAGAAGGGCACGTACATCGACGAGTGGGGGTGCCGGTTCGCCAACATCCACGGCGGCGTCATCGGGATTGTCAAGGAACCTCTCGTCCGCGAGTGGGCCGATCTGGACCGGTTCCGCACGCCGGACGAATCGCTGGCCGTGGACCGCGAGGCGATCAACGCGTACTGCCGCGAGACCGACCGGTTCGTGCTCGCGGGCACGCTGGTGCGCCCCTTCGAGCGCCTCACCTTCATCCGCACGATGGAGCAGGCGCTGATGGACCTGGCGGAGCAGCCGCCGGAACTGTTCGATCTGATCGGTCGGATCCACGCGCACTACCTGAAAGAGGTCGAGGCGTGGGCGCACACTGACGTCGACGCCATCGAGCTGATGGACGACTGGGGCACGCAGCACCGGATGATGGTTGCGCCCGGCCTCTGGCGCCGGATCTTCAAGCCGCTCTACCGCGAGTACAACGAGATTGCGCATCGGTACGGCAAGTACGTGTTCATGCACTCCGACGGCTACATCACCGACATCATCGCCGACCTTATCGAGGTCGGCGTGAACGCGCTCAACAGCCAGATCAAGTGCATGGGCGCGGCGGAGCTGGGCCGGCGGTTCCGCGGCCGGATCACGTTCTGGGGTGAGATGGACCGGCAGGAGCTGCTGCCGTTCGGAACAGTGGATGAGGTGCGGCGCGCCGTGCGCGAGACGCACGAGTGCCTGTGGGCGAATGGCGGCGTGATCGCCGAGTGCGAGTTCGGGCCGGGCGCGAAGCCGGAGAACGTGCTCGAGGTGTTCCGCGTCTGGAACGAGTTGCATGTCAACCCGGGTACATGACCGCGGTCGGCGTCTGCGGCCGGGTGCGTTGGAGGCGAGCCCTCGGAGCAGCCCCATACGGAGGAGCGAGCGCTGGTGAAACAGCGCAGGTCGAGAACGGCCGCGGCGGCGAACCATGCGAGGCCGCGCGACCCCAGAGAACTGGAAACCGCGTCGAAAGCGCCGGAATCCTAGCGGGGTGACGAAGTGGGCCCCCGCGTTTGCCGCCGCCAAGCCGCGACAGACGCGGTTTCCCGCGCGCCGAGCGGTTCGCAGCGTGGCTGTCTCGACCTGGATCACGGGAACCGACGAGATCGAAACGAGGACACACGCCAATGGCTAGCAGATTGAAAACCGCCATCGTTCTTGCACTGCTCGTGGTTGTCGCCGGCTCGGCGCGGCTCATGCCGCAGGCGCCGACCGCGGCACAGAGGGTTGCGGCGGGGCAGGCGCGACCCGGTCCCGCGCCGGCTGTCCCGCGCGACCGCTACCTGCAGTACGCCCGCGCCGCCGCCGACTGGACCTGGGATCACCAGGACGAGATGCTCAAGCGCTGGCGCGACACCTTCGATCCTGAAAGCCCCTTCGGGTACCGGGCGCCCGGCGGCCTGATCGACATGGCCCTCATCTACTCGTACCTGTTCGAGAAGGAGGGCAACGCCGTCTACGCGGAGCGGGCGAAGACGGTGCTCGTCACCTACGGCGACTACCGATCGCAGTTCCCCGAGTGGGCCGCAAAGAAGCGCCCTGACTACTCGAACGGCGTGCCGGCCCTGCCGGACTTCTTCGTCGTGATGCGCTTCGTGCGGGCCTACGACACGCTCCACCGCCTCGGGAAACTCACCGCTGCCGAAGCGAGCGCGGTCGAATCGCTGGTCGCCCACAGCATGGACTACCTGCTTCAGACCTCCGAGTGGGGCACGATGAACCGGACGATGCTCCGCGCCGAGTCGCTGGCGTGGGCCGTGAGGGCAATGAAGACCCACCCGCGCGCGGCGGCGTACGAGGCGCAGCGCCGGGCGCTCGGCGACGACAACTGGGGCAACTGGCAGATCGAGGACGCGACCATCTATCACGGCGTCTGGCTCTACGCGCTTCTCGGGTACGCTGACGCCCTCGGCCGCACGGACGATCTCTTCAAGACGCCGGAGTTCTACTACTACACGCACTACTTCCTGAACCTCATGTCGCCCGCCGGCATGGTGCCCGATTTCGGCGACGCGCAGTGGGCGTCGAACTGGGCGCATTTCCTCGTCTTCTTCGAGACTGCCGCCTCCCGGCTCAACGAGCCGACCATGAAGTGGGCCGCGCAGACGATGGCGGCGAAATTCGTCGATTTCAAGAACCCGACGAGCGCCGGCCTGGGCTGCTACCTGCTCGACGCGTACCGCTGGGGGCGCGACGATGTGGCGGCAACGCCGCCCACGGCTCTCAGCGCCGAAGTGATGGAGGACGTGCAGGGCAAGAAGGTCGTGTTCCGCAACGGCTGGAAACCGGACTCGACCTATCTCCTCCTGAACTACCGCGACGAGGGGGATGGCGGCCTCAACTTCCGCGACTACCTGCGCGACTCCATTCCGGTCGAAGAAGAGAAGATGACCCACGGCCACGCCGACGAGAACTCCATCGTCCTGCTGATGGCGGGAGGGTCGGTGCTGCTGCACGACGGCGGGTATCGTGACTACATGCCGAGCGGGCCGTTCGGCGCCTACCGCCAGGACTACTTCCACAACCGGCTCGTCGTGCGCCCCGAGAAGATCTTCATGGGGCAGGAGGCAGGCCAGCAGCGCTACAGCACGAAGGACCCCGTGCCGGCGCAGCCGCTGTTCGAGTTCATGCGCGACGCGGGATCGTATCGTCCCATTCGCACGAAGAAGGTGGACTTCCTCGCGTTGCCCGAGTTCGACTACAGCCGCACGCGTCTGATAGACGATGGGTGGGGATACGATGCGGACCGGGTCGTGGTGTACGTCAAGGACCCCGAGATGTTCGTCGTCTTCGATGTGTTCAAGTCGCGGACCGAGGAGTTCTTCACGCTGGCGAACCTCTGGCATACGCGGCAGATCCTCGAGAAGGGCGAGCACTGGTACGACACGGTGTATGACGCGATCGGTGCCGAGAAGCTCCCGACCGATCGGCGGCTGCTCATCTTCTTCCCGCAGACCCACTACCGGCTCGAGGGGGTTCAGCCGCTGAAGCGCCACTACCAGGACGAGCAGGCGATCTACCAGATGACCGCGAGCCATTTCGAGCCGACCCACACAGCCGGTTTCGTGACGGTGCTCATCCCGCACGGGAAAGACGAGATGCCAGCGGCACTGGTGAGCCGCGTGGGCAACGTGGAGACTGTGCCCGAGCAGACGGGCATGGCCGTGCGCATTGAGTCCGGAGGCCGGGTCATCACGGTCGGCGTCAAGAACGACCTGCGCATGGACATCGCGCGGGACTGGCGGCGGCCGCGGTATGTCTATGAGAAAGGGAAGATCAGGTACGGCTCGCTCGAGACGGATGGCGACCTCGTGTTTGCCTCAGAGGAAAAGGGCGAGCTGTCGTACACCATTGTCAACATGACCCGGGCGCAGTGGGGCGAGCAGGTAATTTTCCAGAACGGCCTTTCGTTCCATGGCCTGCCGTTCGACGCCTCCCCCGATCCGAGCGGGGTGGACAAGGTGCGCTACCGGCGTGACAAGGTGAGGATTGCGCCGCAACCTCCAGCGGGTGGCCGCTGATCGGTCGGTGGTGCGGGCGCGCCACCCGGGACGCGAGGGTTGGCGCTACGCTGCGCCCCCTCGGAGCAGCGCGATGGCCTCCCGGGGATAACCGGGTGTCGTCATGCCGGCGAACGCCGGCATCCAGCGCGCCGTGAGCCTGGACTCCGGCGTACGCCGGAGTGACGGTCGGGAACCTGCGACAGCCGTTGTGAGGATCGACACCTGTGTGCGGTGAGAGCTGGATATGGACGACCCCCGGCGTTCGCCCTGAGGCTCTCGAAGGGCGACGCAGTGCACTGCTGTGAGGATTGACGACTGTGGGCGGTGAAACGCGGATTCGGAGCGGGCAGCGCGAGTTCGACGATCTCTACCCGCTCGTGCGGTCGTTCCTCGAGCGCGACATCCTCGACCTGTCGATCGACGGGCAGCGGATCCGCGGGTATCGCACGCCCGACACGCGGTCGATCTGGATCCGCGACCACAGTGACATGATGCGGACGGCCCGCCACTTCGAGCGGGACCTGACAAGCGCCGTGCAGCACTTCGCGGAGACGCAGGCGGAGAGCGGCCGCATCTTCGATTACTTCACGACGTTTCCGGAGAAGCTGCCGGGCGAGCGCGAGAACTGGACGAAGTACGTGCGCGTGCCGGTCGAGGCCGACGTCGAGTACCGCTTCGTCAAGGCGGCCTGGCTCGCATGGCAGGCGTCGGGCGACGACACGTGGATGCGGCGGATGCTGCCGAAGATGGAGAAGGCGCTCGCGTATGTGACGTCGCACCCGTGGTACTGGGATAGGGAGCGCGGCCTGGTGAAGCGCGCCTACACGATAGACACGTGGGATTTTGCCTATACGGCGGGCCGGCACGACTGGCTCCAATTTCAGATCACGGACGAGACGTTCTGGGGAATCCTGCACGGTGACAACAGCGGGTACTACCAGGCGTTCCGCATCATGGCGGTGCTGTGGCGCAGGTGCGGCGAGGAGGCGCGGGCCGACTGGTGGGACGCGCGCGCGGCGGCCCTGCGGGACAGCCTCAATCGCACCTGCTGGAACGGCCGCTTCTACACGCATTTCGTCAAGCTCACGCCCGTCGTGATTCCCGGCGTGGATGAAGCGGAGCAGCTCAGCCTCAGCAACCCGATGGACATCAACCGTGGGGCGGCCGACCATGCCCAAGCCGTGTCGATCCTGCGCGAGTACCAGCGCCGGCGGAACGAGGGGCGGGCGTTTGCCGAGTGGTTCTCGATCGACCCGCCGTTTCCCGATGGTGTGTTCGGCGACGAACGCTTGGTCCGCGGCGCCTATTGCAACGGCGGCATCATGCCGCTCGTGGGTGGAGAACTGGCGCGGGCCGCGTTCGACCACGGGTTCGAGGCCTACGGCGTGGACATCCTCCGCCGGTACTTCGACCTGGTGTCGCAAAAGAGCGAGACATATCTCTGGTATTTCCCGGATGGCAGGCCGAGCACGGTGGAGACCAGCACGAGCCCCGAGGCGTCGCCGACCGACGGCTGGGGATCGAGCGCGATGTGCTGGGCGCTGACCGAGGGTCTGGTGGGCGTCGTCGATCGCGGGTGCGGCTTCGACCGGGCCGTGGTCACGCCGCGGTGGCTGGCGGCTGGCGTGGAGGAGGCGGAGGTCGCGGTAGGGTACGAGTGCTCAGGCCGTGGCATCGCCTATCAGTTCCGGACGCGGCCGGACAGGATCGTGCTTGAGGTGAGCGGCGCGGGATCGGAGGTCCACTTTCACGTGCTGCTGCCGCCGGGCGCCGAGGCGCACGCCGTGCGGTGCGGCGGGCGCGACATTCCGTTCGGGACCGTGTCCGTGGAGCAGAGCCACTACGCGGACTTCGACACGCGGGTCGACGGCGACCAGCGGTTTGAGATTCCGATCCGGTAGGGCGGGGCTTTCCTGGCCTGAGCGAAGTCGAAGGCAGCCCTGCCGGGAACTGCAGCGGGTGATTGGCGGAGGTTGTGATGCGGCGGCGAGAGTTCCTCCGGGGCGTGAGCGGCATGGCCGGTGCGGCCCTCCTGTCCACGACGCGCGCCTGGTCGCAGACGCTGGATGAGGTGCGCCGCGCCCGCGCCGAGCTGGGCGTCGGCGATCCCTGCTTCTGGCAGTTCATCCGGGACCAGTTCCAGCTGTCGCGTCAGACCGCGTACCTGAACACCGCCGGGCTGGGCGCCTCACCGCTTGCCGTCACGAACATGGTGAAGGCGATGATGGACCGTGAGGAGCAGGCGCCGGCCCCCGGCCACAGCGAGGAGGACTGGGTCCGCATTCGCACGAAATGCGCGGCGCTGCTGGGCCCCGGCTGCAGCGCCGACGAGATCGCGCTTGTCAGCACGGCTACCGAGGGGATCAACGTAATCCTCAACGGCCTCGGCCTTGCGCGCGGGGATGAGGTCATCACCTCGACGCACGAGCACCCCGCCCTCTGCATCCCGCTTCTCCACAAGATGAAG
>Ga0315296_10003310_pt1 | contig 13513 bp, 33 predicted proteins | sample YL17G14_18_MG_FD_203921 | JGI IMG/M metagenome (GOLD analysis project Ga0315296, IMG submission 203921) | Sediment microbial communities from Yellowstone Lake, YNP, Wyoming, USA - YL17G14_18 | ecosystem: Environmental > Aquatic > Freshwater > Lake > Sediment | place: USA: Wyoming | collected... | reverse complement strand
GAAGTCCTATTTCTTTGCGCGCATCTTTGTCCTGCAAACTTTCGCCTCCTTTTCTCTTGAAAGCTTTTCAACCAATACGCAGTAGACACACTCACAACGATCACTGTGCCTCTCACTCCAGTTGTATTTCTTGGCCAACTGTGACTTGCTTAACGGATCTTCAGACAATATCTCTTTTGTTCCTTTTTTCCTACCCATATTATTCGCCTCCTAATCTTCTTTTGATTTGCTGTGTATTGCCCCTCCAAAAAATCCCGAAACGAACCCCAAGGCCGCTCCTATGCTTACAAGATTGCCTTGAGCATGGACTCCAAACGACAAAAAGCCATTCTCGACAAACTGAGCCAGAGGAGTTATTGATATTATCAATCCAATGAACATGCCTATCAAAGTTCCCAACATGGCGAATATGAACATCATACCCACAAACAGTAAGGCTATTAACGCCACTGCACCTAACGTTTCACTCAAAGATACCACCTCCCTTTAATCAACAATCCACCCATCTTGGATGAGAGCTTCAAACGACTCGTACTCTTTCACAGGAACTTCTCGTTAGGAGTGGATGGGAAAATGCCTCTGAACAGATCACCAATATGATATGAGGCCCGTGTTTCAACGACAACTGCAATCAGTTCTCCGTATGCACCTTCTTTTACTTTGCCTGTCATCGACAATGACGAGCTGCACCCTTGGATTGCATTTGTGAAAAGAATGACTGATCCATACCTATCGCTTACTCGTTCCTCTCGGTTCCATCCCAATACTCCTTCGCCAAGCATAACATCTTCAGACATTTTTACCGTCTCCTCCATATCTTTGAGCCCATTGATTTCTGCATCATTGCAATCCATTTGTCTAGCTCTTCATTGGAAGTAAATTCAACCCATTGCGCAACTGGCAGTAATAGGACGGCCTCTGTTGGAAGATTGCATCCTTCACATTTGGCCACACTTTGAGAGTTTACACAAGCACATTTTGGGCATATCCAATATTTCATCTTCACGACTCCTACCAACTATCAACTTCAGTGCCGTGTTCGTCAGCTTCATGTTCCAAATTCTTGAAACATTCTTCACCAAGCTTTTCTCTCAGTCTCTTTTTGACTTTTTTCTCTGCGTCGCTCATGTCATCAGCTTGAGCTGTGAAGCCATACCTTACAATAAAGTTTCTCAAGATTATCACCTCTGCATTATTCAACTTTGAGGAACCTGACTGCGCAGAATTTTGAGGAGTCTTCTAGGATTTTTATAGTAGGGGCCTTTGTGTTTTTTGCATAATATTGTGACAAACCAACTACCACCAGCTTTCTCCAGCTCGCAGCCGCATTCCAGTATTACTTTATCCCTTATTATTTTCGCATTGCTTTTGCCGAAGGTTGTTTCCCATTTGCATTCAGTGCAGTTCTCCGCATCGCGCCAGAGATTCACTAACTCTCCAGGTCTTATGCCCTTTTCTCCACCAGCGAGTTTCACTCTGACAATTTTTTCAAAGATTGCTTTGTGCTTCTCGCAAAGTTGGACTTTCATGATTATGTCAAACTTTAACTTAGCCATATTACCACCTCCTTTTCTATTCAGCTTTCCAAACTCTTGCTCTAAGATTCTTCATCTTAGAATCAACTTGGCCGATTATAGCTTTCTTGACAGCATCCACAACGTCAGGCCAGCAAGTTTCTTGAAATTCATCATGCGACATTTCAAACTCTGCCTCCACTCTAACTTTCACACTATCACCCCCCTTTAACATGGCATTCTTCGACACCATGGGTGCTGACCTTCATCAGCAGTTTTCTCCTGTCGTCCAGATTCAGGTGCTGTATCTTACATATCCTCAGGACGCAGCCCTTCTCCGTGTTGACCCATATGACCTTGCCGTCTTCTCTTATGGCAATATCAACAAGTTCTTTTCCATGCATGTCCTTAAGATGTTCTGTCATAGTTTCAAGTTCGTGAATGCAAGTCTCTTCTATGTAGAAATCGTTTTCAGCCATGCGCTTAGCCAGCTCAGGAGCAATGCCTTCTTTTACAAGATCTTTGGCCACGGCATCTCTGACCTGTTTCACGTTGTCCGCCTCGTATATCCACACGATCATGTCTTCCATCTTCCTGCCGTGAATATCTGAAGCGGCATAGTATATGTTTCCCATCAAACCACCTCCTTAGTGATTAGTATTCTAAACCATTTATCTACGTACGCCTCAACTCTGTCTTCCAGCATGTAGAAGAAGTGGTACTCCTTTCCTTCGCATGCCCTGAACAGAGCCCACAGATCTTTGCTGTTAGCCAATATCGCAAAAGTCACAGACTGCACAAGCATCTTGCGGGTGTATTGCATGTTCCAAATTTCAAGTTTGATCTTTTCGTCCATGATGTCTTTGAGAGAATCTTCTATGATCTGAATTGCGACACGTGCTATCCTAGCATCCATCATTTCTTTTCTCTTGGCCTTCTTGGTGCATTGATTACAGACTTTCTGTTTTCTACCGTCAACCTCTACGATACCGCACGATTTGCACTTCATGTTTTAGCCTCTTTTATTTGACCCAAGATTCCTGTCCTTACCATCAATCTAAGTTCTTGGAAATTTTTGAAGGCTTGAACTGGGCTGTGCTTTTTACAGTAATAGTCAAAGTTTTTTGGATTGGATGGATTAACCCACTTCTCTGCCCCTTCTTCTTTGCAGATTGCACACTTCATAGTTTTGCCCTTCTTACAAAATAAACGACAAAGTGTGAGGTGCTGTCTTTAAAGTATCTAGGGCCAAATTCTTTCTCAATTGCCGCAACAACCTCAGAATCTTTCACTCTTTGGTTCTCGTATATCATGACGAACATTCTCCTTGCCATCGTTGTCTCCCTTCTTAGGCCTGTGCACCTCTATCCACCCGATTTCTATTGGATTTTTATCGGCCCTCATTGGAAGTCTGATTATCCTGTAATCTGCGCCGCTTGTGGTGTGAGTATCATTTCTCAGCTCTATTTTCACCAATGTCATTCCACCTATGGTTTGAGATGCTCCTCTATCACTTTCAAGTCCACGGTTAAACCCGTCAAAGATTTTATGAAAGATTGCAATTCTAAAGGTTGTAATTCAACACCTTTCTGAGTCTTGATAGCGGCCTGCAAGAACTTGGCTCCATATTCCATATACCTTGGATTGCTATTAGCAAAGTCAGCCGCCCATGTTCGAAGTTCACTTTCAGATACCATCATTCCACCTCTTAAACAGATATCTTGAAGAACCCTAGAGTGAGGTCGTGAATCATTTTACGCTGTTCTGGTGTGCGTTTCTCTAACAACTTCTTGACAACATTTGTAATTTCTTCAATGAAGACATAGTAATCTCTAAGGAGAGCAGCTATTCGATATGCTTCTACTTTCGTAGGTGCGGCATCATAGCAAATACCATCATCGAATATCTTGAACTTCCCATTTTCTTCTCTTACTTCTACACCTGTCATTGTTGCACCTCCTGACCGACCCTAGCTTTCCATTCTTTGTCAAAGTTTTCGGCAAGGCGACAAAGCTCATCAACTTCTATTTCGGCACAGTTGGGAACATTGAACCACTTCTTGTCCCTTCTCAGCACAAAAGCCAATTCTCCGCCCTCAGATTCCACAAGCTTGATTGAGACTCCGTTGCACGACCACCCGTGTTCATCAGCATCTTCCTGATCAAAATAAAGGCCACACTTGTTGCAATGATATTCAGGTGCATCTCTTGCCAATGACACGTCCAAAGATTCGCACTTGGGACATGGTATCTTTATTTTCCTTGTCATTTTGTAATGCCTTCATTCCCAACTTTCGTCTTCAAGAGTTGCCATGATCATCTTGAGCAACAGTTTGATTGGATAGTTGCTCACGGCCTCGTATGTCGTGTCTGGTCTCATGCCACCGTGGAATGTGAAGAGGTAATATCTCCCACTCTTCCTGTGTTTGAATATGGCAAGTTTGCTTCCTGTGAGCATGACACTTGCAACCTCATCGCTGTCCCTCAAAACTTTTATGTATATAGACATTTGATCACCTCTTTATTCAAAGAATACTATGTCTGGCTTATTGTTGTGCAAGACCCAATCTTCGCACATTTCATAGAGCATGTCTTCCAGCGCTTCCTTCACTTCTTTGCGAGGATTTTTCTTGTCCTTCTTCAATGAAGCAATAACGTCTTTGCCAAAGACCTGTTCTACCTCTATTTTTGCTTTCATACTATACCGCCTCCTTAGTACTTCTCCAATTTCTCTTCAAGTTCCTTCTCGTGTTTCTTGCACAAGAACCAATGTCCCATGCTGTATCTGCATCCACACTTATAGTCCTGACCCATTTCTTATCGCCTCCGTTTTTCTATTTCTTTCGTTTTCTTCTCTCCTAACTGCGCCGTGAAGAACCCACTTACGAACTCTGGACATCTCCACTCTCCAGCATCTGTTTGGTTGCCCTCACACTCGTCAGGGCTTTGCACGCAAGGAGTGCACTGAGTTTCAAACAGTTCCTTCAGTGCCTTACTATTTGGTTTGGTTATATTGTTTGACAAAACCTGCCGACTCCTATTCTTTTTTCCTTGGAAAGATTACCGTGATGAAGTCTCCTTCCTTGAGAGCTTCAAAGTTTTTCCTGAACGCGGGGCCGTCGCTATTAGGGCTCATAAACTTTATTTTTGTAGGTTCAGGTTTCTCATATACTACGTGGTCTATGATATCAACCAGCCCTAGGTGTGAAACCTTCAACTCAAACACTTTTTGATTTTTCACTACTTCATCATCTCCATATCAAAGGTGGCAGTTTTAAGCTGCCCTCTTTGACTTGCACACGTTCACGCTGACGCCGATGCCCAACTCCGCGTTCCAGTGGAACCCTCCACTTGAGAAAAGAAGCGTCGTCTTTCCAGAACTTGAAGGGCGTCCTTTCGAGTCAAGCGGGCACTCGATTATCAGCTTGTTCTTGACTCTCTTCAGAGTCATGCCGTTTCCACTACTTGTCAAACATATCGCCTCCCTTTTATATATCATCTTCTATGGAAAGATGACTATCATTCCACAAAGAGGTATCCAAGAATGTAGAACTTGAATTTGTTTCTGAGACCCTTTCTAGAAGTTACTATTTTGCCTTCTTGGATTTTCTTTTGGATTTTGTTTTTGTTTTCTTCTTGCAAGATTTTGCCTCCTTTTTGATTAAATCGTATCCCGCATCAAGAAGCCATTTTGGCTCTTTTTCAAAAGGCTTGAACTCTGCCAGTATCTCAAGTTTGATACGCTCCAAGCCAACTTTGTCAACAACGAATGGACTTCTACTTTCAATCTCTTCTTTAAGCCTTTTAACGACTGCGGCCTTTGTCAATTGTTGCAAAGTTGACAAGTCTGATGGTTTAAGCTCAAGATTGGTCTTTGTCCTGTGTAATTTGGCCGTATCGTCTTTAGCTCTTTGAAATTCAACCAGATCATTGTGCACCTTTGATGCAGCCTTTTCTTCTTTCCTTGCCCTAGCCCTAGAAACTCTCCTTTCATGTCTTTCTTTGTCGTGTTCCAGCACGGCAATTTGGTAAGATGAAAGTTTCCCAGGTCTCTGCAGAGACCTGGGTTTCTTGTATGGAACATCTTTCCAAGGAACACCTTTTTTTGCAATCCTTCTTGGAGCGCATGCATTACACGTTCCGTAAAGATTCCCGAGCGGGTTTAGGCAGAGCAGTATTCCATCATTCGTTATCAGTGATGATCTACACTCTAGGCAATCCTTCCTATGTGTTGGTGCTTTGAGCGGTGCTTTGCGAGTTCCACCGCCCAAGGCTACAAGCCTCTCTTTAGGAATATCCTTCAGAATAACTTTGCTCCATTCTTCAAGAGTACCTGAAGAACGTGGGTGAGGAGTTATTTCCTTGGCAACCTTTTCAGTTTTGACAATCTTTGGAGGAGTGTGAGTAACCACAGTGCTTCCAAAAAGGAACGGTCTTTTAGAACCCTTTAGATTTTTGACAACTTTTTTTGCTTCCTTTTTCAACTTGTCAACATGCAAAGGACATATGCCCAGTCTTGGCGGAAGAGGTTTTAGAGGCTCTTTCTTTTCAATCTTTGCAAAAGTTCGTCTTGCTGATGCCCAATCTCCACGCTTAGACTTGTCTGGCGGTGGAAGCCCACGCCTCTGAGGGAGAGGGTTTAATGCCGAACGGACTTCCATCGCGCCAGCTTTTGCGTCTTTTGATGCAATCTTTTTCAGTTGTTCTTGTGCATGCGATATCTCTTTGGCCGTAAGATGCCGTGGTGGAAGCGGCAAGCCTTTTGCAAATTTACTCCTTTCTCCAGTCCTCAGTGGAGGAAGTTTGAAGCCAAGCTCTTTAGCCTGTTGCTTGATCACATTTCTTTCAACGAAGCGGTATTTCGGCCCAGACGTGAGTTTGCCGTACGATGTCACGTCTATAAGAAGACGCCTGTCCCGCGAATCATATTTCCTCAATCTCCGCTTCTTTGGCTTGTTGTCCACACCAGTCGCCAAAGATACCGCAGTCAAGGCTTTGGCCTTGTGCGTGAGCTTTATGCAGTTCTCTGGATTGCAACCGCCATCGTTCTTGAGGTTGATAGCCCTTTGCTTGCACTTTCGCGGGCACTTCTCAGACCTCAGGTGCCTCATCGGCTCTTTTTCTCTTTCAAGTTTTTCAAAAACACCCTGCGCGTCAATTACATCAACTTCTCTGCCGCCCTTCCCGACACCAGCTTTGATGTCAATAGGAGTCCCAGTATCCAGTAGCTTGGTCTCGATGTCGATGTAAAGTTTGCACGGGCAAAGTCCAACCTTCTTTTTATCAGAGCACTTGACACAAAGGTTCACACTCAGACCTGTGGTCTCATCCGTTGAGATGAACCTCTCTCCAGCCCTCATAGTTATTTTGCCATCTTCCATGTCGTCCACTTCAATATATTTTTCCTACGGTTTTACTGCATGTTGTCACTGCACTGCCGTATTAATAGTTTTTGTAACCTCCTTAAACAGCACCGATATTTGCACCGACAAAGATCGCAGCTCAGATACTCCTTCTCTTGTTATGGTGTATGTCTTTCTTGGTCTCTCTGACAACATGCCCCACTCCGCAGTCAACAGCTTCCTCTTCATCAGCTTTCCAAGGGCAGGATATACGGTGCTCGGGCCCAAGTAGACACCGTGCCTATCTCTTATTCCTGTTATGATGGCATACCCATGCGTAGGGTGCTCATTCACTATGGCCAAGATTAAAGCATCAAGGCCACCTTTCGTTATGTTCTGTTCCGATTTAGATCTCATACTATCGCCTCCTTATTTTATGCCTCTCCTTTACTTGGCGCTCAAACCGTCACCGACTTCATCAGACGCCTCGTGTGCCGTATCTCTTTTTTGAGAGTGCACATGGCGCAGTCCTCGGGACTCGTGTAGATGGGACAATTATCCCAGCACTTCTTGTGCCTTGACATTTTTGATTACCTCCTTGCCTTCGCGGTCTGTCGGGAACCCGTGCTTATCCTGCCTGCGCTTTGTGCAGTCAATGACATCCTCAATCTCCGCGGTGTAACAGTTGAAGTCCCAGCAATCTTTGCCTTGAGGCCCAGTCAAATCGAACCTCTTGCAAAGATCTTCTATTACCTCATCCTCAAGCTCACTTTGATAGCGCACGATGTAAGTGCCAAAGATTTCAAGTTCGGTTGACATGCTGTCCTTTTTGAAGTCCTCGACTTTCTTGTCGTAGTCACAGAGCACAACAATGATATGAACCATCATATCATCTCCTATGCAACGTGCCATATATTTCATGGAAAGTAGTCCATTCTTCAAGATTTAATGGTTTGCCTGCCATTCTATCGATCTCCCGCCCACCTAGCAAGTTTGGGTAGATTCTTCCTTCTTTCTTTTCCCTGTCCTTGACACTCCTGACTAGCGACTCTATTTCTTTTCGGCTAAATTGAGCCTGACGTGATTTCAATTTGGCCAAAGTTCGCACTTTTGGTGTCATGGCAACCCCACCTCTATTTTCGGTTCTTTCTTCTCTCTGAAGAACGGCACCTCAACAGCCACCGCAAAATTGATACCCTCTTTTGCCAACTTTGCCATATTTGCGCCGACAGCTATTGGAGTGTATTCGCCCCATGTCAGATCCTGCATCGTTACGGATCTGTTGCTGGGTGTTCTAGCTCTCAACTTTTCCAATACACATCGCCTCGGCCAATACTGCTGGCCCCGACATATATAAACGTTGGCAATTTGCCGTACAACAAAAATACAGTTGAGAAGTAATCTTCTGAAGTTACCTCATAAACTATCTTGCGGGGCAAAAAAAAGAAGGTTTACTTCCTCTTCGGAAGTACTGCCTTACCTGCTGGTTTGATCGGGCCTTTCGCCAGAGTTTTCCGCGGTGTTGCCAGCTCTGCCATCTTTTCTCTTGCAGCCTTGCGCACGATCTTTTTGCTGCCTTCAAGTACGTCCTTCAGCGCCTTGTTGTGTTTCCTTGCAGTTTCTGCAAATTCTGCCTCTTCTCTCTGCTGTCTGTGCTTCATCTCTGCTTTCATCTCTGCCGTCAGCGGCTTCTCTTTTACTGGAGCTGCAACTATCCTTTTGGGTAGTTTTACTGGTGCTGCTGTCTTCTTCTGCTTGGGAGCTGCTGGTGCCTGCCCTGCTTTCTGCCGCTTTCTGTCGAAGTAGTTCTGCACGATCTGCTTGTATTCTGCTGGGTGTCTGCAGCGGTAGACGTAGCCTCTGACAGTTCTTTCAGAGATGCCTACAGATGCTGCAATCTGCTTGATTGGATACATCCTGCTGCCATCAGCATTCTTCATGTTGTAGACGCGGAAAACGTAGGCGATCTTGCCCTCTGCTGGTTCTGCTTCTTTTACCATTCATATCGCCTCCGTTAATCTGTTGCAGCGCATATTAGATATTGAATGATATCTAATTTTTCGCTTGCTGCAAGAGTGGCCGCCCAATATATAAAGCTTAGTTCTGCTGAAAGGCACTGTTGAAAACTGCCAAAAATTGAAACCTATAAGTTCGCAATTAGGATAAATTGCCTCTAGTCTGCCATATATTGCTGCAAAAGAGATTACTGAAGGGTAAAGAAGACTAGGCATCAGGCTTCAGCCACCATACCCCACTATCAACGATCCTGCTGATCTGATTTTTCATTTACCCCACTAAACCCCGCAAGCCTTTCCTTATATTTGCCAGCAGCGCGGGATAGTTTCCACCACCATATCCCGCTTACCAATGCTATCCCACCACCAACCGCAGACATCAAAACTGGCCAAAGAAGTAGATACCATTTGCCAGTCAATACAACCGACATGTACCCAATGGCACTTGAAGAAAATATGCCAAGGCCAAAACCGTTAATGAATTTAAGGACTCGCAGTTTTTGATATAACTGCGGAACTATAATACTTGCCATACAGCGACACCTCATTCTTCAACAAGTTTCAACAGATCGTTTATCTTCCCCATGAAAGCTAAGCCTTCCTTTGTGGTGTGGTAATCCCAACCCCTTTTGGCTTGGGAAGCTTTGCACTCAAGAAACCCCATACTTACAAGGTCATTCAAAAAATGCCTTCCAGTGGTGCAGAGGCCCACGCTGGCAAACAATTGGTACCAATGGGTATTTTTACTCCTTCGTGCAGCATTGAGTATGTCTCTATATATCTCAAAATAACTTCGATGCCTGCGCTTGACATCACTCAACCTATCCACCAAAACTAGGATGATCTTTCAACACGCTCCCTCATTTTTCTTTTCCACCTCTATGAGGAAATCCAACAGCGCTTGATCTCCAAACAGTTCTTTGTATTGCATGTTGAATAGATCAGTGGTGGCAACAGTGTAAGGCTTTGCAAACCCGCTAAAAATGTACAACTCTCTTTTCGCGCATTTCATATTCCTTTTCAGGAAGCACTCCACAAAAATAAAGATGGATTTTATTTGCTTGAACCCTCGGATGTACATACATGTCCACCACTACACCGTCAATGATTTCTTTATTCCTTCCAAGAAATCGATCTCCAGATCACACAGCGACATAAACTGTCTCTTTTTCGCATCTAATAGAGAAGGATCTTTCAGGATTGCAAGGCTCAGCACATGGATATCATGGAATGGTGTACCTTCACACTTGATCTTGCCAGTCGCATTCTGTATCGGGCATCCTATACATCCAAGATACTTTCCAGGATCAGGCCCGTAATGGTTGTACTTCTGGCACAGTGAACAGCTAATTTCTCCAGTGTTTATAGGGAAATTCCCCTCGCTGACAATCTTTTTCATATTGCAATATTTGTCAATGGACTGTTGTAGTGCTTCACGATCTGTACTCTCTGCGGATGCATTGGCCAATTTAATTTCTTTCACTCAACTCACCTCCTTGATTACTTTGTGTAGTGGTTTATGTGCCATTTGTCCAACACCAAGTCCAGCGTGCTTTGATCTGACGTAGGCCACTTTATTGATGTTATCATCTCTGCGAGTTTGTTGTGCAGTTGCTCAACTTCTCTGAGGGCTTCTTGATTTGCTCGACTTCCAAGAAACGGTTGTCCCGATTGATATGCTTCTAACAATTCTATGCACCAGTTTGTCTTGATGTATTCATGTTGTTTTCTAACGTTGTAGACAACTTCTCCGTGACTTGCAAGTATCAAACCTTCAAGAAGTATTTTGTACCTGTTGAGAAGCAGTTTTTGCTTGCCGTACTTTCTAAGCCTTGTTTCATTTTCCATGTCTTTCTTGAGATGCGTGTCATAGCCTATACAGTGCAATAGAAATCCCATGTGCAGGTGTGAAAGCACCATTTTCTGGAGCTGTTTAACCTTTGCCGTATCCACGTACAGTCCAAGATTCTTGTCAGATGCTTCAAACAGGTTGTCGGCGACGTTGCCGTTTCCTTTTGCAAGCAACATCAAGAATTGTCTTATAGGATATTCCGTGTGGTCAATGTTGTCTGCAATAAACTGTTTTGTATTTGCACCGTAAAAGATGCTGAGTGCCTGTTGAATATTTGGGAAATACACATTCCTGACATCTAAGTCACTTTTCTCAGTATCCCAGCCGTACGCATGGCTACCTGATACCGCAAGCAACAGTATGTATTTTATGTGCGACTTGTCTATCCAAAATCCGAATTTGCCAAACTTGAACGAGTTCAATATCTTTCACCCCTAAATTTTCACAGCTGGAAGTATCCAGCTCTCCATCTCTTGAAGTTGTGGTTAACAATATCATAGTTCGCCACGATAAGGTGAGATTCCATCCTTCTTATCTCACCTTTTCCAATCGGGGACATAGTGACCTTGGTCTCGTAAACAAACTGAGGATATCCTTTGTAAAGCATTTCTATGAGAGGGTGAGAGTTGTACGTGAGGAGAAACATGCCACTGATAGATTTTAGCGCTCGTGCAAGTCTCATATGATCTTCGTCTTGAAAACTGTGCTCGTAGAGGTCAAAGATATCGGCGTACGGGGGATCCATATAGAACCACGTGGATGGGCCATCGTACTTTTTAATGAGATCCACACAGTCAAGATTTTCAATGTTGACATGTCTCAACCTGTCGGCAAACCATGAAAGCTCATCAATCTTTGCCGTGTTTCTGGTTTTCATTACCCACTGACCGATTTTTGAAGAGCCAGACCATGTGTTGTGAAGTATGTAGTAAAACATCGCCGCACGTTTAACGTCATCAGTTTCCTGCAATATCTTGGCTTTGTACTCTTTGAACAAATCCCTGCTGTTAGGCAAAAACCGAAGTTCTCTTTCAAACTCTTCAGGTCTGTCCTTAACGACTTTGAGAAGGTTGATAAGGCGCTTGTCGATGTCGTTTATTATTTCCACTTCTGAAGGGTCTTTGTTGAAAAACAGCGACCCTCCTCCGAAAAACACTTCCACGAATGTGGTGTGCTCTGGAAGCAGTTCCATTATGCACGGCATGAGATTCTTTTGCCCGCCACTGTAGGCAAACAATTTCCGAAAAGGCATTTCAGATCACCGTAAATCTTCTGTACAGTTTTGGAAACAATCTTTTCAACACTTCGTACCCCATGAAATCAATGACTACAAGCACAAGAGGTAAAATGCATACGTTGATTATTATTGTAACAATAGCGGCCATCTGACCAAACCCAGGTTGACTCCACAAGAACATTATCGAGTTTATTGCATATACCGTCCCAACTACCATACTAGCCTCAGTTATAAACCAAGTGTTCCTCCACCCAATCTGTTTGAACAGCATCATAGGCACAAGAGAAATCACAAAGCTGGATAATGGAACCAATAGTGTGGCAAACTCCATGCCCAAGACTACGCCCGTGATTATGTTACCTCTGTTTATTGTCCTTCCCAGCCTTGTCAGTTTTCTTGATGAACTTGTGCTTGTTTGCCTCCCATTTTCCTTGTACTATAAAGCCAACATAGTATCCAGCAAAAAAGCACACTATTGCAATTGCGACATATTCCCACATGTGTTTCACCTCACAGTTCCGCGTACTCCGTACATGTATCCTTGTCTCCGTACATGTATTTAAGTATTAGGTTGGTCACCGCACCTATCTGCTTTTTGATGTAGTACTCTACGTCAAGCTCTTCGACACTTTTTACCTCTGAATAATGCCTCGCTTTATGGCTGAGATTACCGACACCTTTAACCACGACGTAACCCACGGTGCCGTCTTCTTCTATGTATTTTTCTGGGTTCTTTCTTGCAACGACAACGTGGGCGTATTTGCCGTAGTCGGATGCCCAAAGCTTCTGGGTCTTGATCCTTTTCCATATTATGAATTTCTTGAGAGGAAAAACATTGTGCCTTACACCCTGAGCAATCATCCTTGAAAATTCTACCGCCTTATCAACGTCTTTTTCCTTGAGGAGTATGTCTAGCACTTTTTTCTGCGCATAGTTCGCAATGTCAACCCAGTCACTCTTCATGAAGCCGACGTAGTCAACATCTCCATCTGGTTTTAGTCCAGCGTATTTTTTCTTGGCTTCAGTAAAGAACAGAACGGTATAGAACTTGTCAAGACCAACTTTGACGCCGAGTTCTTCTGAAAGAATCTCGGCAAACTCTTCACCTTCTTTCTGGGTGAGGCCTGTGAGGAATAGGGAATCCGTATCCGAATATATGGTGACGTATCCGTACCTATCGGCAACTTTTATTCCTTTGTTGATCCAATTCCTGCCTTCGCATGCAACCGCTTCCTGAGCCTCGACCAAATACCATCTCGATTTCGGAGCCTTGAGATAACCGTACATAGAACGGGCTATAGTCTTGAGAGCCTGTACTTCACCAGCGTATTTCTGCTTGTATTTCTTTTCACCGTATTTACTCTTTGCCCCACTTATCCTACCGAGCAATCTTTTCATGGCTTTAACGAAGAAGCCTTCTGGGCTTTTCATGAAATAGAATTTTCTTCCATCGTCTGATTCTATTACGTGGTACAACCCTCTTTTTATGTCCACTGGATCTGGGTTTGGCACGTACGTCTCTGGACTGATGTTCTTATTGATCAATATTATAGG
>Ga0315296_10003309_pt1 | contig 13515 bp, 7 predicted proteins | sample YL17G14_18_MG_FD_203921 | JGI IMG/M metagenome (GOLD analysis project Ga0315296, IMG submission 203921) | Sediment microbial communities from Yellowstone Lake, YNP, Wyoming, USA - YL17G14_18 | ecosystem: Environmental > Aquatic > Freshwater > Lake > Sediment | place: USA: Wyoming | collected... | reverse complement strand
CGAGCCGGGGCAGGTGACCCATTTTCGGCTGGAGGAATCCTGGCCGGACGCCATTCGCTGGTCGCCGGAGCACCCCCACCTGTATACGCTCCAGGCGGAGTGGATCGGCCCAGAGGGAGCCGTGGATCGGCTCGACACGCGCTGTGGGTTTCGAGAGGTGTGGATCGAGGGCCACAAGCTCTGCCTGAACGGCACACCCATCAACCTGCGAGGCGACGCCTGGCACTACCAGGGGTTTGTCCAACAGAACAAGCAGTATGCCCTCAACTGGTATCGGGCCTGCAAGGAGACCGGCATCAACTTTGTCCGCCTGCACGCCATGCCCTATCCCGAATTCTACCTGGATGCGGCTGACGAAGCTGGCATGCTCATCGTAGATGAAAGCGCCATCTACGGCTCCAGCAAAAACATCCAGGCGGACCATCCCCAGTTCATTGACGCCTGCCGCCAGCACTTGCGCTCCCTGGTACTCAGGGACCGTAATCACCCCAGCATCATCATCTGGAGCATGCAGAACGAGATGCGCTGGGTGGATGGCCGGGATGGCTACAAGGCGGCCATGCCAGGCTTGACCAGGGCCATCAAAGAGTTGGACGACACCCGGCCTGTCTCGTACGATGGGGACAACCGGCTGGTGGACCCCGCCGAAATGGAAATCATCAGCATGCACTACAACATTGATGGGACCGTCGCCGGCTGGCATAAGGACAAGCCTCTCATCTTTGGGGAACACGGCAAATGGCACTACGTCGCGCCGCAGGTGTGCACTGCACTGGCCGGGCCTGGCGCTTACCTCAGTTTTGATGCCTGCCTGGACAGCATCGGGCTGCACGAGCGGTTGTTCATTGAGTATGCCCGGCGGGAGGAAGTCACCGGCGTCACGCCGTTTAACATGGCCAACTACATGGTCAAGACGCTGCCTCACGCCGACGTCCCCTTGACCTGGGATGATCTGTCTACGCCTGGCGTGAAGCCGAAGGTGATCAGGCGGCACGCGCTTACCATCAACAACGGCTACGTGCCCGATGAGCCACTGTTGCGGCCCAATCCCTCCTGGAAGCACGTCCAGGCTGCCTGCAAGCCGGTGACGATTGTCCCTAATGAGTATAACGCCGCCTTCTTCGGGGGGAGCAACTTGTGCCGCAGTTTCAGCATCTACAACGACACCGAAAAAGCGGCTGAAGCGAGAATCACCTACCGGCTGCTGGCCGGTCATGGAGAATGTATTGGCGAGGGAGAAGAGCCCTTTGTCCACGCCCCCGGCGAGCGCTGCGAACGGGGCCTGACCCTCTCCATGCCCGACGTGGCAGAGACAAAAGTTTTCACGCTTGAGTTGGCCCTGTACCACGGCGGCGACTCGGTTCACACGTCGAGCCTGGCGTACAAAATCTATCCTCAGAGCTATAAGGACGCTCCTATCCACACTCGCAACAAACGGGTTGCCCTGCTGGGCGACGACGCCAGTTACGCGGTCATCACCCGGCTGCTGGACCGGCTGGAACGGCTTGAGGACTGCGGCGCAGACTCGCTCAGAGGCCTGGACGTTCTCGTCATCGGCAGAGACTTCGAAGGGAAACTGGCGACGCTCCAGCCTGCCCTGCAAGATTTCGTAGCCGAGGGTGGCTTCCTGCTCATCCTGGAGCAAAGCCGGGAGACGCCCGGCGAGGTGGCACTGTCCGGCAGGCGCTTCTTCAGCGCCTTCATGAACGACAAAGACCACCCCATCTTCAGGGGACTGGCGGATGAGGACTTGCGGTTCTGGGGCGCGGACAATATCAACCAACCCGGATGTGCTTTTATGGTTCAAAACGCCTTCCACAAGCCGGTCCAGGGCGATTTCACCGTCCTCTTGGAATGCGGTGAAGGCGATTTCGGCTGGGGTGGCTTGCTGTGGACGCCGCTGGTTGAATACACCATCGGCCAGGGGAAGGTGGTTCTGAACCAGGTAGACCTCATCGCCAACTTTTACCAAGTTCCCCCGGCCTGTCTGCTCCTGAGAAATATGCTCGCCTATGGGATCGAGCACGAAGGGAACCCCATGGGCAGGGCGGGATTGCTCGCGCTGCCCGGTTCCGCTTATGAAGGCTTTATAAGAGAGATAGGGCTGGAGTGTACGCCTGTATCGGGTGCAGATGAGGCAGGGAGTTATGCGCTCCTCGTCCTGGACCCGGACGCGCTGGATGAGCAAAAGTCACGCTGGCTGCACGCTTACGTCGAACGCGGCGGCAGGCTTGTGGTGCTACCGGTCGAGCCGCGCCACCAGGCGCTGCTGACCGCGCTGGTGGGTGTGGCTGTGGAGGTCGAAGAGGCCGCCGTCTACCAGGTCAAGGCCAACCCGCATGCAGTGACCAGAGGACTAGCGCCCCACGACCTGTACCATTTCGAGAGGGTCACTTACACGCCCGCCAACAAAGAGAGCGTCATCCTGTGTCAAAACGCTATTCGGCTGGCCGGTGGAGAAAACGTGTTCGAGAGCGTCAAGAACCCCTGGTACGACTATTTCGTCCGGGGTTTCGACGGGGAATACTTGAAAATTGCCGTCGCCACGATGATTGAGGAGGCGGAATGCGAGCCAAAGTGCTATGGCGTGGTCAAGGCCATCGGCAAGGGCGCTGTCCTGCTGAGCCAGATCAAGCCGTTCAGGGGCAACGACAAGATCAAGCGGGTGTACACCCGCCTTCTCAGCAACCTGGGGACCTCCATCCATACCCATCTTTTGAGTTACGTGAAGGAAGACAGGGACTATGGCATTGAATCTTTCATGGCGCTTCCGTACCAGGAACACGTTGAGTATGACGAGATGGAGGCCTACTTCCGCGACCGGAACTATACGTTGAATAACCTGGGAGAAGGGGTCTATGGTTGGATGAGGCAAGTTGAAAAAAGGGAAGGGGTCATCGCTATCCCTGAGAGTGCGGGCAAAACGTACTTTCTCACCGTCTTTGTTGAATCCGACATCAACCGGGACCCCACCAGGCGTGTGAACAACGAACTGCCGGACAGCAGCATCGTCCCTGACCTGTACGTGAAGATCAACGCTTCCTTCAAGCTATTCGTTGACGGGCACTGCTATGCGGACTGTGAGAATCCTCAGGGAGACGACCTGGATCTGAAGATTGACGACGTGGTGCTGGATAAGGGGATGAACAATATGCTGCTGGTCTGCAGGGGTGGGAAAGAGGACGTGAGGTTGACCGTCTGCTTCAAGAGCAAGTACGGCGACTTGATGGAGGGTTTGAGGTATCATCTCACGCTCGATTAGAGCGGCTTGACTTGCCGCTCGTTTGCTCCTGCTAAACACCTGTGAGGCAATCTACCGTAACGCCCTGCTATGGCATTAGCAAGTAACAAATTTCTTTGCCACAGCGAGAGAGGGGGTGCGTCTTAACGAATTTCTCACACAATCTTAACGTGACGTGAACGGGCGTGTGCTATAATAGGATTGCGAACCCGGAGCACTATCGGCAAGCGCCAACTGGCACGGCGCCTGCCACGTCCGGGCACGTGGAATGTACGAACGGGGACAAGCACCCAATGGTGGGTGACGCATATCCTGGGCATCGGTTCAAGCGGCGGGCGCTGCCCTGGCAGTAGACGCACGGTCTGAGCCCGCCCACCATAACGGTGGGCGGGCTTTCGCTTGAGTAGGAGTGACAACGTATGGTTCCATGGTTGCGTTCGGGCATTTTTCGCAAGACATTGTTCTTCATCCTGATGGTGGCGCTGGTTCCGCTGAGCGTGCTGGGGGGGCTGACGATACGCAGCACCGGCGAGGCCGGGGCGGAAGCCACCGCTCGCAGCCGCGAGGCGCTGGATGCCAAGTCGGCCGAGGCGCTGGAACTGCGGGCGAACGAGACTGCCAGGGCCGTCGCCGACTTTCTCTACGAACGGGAGGCCGACTTGCGGACGGTGGCGCTGCTGCCCCGCTCCGCCGACGCATACCTGGCCTTTTACCGGGCCCACCGGCGGGAGGTGTGGTCGGTGGAGGACGGCCAGGAGGTGCGCCGCTCCATCCCGCTGTACCGGGAAATGGCCTACGTAGACCCCGCCGGCCAGGAAGTGATCAAGGTCCTGGACGAGCACGTGGCCGGGGTGGAGGAATTGCGGGACGTCAGCCACCCCGCGCACACGCTGTACAAATCGGAGACCTATTTCCTCGAGGCACGCCAGTTGCGCTCCGGCCAGGTCTATATCTCGCACGTCACCGGTTTCTACGTGAACCAGGCGCAGTTCGAGGCCGGCCAACGCTTTGCCGGCGTGCTGCGCCTGGCGACGCCGCTGTTCGATCCAGCGGGACACCTGGACGGCGTGGTCGTGCTGGCGCTGGACAGCCGGCACCTGGAAGAGTTCACCGCGCACATCGTGCCCACCGAAGAGTCCCTCGCCGCCGCGCCAGACCCCGCGACCGGCAACTATGCGTACATGATAGATGATCTGGCCGGCACGATCGGCCACCCGGTGGACCATCTCCAATGGGGCCTTGCGCCTGATGGCCGCTCGCTGCCGTATGCCACGCGGCAGGAGGAACTCGGCCGGCTGCCGGTGCGCCTGGACCAGTTGGGGTTTGCCGACGAGAACCTGGCCAGCATCCACGGCCGGGCGATTCAGGGGGAGGCCGGCTCCATCGAGTATTTCTGGGCCGGCCACGACAAATTCGCCGCCTTTGCGCCGATTCCCTACTACGGCGGCCCCTACAAGGCGCCGGCCGGCTTCGGCTGGGTGGGCATCAGCGCCGACCAGGCGAGTTTTCATCGCCAGGCGACGCTGGTCGGCGAGGCCATCCAGGGCCGGGTGCGCACGCTGACGACCGTCGCCTGCGCCCTCCCCCATCCCCCCTATAGGGGGGGTAAGGGGGGCTGGCGGTGCTGCTGACGGCCGGCTTGCTCGCCCGCACCATCTCGGTGCCGGTGCGGCGGCTCACGCAGGCCGTCCAGGCGGCGGAGCAGGGGGACCTGGAAACGGCGCGCCAGACGGCGAGCGCCGTCCGCACCCGGGACGAGTTGGGCACGCTGGCCGAGGGCTTTCGCCGGATGGCGGTCCAACTGCAGGAGACGTTGGCCGGGCTGGAGCAGCAACTGGCCGAGCGCCGGCGGGCGGAAGAGGCGCTCGCCGCCGAGCACAGGGCGCTGCAGGATAGCGAGGCGCGCTATCGCACGCTCTTTGACGGCGTGCCGGCGGGACTGTACCGCACCGCGCCGGATGGGCAGATCATGGACGCGAACCCGGCGCTGGTGGAAATGCTGGGCTATCCCGACCGGGCGAGCCTGCTGACGGTGAGCGCGGCCGACCTGTACGCAGAGCCCGAGGAGCGCGCCCGCTGGCGGGGCTTGATGGAGGAAAAGGGCCTGGTGCGCGATTTTGTGGTCCAGTTCCGCCGCTACGACGGCGCGCTCATGTGGGTCAACAACACCTCGCGGGTCGTCCGCCAGGTGAGCAACGGAGATGCGTCGCCGGGGCCTGTGTCGTCTTACGAAGGAAGCCTGGAGGACATCACCGAGCGCAAGCAGGCGGAGGAGCAACTGCTCAAGTACCAGGAACACCTGGAGGAACGGGTGCAGGAACGCACGGCCGAATTGGCGGCGGTCAACAAACAACTGCAGGAGGCCAAAGCCGCCGCCGAACAGGCCAACGAAGCCAAAAGCGCCTTCCTGGCCAGCGTGAGCCACGAACTGAGGACGCCGCTCACCTCCATCCTGGGCTTTGCCAGGATCATTGACAAGCGATTCAACGAACGCATCTTCCCCCAGGTCCAGGCGGACGACCCCAAGACCCGGCGCGCCATGGACCAGGTGGCCGAGAACATCAAGATCGTCGGCGCTGAGGCCGAGCGACTCACGGCGCTGATCAACGACCTGCTCGACCTGGCCAAGATCGAGGCGGGCAAGGTCGAATGGCGGGTGGAACGCCTGCGTGTGCCCGTGCTGGTCGAGCGGGCCGCCGTGGCCACCTCGGTGCTGTTTGCGCAGAAGGGCCTGTCACTGCTCCGCGAGATCGCCGGCGACGTGCCGGAAATCGTGGGCGACGGGGACAGGTTGGTGCAGGTGCTCATCAATCTGTTCTCCAACGCGATCAAGTTCACCGAGGCGGGCTCGGTCACCTGCCGGGCTGAGCGGGTTGACGGCGGGATCAAGGTCAGTGTCAGCGACACCGGCGTGGGCATCGCCGAGGCCGACCAGCGCAAACTATTTGAGAAGTTCAGGCAGGTAGGCGATACGCTGACGGAAAAGCCCAAGGGCACCGGGCTCGGGCTGCGCATCTGCAAGGAGATCGTGGAACATCACGGGGGGCGCATCTGGGTGGAAAGCGAGTTGGGGCGGGGCAGCACTTTTTCCTTCACGCTTCCGATCCAGCCCGTCGCCGCCGGCAGCGCAACGGAGCGGCCGCAGAGAGCGATCAACATTGACAGCCTGATCCAACAACTGGAAGCGCGCCAGGTCGGCCCGGCCTCGTCGCGGAGAGATGGCCGGCACACCATTCTGATCGTGGACGACGACGTCCACATTCGTGAATTGCTCAAGCAGGAACTGCACGAAGCGGGCTACCAGGTGCGGGAGGCCGGGGATGGGCGCGAGGCGCTGGCTCACATCCGGCAGGCCCGGCCGGACCTGGTGATCCTGGACGTGATGATGCCGGAGATGAGCGGCTTCGACGTGGCGGCGGTACTCAAGGGCGACCCGCAGACGATGGACTTGCCGATCATCATCCTGTCTATCGTCGAGGACAAGGAGAGAGGATATCGCCTGGGGGTGGATCGCTATCTGACCAAGCCCGTTGAACCGGGCGTCGTGCTCGAGGAAATCGAGCGGCTGCTGGCGCAGGGCGTGTCCCGCAACAAGGTGATGGTGGTGGACGAGGATGCCTCGACGCTGAAGACGCTGACCGAGGTCTTGCGGGCCAAAGGCTACGAGGTGGTGGAAGCGGCCAGCGGGGAGGAGGCGATCGAAAAGGCGTTGCGCGCCCGGCCCGACATGATCATCCTGAACGCCGTGCTGCCCCAGCAGCGGGAGATCGTCAAGGCGCTGCGCTTCGAGAGGGGCCTGGAACACGTGCTCTTTCTCTTGTTTGATTGAGGAGGTCGCATGCAACCCAAGATTTTGATCGCGGACGACGAAGCCCACATCCGGCTGCTCATCGAGCAGACGCTGGAAGACCTGGAAGACGATGGGGTGGAACTGTTGCTGGCGACGAACGGCGAGGAGGCGCTGGAGATCATCCGGGCGGAACGGCCGCCGTTGGTTTTTCTGGACGTGATGATGCCCAAGATGAACGGCTTCGACGTTTGTCACACGGTCAAACGCGAGTGGGAACTGCACGACGTCTACATCGTGATGCTGACGGCCAAGGGCCAGGAGGCTGACCAGCAGAAAGGGTGCGAAGTGGGGGCCGATACCTACATGACCAAACCCTTCGATCCGGACGAGTTGCTCGAGTTGACCGAGCAGGTCCTGGGCTTATGAGACGCCATAGGGAAGATTATTTGTACACGGATTTTCACGGATGAACACGGATAGAATCAGAGAAAATCCGTGTAATCCGTGTTCATCCGCGTCCAATAGATTTGCTTGTGGCAAGGGGCTGCATTATGGATGAACCGTCGTATCTGTGCATCGCCGCAGATCTGAAGAATCTGGCGACGATACGTCGCTTCGTCGAAGGCACCGCCAGAAGTGGGGGTGGCGACCCACAGGCCATCGCCGACGTGCTCATCGCCGTGAACGAGGCCGCCACCAATATCATCCTGCACGGTTATCGGGGCCAGCCGGGAACGATCGAGGTCGAGGTAGTGGTTGACCAGGATGCGCTGGTGGTATGCTTGCGCGATCGGGCACCCCAGTATGATCCTACCTCGGCCCCAGACCCGGATTTCATGCTGCCCCTGGAACAACGCCCCTTTGGTGGACTGGGGGTCTATATGATGCGCCAAGTGACTGACGAGTTGACCTATCGCACGACCGGCGATGGCAGAAATGAACTGATCCTGGTCAAGAAGGGAGTGCGGAGATCGTGATGGAAGGCTGGTATCGCATGGAAATTGTCGTTCAAGAAGCGCAGGCTCGAGTGCCGGTGACCATCATGCAACTCCACGGGGAGTTGGATGCGTCCCACTATCTGGAGGGACGTCGTCAGTGAGGCGCTGGCGCGCTATCGTGAGATCAATTTGCTTTACCGGATTGGCGAGACGATCGGCGGCTGCCTGGAGGCAGAAGAAATCCCGCACCTCGTGTTGCGTGAGATCCATCGCATCGTCGAGGCGGACGTTGGCATGGTGATTCTCCTGGCCGAGCCTGTCGTGGGCACAGATGGAGACGCGCAGGGCATCGCCGCGAGTTTCGGCGCTGATGAGTGTGTGCGGGTTTTGCACGAGGGCTGCCGTGAGGTCGTGGAGCGGGCGTGCGACACCGGCCAGCCAACCATCGTGGACCTGCCCTCTGCTCAAGCCGGGTGCGTGACCCGGCGTCCCTTGCTTTCCGCAGGCGCGGATATTTGCTCTGTTCTATGCGCGCCGATCAAGACGCCCGAGCGCACGCTGGGGGCGCTCGTGCTGGGACGACTCGATGGACAGTCCGAGTTCACTGCCGGTGACGGCAAACTGGCGCTCACGTTGGCCCATCAGGCGGCGATCTCGCTGGAGACGGCCCGCCTGCACCAGGAGGAAGTCAAGCGCCAGCGCCTGGAAGAGGAACTGGCGATCGGGCGCCAGATCCAACTCAGCCTGCTCCCGGAAGGCTGCCCGGTCGTCCCCGGCTGGGAATTTGCGGCGGTCTACCGGCCGGCCCGGCACGTCGGGGGAGACCTGTACGACTTTATCCAGTTGCCCGGCGAGTCCGGCCATTGGGGGATGGTGATCGCCGACGTGACCGGCAAGGGTATACCCGCCGCGCTGTTCATGGCCTTCAGCCGCACCGCCATTCGCAGTGAGGCGATGAACGGCCGCAGCCCGGCGACGATCCTCCAGCGAGCCAACCGCTTGATCGTGCGGGACATCCGCTACCGGCTATTCCTGAGCGCCTTCTACGCCACACTGGACACGCGGAGCGGACGCCTGACGTATGCGAACGGCGGGCACAACTGGCCGCTCTGGCGGCAGGCGGACACCGGTGAGACGTGTTGGCTGGCTGCGCGCGGCGTCGTGTTGGGCGCGTTCCAGGACGTGGAACTGGAGGAAGGCACGGTAGAGGTCAGGCCGGGCGACCTCCTGGTGTTCTACACGGACGGCGTCACGGAGGCCAGGAGTCCCGGCGGTGCGCTGTTTGGCGAAGAGCGGCTGAGGGCTGCGGTAAGGGCCAATGCAGACGCTGGTGCACAGCAGGTGCAGGAAGCGATCGTCGCAGCGGTTGAGGCGTTCACCGGCGACACGCCGCAGTCGGACGATCTCACGCTGTTCGTCGTCAAGCGGCAGGAGTGAGCGGGCGATTGACAAGGAGAGGGAGCGAGAACGCTCGCTCCCTCTCAGGCCGGTCAGGTTATATGGGCTTTGGTTCGCCTACTCAGGCGGCCAGATGTCGTAGGCGGTGAAATCTACCCACACCAGGTCGGAGGTGTTCGGCACGCTGGCCAGGATCGCATTCCCGATGTCCCTGGGCGGATCGGCGAGCGCGCTCCACCAGCGCTTGTCTCCAGCGTAGCCGTATTGGAAGCCCACAGGACTGGGAGCGAACGCCTGTCCCCAGGCTGTGAACTCGGCCACCATGTCGCTCAACGAACGGAAACCCTGGCTGTCGTCAATGAACACCAGCCCGTCGCGGTACGTCGGCGGCATGCGGTCCTGCAGCCAGTGCTTGAGAAAGACTTTGTAACTGGGATTGTAGGTTCTGACCTTCTGAACCCAAGCCTGCGCTTCGGCATCCGTCACAGGTTTGCCGTTTCTGTAAGACCTGTTCAGGTACCACTCCGCGTCAACGCCAAAGCCAATCACGCTGGTGTGGTGGCCGTACCGCCTCATCAGGAGGTCGATCAGCATGGGCACGTCGCAAGCCGACGGCTCCACCTGCAGCCAGACCTTGATACCAGCCAGGTCAAAGGCGTCGAAATCTGCCTCCGACATGTCGGTGCTGTCGAACTGGACACCCGGGTACGTCCCTCCATCAGGATTGGGAAAGTGTGCCCAACAATCCGGCCCTCTCCCGGCCGTCTCCACCACGACGAAGACGCCGGAGCCGGTCGAGGTGGGGAAGCGTGAGGCCATGGACGTGACCGAGTTCACCCACCAGGTGGGAGAAGGCCACGGCGTGATGCCGTAATTGGAAGCCCTCAGCCCGGCGCGCAGCCCGGGGGGGATCGGTGGCGGCGTGGGGGTCGGTGTGGGTGGGGTCGGCGTGGGCTTGCCCGCGCTGACCGCCGCGATATTGCCCAGGGCGAGAGCGGCAAGCAACACAAACGCGATCGCGAATCCTACGACGTGATTCTTGTTCATTTGTCATCCTCCTGAATTTAGATCTGGCTGTTTTCTTCAGCCGCACTACCCATGATATGCCCCACGCTCAGAAAAGTCCTTGAATCCGGCGACCACTTGTAGCACATTTCAGTCCAGAGCGGTTCAGGTACGCCATTCCGCCGTGCCTACCGGCCTGGTGAGGTAGTCCAACGATTGACAAGAACACCCTGACCAATGGATCTACTCTCAACGGTTGTGCAAGATGAGGGGCAGGTAGATCGGTGTACAGACCACGAAGTCTTGCCCTTCCCTGTCTGGCGGAACGCCAACTGTCCGGGTAGCAGGCACAAACGTGTAGCTGTTCTTGCTTGGAACCAGTTGGTAAGTCCCCGTAATCAATCCCGTCAGTGTGTACATGCCAGAAGCATCGGAGATGCCATTTGAAGCGTAACCAGTGGTCTCTACTTGTACACCTGGAACTGGGGTCCCGCTTGTCGTCTTGATCGCACCAGTCACGGTGTATGTCTGTACCTGGCGATCTCGATAGATCAAGATGCGATTGCGGTTGTGGTCCAGAATGTACAGATTGTCGAACTGGTCAAATCGCGCTGGAAGAGGCATCGAGTGAAAGTCACCCAACGCTGCTATTGGCAAAGGGTTTGTCAGCGGATATTGGTAGACCATTGGAAAGCGAGGCCCCAAATAGCCGTTGAATCCGACAACCATTCGCCCACGTGAGTCGAAAGCAGGTTCCCAAGGCCCACACATAGGGTCCTGTTCTCGGGAAAGGCAATCTGGCTCAGTAAAGTCGCCGTCTCTACCAAACACGCGAGTGGCCGGAATACCGAAGACCGCAGATGCTGGTGCGTCGGGAATAGTGTTGGCATCGAATTCCAGCAAACGCCAATTGCCCTCGGACTCCAGGTTATGGTCAGCCCCATACAGGTTGCCGGCTCGGTCGAAAGTCAGCGCTCCCGGATGACAAAGAGAACCCTGAGAAGGGAAGCTACGCCCACGCCCCTGGTTGCACTCTATCCCAGATGCGTCTACCTGCCCCAAAACGACGTCCACAACTGGCTCAGTACTGACATTCCAGATGCGGAATACTCGGTGGTTATCTTTGTCCGACAGCCAGAGGCAGTCACAATTGGCCTGGAGATCAAGGCCACCGAATGAGAGCCAGCCGCTCCAGGTGAATACTCCCCCACCCTGGAGCGGAAGAGGGGATGTCAACGTGAGTATCGGTGTTGCTTGGTTCTTTAGGGGAAGCTGGTAACCGTAAACGACAGCGTCTTCCCAGGCGACGCCACGCAGGACCCAGAGCCGCCCTTGGTCATCTGCCCGCATACTGGCGAACTCCGGGGCCCACCTCGGTCGCGTGTGGAAGTTCGGTTGGCCTATGACTCCGTCCGCTGGCTGGTAGTTTGTCAAGTTCCAGGGATTGTTCCAGAACAGCAGGCGTTCTCCATCGGCGGCAACCAATTGGCCGGCCGCCACCTCGAGGCCCCTGCCGTGACGTAAACCGCGAGGCCCCACTTGATTGAACATCCCGGTCGGCTCGGAGCGGAGGAATGCCCAGTTCTGCACGTAGGAAGGGGCAGAAAAGCGGAGGACCTCTTGGGGATCCCATCCGGTAGCCATCACGTTTCCGTCGCGATCTACACCCAGGCCGCCCCAGAGACGCTGATCCGTGAGATGTATTTCGTGTCGTATAGTGCCATCGGCGACGTTGAGGAGTCTCCAGCCGTCGCAGTCATTGATCCACAGGCTGCCATCAGGAGCGATCTCCAATCCCGTTGGCCTTGTCAGGCCACTGACCAGCGTCCGACTTGCAGACATGCCGTTGGATAGGGGGGGCTCAAAGACCAGTACGCGGCCGTCCGTGCCACCTCCTTCGGCACCGTCGGCAACATACACGACGCCATTCTGATCCACACGGACAGAGGCAGGATTGTGCATTTGATCCAGGGCATCTCCCGGGATTGCTGTCGAGAAATCCGGCTGACCGAGAACCAGGTTAGCCTCTTGCGCCGGCATACCCGAACTGATGTCGAATGGGAAACGCAGGACACGGTGATTGCGATTATCGGCGACCCACAGGTTACCGTTGGAATCAACGGCCAGACCGGCCATGTGGTCTCCGTACCCCGCGGGTTGAGCGAGGCAAAGACTCCTACTGTCGGGCCTCCCGTATGAGGCGCCACGGTTGCAGAACACCCCGGCGAAGTCGGCCTGCCCCCATACTTGATCTGCCCTGGTGTCGGTCAGGAACGGCTGATTGTAGCGCAACACACGGTTGTTGAAGAAATCCGGCACATACAGATTGCCTTCATCATCGGTCGCCATTGTCGCGGACGAGCCACCCTCCGATATGCTCATCTGTTCCTCACGAAGCCCACAGAGCGTCTGGGCGCTCGCCATTGGTACATCCGGGTACATTTGGTAACCACTGTCACCGTTACAAGCAGACGTATTGAACGAAGGTTGACCCAACACAATGTCAGCTGCGCGATCACCCTGGATCTGACAACTCGAACCAGGACAATCCGAATCGGTAGTGCAGTCCTGCCCTTCTTTCGCGCCCGCCAGGCATACTCCCAGATGTGATAGCCCTAACACGCGGCTGTTACCAGCATCATATACATAAACCCGGTTGGGCTCAACGGAGCGATCTACGTATACTCCTCCCGGGTTGAACAACTTATTTCCCACCACCTCGTTGGGTGTGATTTGGGAGAAATCAGGCTGACCGAGAATTACGTCAGCCCGCCAATCACCGAGTGTGCCCCGCACTAAAGGATCCGCCACAAAGAGGGGTTTGTACACCCTATCGCCGTCTGGAGTAGTATAGCGCAACGTTCCCAGCAATCCGGCAAGGTAAGGACTGGCAGAGAAGTCTGCATAGAACTCGCCAGTTGCTGTTGTGGTGACCTGACGTGTGCTGCCTCCAACGGTGATTTGGAACGAGTGTGGTACCCCTGGTACGGTCGTTGTGATGCCCTCAGGTGCAGCACCGGTGATAATCTTTGTGGCTGGGTCAGCGTGGAAAGTTATCGTCGGAACCTGCACGGTCTTTGGATTGGTGCCATCGAACACTTGCACAACGTCACCATCCTCAATCAAACGATCCACAGAAACTG
>Ga0315296_10003308_pt1 | contig 13515 bp, 16 predicted proteins | sample YL17G14_18_MG_FD_203921 | JGI IMG/M metagenome (GOLD analysis project Ga0315296, IMG submission 203921) | Sediment microbial communities from Yellowstone Lake, YNP, Wyoming, USA - YL17G14_18 | ecosystem: Environmental > Aquatic > Freshwater > Lake > Sediment | place: USA: Wyoming | collected... | reverse complement strand
ACTTCAGCCCGAACATCTCTCCAGAAGACGTCCTCATGGCGGTCCACAGCGTGCCCTTCGCGAATATCTCGAAAGGCGTTAGGAGCGACCACCCTGCGGGTTTGTGAACTGTGAGTGCAAAGTTGTACGGGGGAACGGCGTTAAGCCTGAAAACCGATGAACGCGTCAAATCCTTTGAAACCATGTTCACACTCATCGTCTTTATCTATCTCTTGAACCGTTGGCGTGATTTCTTTATGAACCTTTCCTCGAATTTCTTCGCCAAGTCGGAATCAAACGGCTTTTGCAACTACGTTCATGTGTGTCAAGGGACTCATCGGTTGGAGTGTTGACAGACTTCCGTAAGAAGTTACTGTTTCCCAGCCGGCTTTTTTTAGCGCGCACAAATTCTTCGAACAGTTTGAGGAAGAGAGTCATTGGGTTTTCTGTCGAGGACTCGCAGGTTACGATCTTTCCGATTCTAATCAAGTAAAGAAAGCGCGGAAAGCGAGTTTTTGATGAAAAATGTCCTCTCTTCGCAGAAAGGCTGTCGAAATAGTTTACGAACTCGACAAGACCAAAGGCTGAATTCTCTGACTTGTTCAAATGCAAACCGTTTTTAGATGCAGTTCTCTCAATAGTCTTCCAGATGGAGAATTATGGATAGGAAGAAGGGCTACGAGTCTCTTGAGCATACGGCCGACGCGTATCTAGCTGCTTACGGGAGAGATTTGGCTGAAGCGTTTGAGAATGCTGCCTCTGGAATGTTCAACGTTATGACCGAGATTGAGAAGATTCGTCCTGTGATTGAGGATGAAGTCGAGGTGAGCGGAGAAGATGAGTACGCCCTGCTTTACAATTGGCTTGAAGCATTGCTCGTGAGGTTTGAGCTTAAAGGCATGCTCTACTCGAAGTTCAAGATCTCGGAATTGAGTCAGGGGTCGCACGGCTTTGTCCTCAAGGCGGAGATTTGGGGCGAACGGTTTGACCCTAAGAGACACCTGCAGAAGGTGGGAATAAAGGCCATTACTTATCACCAAATGGAAATAATCACGGCCCCAAATAATGTCACGCTGAAGTTTTTGCTCGACATATAGCCTGTCCTTTTTGTCGGTTCTGCAATAACCCTTAAATGCTCGGTTTCGTCCGTTTATCGAACGGGAGAATAGGGAGACAAGCTAATGAGCAATTTTAAGAGCGTAGCGGATAAAATCAGAAGCTTAGAGAATGATCGCAGGAATCTGGTGCTTGAGATCGAAGAACTCAAGAAACTAGCCGATTCCAAGGCGAAGGCCCTTGAAAGCGAGGTCAGCATGCTCCGCGAAGAAGTCAGATCGCTCAGAATGATTCTTGGAACGAGTGAAACCGAACAGGAAGTTGACCCCAAGAAGAAGCCCTTGCGCAAGTAAGCCAAACCAAAGTCAGCTTGCGACTTCTATTTCCAAGAGAGAATACTTAAAACGTCGAGCAATCGCTTTAGAACGCTGGTGGAATTCGGCGGTCTGTTCAAGATGAGAACTGAGAAACTTGACGAACACATCTACCTGATAGATGTCGAGACGGGCGGACTTGAGAACTTCATTGCCAGCTACGTCCTCAAGGGCGCTAAGGCGGCGATAATTGAGACAGGTCCAACTTCTTCAATTCCCAATCTGCTTGAAGGATTGAAAAAAATCAATGTCAGAACCGAGGATGTTGCGTACGTTGCTGTTACGCACATTCATCTAGACCACGGCGGAGGCGTGGGGACACTTCTGAAGAGCTTGCCGAACGCAAAGGTCATAGCTCACCCCGTGGCTACTCCCCACCTCATAGACCCAGAGAAACTGTGGCAACAATCCCTATTGGTTCAGGGAAGACAGATAGCCGACATGTACCACGCCCCCGAACCAGTTTCTGCTGAAAAGATACTGCCTGTGGCAGACGGCATGACATTTTCGTTGGGCAACGATGTCAATTTGAAGGTTGTGGAAACGCTTGGACACGCTTCTCATCATCAGAGTTATTTCGAGACCTTACATGGTGGACTTTTCCTTGGTGATGCCGCAGGCATTTACATTCGTGCTTTGGATGTTGTTGTGCCCACGACTCCACCGCCGTTCAGACTGGACGTTGCCTTGGCTTCACTGGAAAAGCTGATCAAACTGAACCCAACTGCTCTTTATTACAGTCATTTTGGCAGAGCGACTGATGCGGTTAAGAGGCTTAGGGCTTATGAGGCGCAGCTTAGACTGTGGGTATCGATAGCCGAAGAGGGATTACGGAACAAGCAGGATTTTGAAGATATCCGTGCTAGAATAATCGAAAAAGATGACTCTGTGCGTAAGGTGCTGCAGTTTCTCAGGAAACATCCTGTGCTCAGCGAAACGGTGCTGAACAACAGCATACAAGGGGCGATGAAATTTGTGGAAAAGTCCATCAGTGCTTCCCAGAAGTAGACAACCTGCTGCTTAATCGTTGAAATCGTTTATATCATCGCTTCTTTACTTTTCTGTGAACAGGTGACTGAAGTGGAAGAAGGCGAAGGCCGCGGTCCAAGGGAAAGAGTTCAACTTGAAAAGATAGACGATTACTCTTGGCGTATTCCTAAGTACAAGCCGGGCATGCGGGTTCCCTGCACCGTGTTTGCCAATCAGGATTTGCTTGAGAAGATGAAGACGGACAGAACGCTTCAACAATGTGTGAATGTTGCTCATCTGCCAGGAATTTACACTCATGCGATTACTCTGCCTGACGGTCATGAGGGATATGGTTTTCCGATAGGCGGTGTCGCAGCGACGGATTATGAAGAGGGCGTGATCAGTCCGGGCGGAGTTGGTTACGACATCAACTGTGGCGTTCGATTGGTCACGACGAACCTTTCGGAGAAGGACATACGACCAAAACTCGTGCAGCTTGCCAACACCATTTTTGATAACGTTCCGAGCGGGTTGGGCAGTAAAAGGAACGACTTCAAAGTTTCGGTAAGCGATTTGAACAGACTTGCTACGGAAGGTGTTCAGTGGGCCGTTGAGAAGGGGCTCGGTTGGCCTGAAGATGCTGAACACTGTGAAGAGAACGGTTGCATGAAGAACGCTGATCCAGATAAGGTTTCGTCAAATGCGAAGAGCAGAGGGCTTACGCAGATTGGGACTTTAGGTTCAGGGAACCATTTCTTGGAGGTTCAGAAGGTTGACAAGATCCACGATTCAAAGACGGCTAAAACGTTTGGCGTCGAGCATGAAGGGCAGGTGATGCTGATGATTCATTGTGGGTCAAGAGGTTTCGGTCACCAAATATGCTCTGACTACCTGCGCGTGATGGAGAGGGCTGTTCAAAAGTACAAGCTTGTTCTCCCTGACAGGGAACTCGCGTGCGCGCCTGGAAAGAGTGAGGAAGCCCAAGACTATTACCAAGCCATGGCGTGTGCAGTGAACTATGCCTTTGTGAATCGTCAAACGATATTGCATTGGGTTCGCCAGAGTTTCCAGCAAGTGTTCGGTCAGGATGCTAGCAAGTTTGGGTTGAAACTGGTTTATGACGTGGCTCACAACATTGCCAAGATCGAGAATCATGCTGTAGAGGGAGGAATGAAGAAAGTCTGGGTTCACAGGAAGGGTGCGACTCGGGCTTTTCCACCTGGGCATTCTGAGATTCCATCTGATTATCGTTCTGCGGGGCAGCCTGTGCTGATTCCTGGAAGCATGGGTACGAGTTCTTGGCTTCTGGTCGGTGCTGAGAAAGCAATGCACACGACGTTTGGTTCAACCGCTCATGGCGCGGGCCGCATGATGAGCAGGAGTGCTGCGAAACGCAATTTCTGGGGTGGCGACATCAAAAAAGCCTTGGCGCAACGTGGCATCTACGTTCGGGCCGCGAGCGAGGTTGTTTTGGCTGAGGAAGCTGATCCAGCATACAAGAACGTCGACGTTGTTGTCGAGGTCAGCGACCGAGTTGGCATAGCGACAAAGGTTGCTAGGCTTGTTCCGATGGCAGTAGTCAAAGGTTAGAAGCTGCTAGCGGTACTCTCCCTCTTTTCCTTCCTTCAGTTTTTGCAGTTCGGAGATTCCTTCGATTTTTCTTTCGATTTTAGATTTCTTTTCTTCGGTCGAGTGTGCCTTATGGAGTTCTCTCATGTACCAGGCTCGTTCTCTTGCGTAATGTATGCTTAAGGCTATTCCGAGGATTAAGAGTACTATGCCGACGAGAGTCAGGGTTAAGCCTAGAAGACTGTAGGGGTGCGAAGTCAGGTGATAGGGGATGATGAGGAACCATTCGGGGTTTTCGATCTTGGTTACTGTTACGACCAATCCGCCTACGAAGAATACCGATCCGATTGTGACTATGAGGTAGGCTATTGTTTCGTTGTGTCTTGATTCTTCTGCCTTCTCATGAAGGTATTCACTGAAAAGCAAGTTTGATCGATTACTCTATTTGTGGGGTATCTGATCTTAAGTTTTGTCATGGATTTTGAGGCGGAAACGCAGAGTTATGCTTTATAGCAGGTATTCATCATTAAAGAACTATGAATGTTCATGGGGTTTAGATGCCGTACAAAGATGAATGTGGACTCTGCAAAAGAGTTCTGTCAACACGTTTCCTGAGAAAATGTGAGCGATGTGGGAAGCTTTACTGCCGAGACTGCATGATTCCCGACGTTGTAACGGGCGATCCGAGAAGACTATACTGCTTGAACTGTGCGAGGAGAACTGTTTCTCCATCGACCGTTTCAAGGTACAATGGTTTAACAAACTATCTGCGTTTCAGAGGAGCTTTTACATCAAATGTTAAGCTTACTTTCGCGAGAATGGACGGAATTATCGGTGAGAACTTGCCGATGGCGGCTTACAAGAGTGAACAATGGTGGACGAATCTGCCTTCTGCTCCTCACGCACGTGGTTGGCTTGACGCTGGCTGGGAAGTGCAGGAAGTGAACCTCAAGGAAGGTTCTGTGACCTTCAAAAAAGTGAAAGATGTAGCTCCGAGGAGGAAATCTGCTGCCAGCGAAATCAAGAAACCCTTCACACCGGTGCGTGTGAGAATACCTAAACCCAAGACGCCTTCAAAGACAAAGGTTTCCAAACTCTATGCTCGGATAAAGAACATGGAACGGCAGCGTCAGACTATGCCTACTTTTCACGGAAGTTTCAAGCCGAAGTCCAGGTATCAGAAGCAAATGTACAAACCCGATGAGAAACCACATTAGAAGAGAAAAGAAATCTTATCTAGCTCACTTCATTAATCTTATGCGCAAACACGATGCGGTCGTCGTCTAGTCTGGTTAGGACACTAGCCTTCCAAGCTAGCGATCCCGGGTTCGAATCCCGGCGACCGCACCAAGCTAACCTGTCACCCAGCAGAGTCAATGCTATTTCCTGCGTTGCCCGACTTTTTCTTCCTACGATTTGGGAATTAGACAATTCCTAGCTTGGCTGCGGAGGGAAAAAGTGTTTATTCACTAACGGATCTAATACTACTGTCAGTGGGCAGATGAAGAAAAGTAAAGAAGAACAGATCAGATTGCTCGTTTCTACACATTCGTTCCCACCCCTTGAGGTAGTTATACCAATTCTCGAAAATGCTGGGCGAGGAGAAAAAGAACTTTCAAATCAACTACATGACACCGACGTGTTCTTGGCAAATGGTTTGAAGGAAATCTTGGGTCTGAAAGACAAGAACATGAGAGCTGTTGCCAAAATATTCGGAGTTCTTCTTGGCTCCCATGGACAGAGGTTTGAACCAGTCGAATTGTCCGAATCTCGCTTCTCTCTTACTGTATCGGACTGTCCTATGATGCACGTAGGAAAAAATGTTAGTACAAGCGTCAGAAGCAAATACTGTGACTTGGTCTGCAGTGCTGGATCCAAAGCTATTGCGGAAACGATTCTTGGACAGGAAAGTGTGTGTGCTTGGGACAAGGCTTTGATAAAGGGAGCAGGCAAATGCAAGGTCGTATTCACGTTAGGTAGGAAAAATGAATCACACTAAAAAAACGTTGCTTCTGTTGTCAATACTACTATTGGGCGGAATTCTAGCTTTCATTCTGTTTCTGAGTAACGCCACAAGATCAATGAACTATGGCGACATGAGGACAGTCTTGACGACTACAACGGCGACGTTTGGAAGCTTGCTCGGAATAATTACTGCAGGGCTCATGTTTACTCATGGAAGATTCAGTGAACTAGCAAGTGAATTGGGCGAAAAAGCTCCGAGCTATCTGTCTGAAACACTGTCTCTAGAGAAAGTACAACATTTAGGAACGCGTCTTCTTGCCCTGCGAAAAGCTTTCTTGCAGCTGCAAAAAGAAACCACCGTTGCAGAGGAGAAGAACCTATACGGAAAGATCGAAGAAGGAGTGTCTTCGATATTTGTTGACTTTGTCGTTCTTCTGAACACCAAACTGCAGCAACAAGGATTGCGGACCCCTGATTTCATGGTATCAGAGATGGAACCATCGTTGTATGCAAAATACAGAGAAAAAAGAAAGGTCATCAAGAAAGAGTGGCAAGTAACCGAACTTATCAAAAGAATGGTTGATGCATGGGAGGGATCGACCAGCTTTTTTGCAGAGAGATCTGAAACACGGACCTCGCTCCAATCAGATCTCAGAAGCTCAGTCACAATTCTGAAGCTAAGAGAGAAAATGGATACTGACTCAAAGAATATCGCGACCGAAGTTTCGCAAGTTCTGGAAGAGGTGGGGACCGAGGTCAGCAAGATTGGAAAGATGCTTCATCATGATAGGATACCTCAAATGCTCTCACAAATGAACCACGCAAGCACAATCCGAGGAAAATACTTCTACCTAGCTCTTGTGTTCATTGCGACCCCTCTCTTTGTAAACCTCATGATTTTGCCGCAACTATCTGAAGGAACCACTCAGTTCTTCCAGCCAATAATCTCAGCAACAAGCTCGCTTAGTGTGATGGGAATACTCTTTCTTCTTCTATACATTCACGAAATCCTAAATGTATAGCGATACGCTCATAGCGTGTCCCTGCTTTTTCAAGCATGAGTCAGTAACATTTTGTGATTAGTTTCTGTGATTTCGACATGTGCGTCGAGTCTTATAAGGACTTTAGCGTTTGGTTTGTTTGAGGTGAAACAAAATGGAAAGAATATATGAAAAGAAAATCGAACAAGGAAGAATCGTTGCGCTGGAACAGGTCGAAGTAATCCGCGCCGTCGCACGTGTACTGTTTCACGCATAGAATCTCAATTTTCCATATTTTTGTTGGTATACCATGTTCGCGTTTGCCGAAGTTCATTATGACTATCTGAATACTCCTCGGTTCACCATGCCCATCGGCATTAATATCCCGCATACGCGAAATATCAGTCTTCAATTTTCAAGAGGGTTTCAGAGTTCCATATTCGCCGGCTACGCCTCACTCACTGCTCTCCGCGATATGTGTCCGTGTTTGCACCCATGGCGGAAGCTATATGATCGATACTCAAAGAATAGTAGGTTTTGAAAAGGGTGTAAGTCAATGACTGCAAAACCAGAACACTACAGAGTGGTTAGAGACTACGAATCTCCCTATTCCAATTCGATGAGGTTTCTGAAGGGAGAACTGGTCAAAGTTGGTCAAGAATTCAAGGAAGATCCTGATTGGGAAAACTGGGTGTGGTGTGAAGGAAACAACAAGAAAGCTTGGGTTCCAAAACAATACGTCAAAATCCTTGGTGCTAACGGAATCCTCGAAAGGGACTATGACGCCTTGGAGTTGAGCGTTCAGGTAGGAGAGAAATTGATTGTTCATGAGATTGTCAATGGTTTTGGGTTGTCAGAAAAGCCAGATGGAGCAAGAGGCTGGGTACCGATGAGAAATCTGGTGATTGAGAAAGAATAGATGCTTTTGGTTCCTTTGCCGTGCTAACTCATCGTTGCTGGCTGTTGAGGTTGCGCCTGTACTTTCGGTGTTGTTCTCGCAATCATTGAGTAGTAGTATAGTGTTGACCCTATTGGCAAAATGGGTTGAACAAATGCCGTGAGTATGTTGGTCACGAAGGTGCCGGCTAAACCGAAAAGTGCGCCGATCAATCCAGCTATGTAAGCTGCCACGCCCATTATCAAGGTGAGAACAAGGAGCAGGGCGAAGGTTTTGAGCCACCGATGACTAACCAAACGGCGACTTCTCGAAAGGCTTTCCAGCGCGCCCGTGTCTTCGATCATTATCGTTGGCACCACCAAAGAGAACATGATTGCCAGAATTATGCCAGGAATAACCAACGCGACTAATCCAACAAAAATCAGAATACCCGTAATGATGCTGACGGCCAGAAGCGAAAGCAACTTTGAAATGGTGAAGTTGAAGCCCACCTGAAGATTTGCTTGGCCTTTCTCCAACTTGTCTGAAGTAAATTTCACAGCGATTCCCTGAGCCACGTAACCGATGATCCAGGCCACAATTGCCGTCAGAAATGCAAGGGTTATGACCGCCGCCAAATAGCCAGGTAACCGGGCCAAGAATTGATCCGGAGTCATTGTCAACGAAAACGTTGGAACAATAATCACGGCTGTCAAGCCCATGGTCCACAGTCCTACTATAGCACCAGCGGCGATGAAGGGAAGCAGGTACTGCGTGAAATCCCTCGAGTACAATGCGAAGGTTTGGGTGATGATTTCTCCGATCGAGAGTTCCCTTGAAGGTTTTTTGCTATCCATCAACTGGTCATCGTTTGATTTTGTTTGTTCTCTCCGCTTATTAGTTTATGGGAAGGTGAATCTAAGGTTAAATCAACTTCATGTTTTGGATGTCCTGATACAACACGCGTCTATATTTCATAAACCAGCGAGTGCAAATCTACCTCTTCGCTCTCCTTAATTGGTTTCTATAGAAAGTTCATTAGGTTCGATCTCATTTTGATGCTTATGCAATTTGAAGATTTGACGAAACAAGATCTCGAACTTGTTGAAAAAGCGAGAGACGTGATCAGAAAAAGAAAATCCAAAATGTCGACTGTGGGCGCGGCCTTGAGAACCAAAAATAACAAGATATTCTGCGGCGTAAACATTGAAATAGAATGCTCGGCCCCATGTTCGATCTGCGCCGAGTATGCAGCGATAGGAACTATGGTTTCTGAAGGTGAGAACGAAATCAAAACTATCGTCGCAGTCTCGTTCAATCGGCAATACTCAGTTCTTCCGCCGTGCGGAAAATGCAGGCAGTTCATAAGCGAATTCGGGAACCCTTACGTGATCGTGGAAGTAGACGGTAAACTGAAGAAAACTAAATTGAGTGAATTGTACCCTTTGCCCGTAGTTTCTGATTGACGAAACACTGAAGAGTCTCCTAGGAGGATAGGGGGAGGGTGCTGTTTGCTTGATTTTATTTCAAAAGACTGCGCAATCTATCTCGATATATCATTAAGCGGCGTGCCTAGCGACTGTTTAACTGGTTTACGTCGTCGTCTAACTATCAAAATGGATACGATGAATATTGTGACTATGATCAAGATGATTCCGGGAACGATGTATGGCACCCATGAATATGGAACAAGTGTCTGTCCGAAAAATGGAAGATGCCATACCACAAGAACGTTCGTTTGATAGGCATATAGATCTTTCACTTCTGAACCATCAAGCCAGACTTGACCGAGGCGGACGTCCAGTTCTTCGACTTTCGTGTTCGTGAGTGAAAGAAAAATGTCAGAGCTCGAGCTACTGTCTATCCAAGTGACTGTACTGTTTGTTAGCCAGACTTGAGGAGTGCCCTCGGAAGCTTCGAGTTGCTCGCTGGTACAGTTCAGGAGGATACTCGACGAGTTGCCCCCTGTATAGACGCGATCGACAATCGAGTCAGTGACGAATATGTGTGAACTATCGTTGCCCAAGATGAAGTTCTTGGCGTGCTCCCATTCTTCCAAAGAACGAGGCGAGATAGGTTTTTGGAATGTGCTTATGTTACAGTTGTCAATCACAAGCCTCGAATAGTATAGAGATAAATGCCGTTGTAGGCCCAACCATAAGCGTCGTCTACCCAGGTTAAACTTGAATTGACCATGGTTATGTTTGCCTGATCATACGCCACGATTGCATGGGTACTCGTTCTCTGTGCAGGAGGCACGAGAAGAAGTATCTCGCTATTGGTAATGTCAAGCCTGCTCAGGTTTTGAACGATTATTTGCCTTGTCCGCCAATTAGTAGTGTCTGTCTGACTTGGTGTATCCGGTTTTTCTGTCTCATTCCAATACGAAACAAATCTGCAATTGTTGATTATTGCTTGGGCGTGGTCGGAAATTACCAGTTTGCCAGTTATGTTGAATATACAGTTCTCGACGCTGAGGGTTTCGTGATCTTTGATGATCAAGTCGCCATAATAGTTTGTGACGTTCTCCAAGAGGACACTAGCACTGCTCACGGGAATGATGTCCTGAGTATATGAAGAATCACTGCAGCGACTGACGACAGCGAAACAAGTGGTGTGCGAAAGCACTATCAACGCCACAAGCGTCACCACTGAGAAGCAACATAGGCAACTACAGTTTTCACGGGTTGAATTTGTCAAAATGTGCTTCAACCGTCAGGAAAAACTGATGTTTCATCAGACTTTTAAGCTTTGGATTATCACGTTCTAGAACCATTCGAAACGTCTTTAGATAGACTTAAACCAAACCTCCAGCTACCGATTGCCTGATGTCTATGAAATCCAAATTCATGTACGTTGGAATAAGAGTCACAGACTTGGAAAGATCAATCGATTTCTACACAAATATACTCGGCATGAAGGTCTCAGGGCGAAGCAAAATTGAACAGACCAAAGGCGAGACTGTTGGACTGCAGACTGAAAAGGACGGTTTCACTCTCGAATTGAACTACTACGAAAAGGACAGTCCGTACAACACGAAATATGTTGTCGGAGAGGGATTAGATCACTTGGCCTTTAAGGTTGATGATCTTGACAAAGCCCTTGAGGAAGCGAAGAAAGCTGGACACCGAACAATTTTGCAGATGAAAGCAGACGGCGGTCGATGGGCCTACATTGAAGATCCAAATGGAAATTGGATTGAACTCTTCTAGATGACAAAACAATACGCTTGACAAAGTTCAGTGCGGGTGTTCCAAACTAGGGAATGTCTGTTTTTCTAGTTTCTTTTTGGGCGCTCTACGATTTCCTTTTTCTTCCAATTCAGCAACTTCTTTTTTGAATACACCTGTGACGACCCATAATGTTCCAAACATGGGAACTGTCCGCATTCTCCGCAAGAGGCTAGCTGCTTGCCTTCCACACATGCGTAGAATGAGCATTTGATACTTTTGGCAAAATGATTCAGACATCCTTCGCACTTGGTCAGAACATGAAGTCTGCACGTACCACAGAAAACGCCGCATTTGCCGATGACGTTGCTCGTTGAACCCAGCTGCAGACCCTCAATATTACCTGCCTCTTCAGGCTATTTAAATATTGACTCACATTGACGCATACTGAGAGAAGATGAACAGCTAAATGTCTTTGAAAAGGTCAGTGCTGAAATATCTGTAAGCATTGTCTGGAAGCACCGTCACGATGATCCTTCCTTCCCCGAGTCTCTTTCCCAATTGCATGGCGGCAAGCACGTTTGCACCTGAAGAAATACCAACGAACAATCCTTCCTCCCTTATCAGTCGATGTGTCATTCGTATGGCATCCTCATCTTTGATTGTTATGACTTCGTCAACCAGATCTCTCGCACGGGCTATGATGTCTGGTATGAAGCCATCTCCAATACCTTCAATTCGATGCGAGCCAGATTTTCCTTCAGACATAACAGGAGACTCGGCCGGTTCAACAGCAGCAATCACCACTCTGGGGTTCTTCTTTTTCAGTGTCTCCGCAACTCCTATCAGAGTCCCTCCCGTACCGACGCCAGCAACGAACCCATCAACCTTTCCATCGGTCTGCTCCCATATCTCTTGCCCCGTGCGTATCCTGTGAGCTGCTACGTTTGCCGGATTTGCAAACTGGTCTGGGCAGAACCCATCGGTTTGCTTGGCTAATTCCTTAGCCTTCTTGCATGATCCTTCTACAAAGTCTTTAGCCGGTGTCAACACCAAATCTGCGCCATACATCTTCATGACCATCCTCCTTTCCATGCTCATCACTTCCGGCATAACGACAATCATTTTGTATCCTTTTGCAGCTGCCACAAAAGAAAGCCCTATACCTGTGTTGCCGCTGGTGGCTTCAATTATCGTGGAACCTGGCTTTATGATTCCTTCTTTTTCAGCAGCTTCGATCATCGACAGCGCTATTCTGTCTTTTATGCTTCCAGTAGGGTTCAAAAACTCCAGTTTCGCTAATATCGAGGCGCCACAATCATCTGTCACTCTGTTGAGTCTCATAAGCGGAGTATTACCGATCAATTCTAGGACGCTGTCGATCACTTTCATATCATTTCATCCTGTTTTGAGGACAATGTTTCAAAACCAATTTACTGATATAAAACAATTCCCGCGCTAAGCAGTTGTCCAGAATGATGCGCGATAGACCCGTATGCGAAATACTCGCAAAACGGTAAGTATAAGACGAGCACACTCTCTCTTTACAAATGGGTGTACATTGGGTGCAACGCAGAGTTAGGATTGTTTTGATCATTTCCTCCGCTCTTATAGCCGCCGCACTTCTGGTCATTGCTGCGCTGTCGAATTCGGAGATATTCATGATCACAGAGGCTCTCCCGATAGAAGGCTTCAGACCAATTGGTCAAAATGCCTATGGAACCGACATCTATCGCAACGGAGTCAGAACAACTGATGTCTACGTCGGTGCTGACCCAGTCAATCCTCAAACCGGTCTGATTTCCATGAGGTTTTCAATATGGCACATAGAGAAAACCGAGCTTGACTCGCTTTACTTGAGGTTTTCTTCAGCGAGTCCTATGCAAGCATATCTCGAAATGCTAGGCGGATATCCTTGGTCACCAATCAGTTTTCACCAAGACACCGATGGAAAAAGCGTCATCTTCAAAGTGGACGACCTTGGATTTCAGGGTTCAGGGACGGTGACGCTTGATTTTTTGCTGAGACCAGGACAGGATCAAACAGGCTTCCAAGTCGAAGTGCACTACACGTTGCATACGCCGGCTTTCATGCAGCTAACTCAACAAGCAGTATCAGCACAAATTGAAATCCCCGTAGAGAGGTAGCGCACACTAGGGTCAGACGAGTTGCAGTTCGTAAGTAGCATTCTTATGGTAGACTCTGAAACCCACTTTTTCGTATAGTCTAATCGCGTGCGTGGGATTCTGATCATCCACGTAAAGCAGTGCGTTCTCCATTCCTTGTCCTTTCAGATAGGACATTGCTCTAAGCATCAAAGCTGTACCCACGTCTTTTCTTCTGTGAGGTTTCAAGACTCCGATGTTCAAAATGCAACCGTACTTCGCACTTTTTTCTCGGTTCAATCCTTCATCAATTCCTGCGACCACAAAGCCTATGGGCTGATTGCCGAGCATGGCAAACCAAGCTTTTTGACACTTGTAGAACGGCGTGTCCAACATTAGGTATCGTGTTTCTTCAAAGGTTAGCGGTCTGTAGTTAAAGTGCTCCTTGAAGGCCTCATTGTCAAGACGGTT
>Ga0315296_10003305_pt1 | contig 13519 bp, 11 predicted proteins | sample YL17G14_18_MG_FD_203921 | JGI IMG/M metagenome (GOLD analysis project Ga0315296, IMG submission 203921) | Sediment microbial communities from Yellowstone Lake, YNP, Wyoming, USA - YL17G14_18 | ecosystem: Environmental > Aquatic > Freshwater > Lake > Sediment | place: USA: Wyoming | collected... | reverse complement strand
TAAACCGTAAGGGCGTAAACGCTGCCATTCATCCCACTGCCTAATGGGTTCCAGTTGCTTCCATCCCATCGGGCAATCCCGTTGGCAGTGATGCCGCCGGCGGTTGTGAAATAACCTCCCGCGATAAGCTCACCGTTGTAAACCGTAAGGGCACGAACCAAACCATTCGTCCCCCTGCCCAACGGCTGCCAGTTATTTCCATCCCACGCCGCAATACAACTCGCTTCCACATCGCCGGCTGCCGTGAAATCGCCTCCAGCAATCAGCAATTCCTGCTGGGGTCCGTTGGCGTCGGGGTCCCACGTCGTAAGGGCATCAACCTCACCATTTACGCCAGGCACAGCGAATTTCCAGTCGAAATCACACTGGCCGAAGACCAGACCCGTTTCCGCCGTCAGAATGGCGACAAGGAAAATGGTAAAAAGCTCAAGATTTACCCCTTTTGAACGATTATTCATAAACCTTCTTCCGTTCCATCCGAAAAATACTCCATCTGGCTTATCTATAATTAATCAATTTATCCTGAAATTGCAAGTATTTTCTTCGGTGATTTTTCCAAATCTTTCATTAACCGCAGAGTCCGCAGAGCACGCAGAGATTGGAGAGAACCCAGAAGGGACAAAAAAAAGGGAACGGTGGGGTAAAAGACCCACTCTATCTTTCTAAAAAATCCGTGGAATCCGTGAAATCCGTGGTTTCAGTGAATTTTCTTCCCGTCTCCCCGCCGCTTGTCCTCACATTCCTTGTTCAACTGTTCACTGTTCAATGTTCGATGTTGAATGTTCGATATTGGATATTGGATATTCGTCCCTCGTATTTTTTCCTGATACCCTGCTGCCTGTTCCCCTGATGGCCTGATACCCTTTATTTTGTGCCTTCCTGTCCTCGCAAGTTGTAAGCGGGGATTTGTGGCTATAAAATCCGTGCTAATCCGTGTAAATCCGTGGTTGAACTTTCAATCAAACGCGCAGGGGGTAAGAGCAAAAATCCGTTTTTTTAAATTTTTTTTACCCCTTTTCTCACATCGAGTTACGAGATTTATCCGCCTCAGGCGGAATCGACTTTTCACATCAAACGCGCCTGTCCGCCCAACTATAGGAACGCCCATACTCCGTCCCCGCACCTTTGACAAGTTAATATCTGTGTTAATCCCATCTAAGAAACTTTGTGCTTTTTGAGCTTTTTTGCGGCTAAAAAATCCGTGTGAATCTGGGCAATCTGTGGTTACTAAATTATGCGAAACAAACCCAATTTCCCGAAAAGTCAAATGGTTGTATAATTAGTATTAACAACGAATTACAACGAAAGATGAGAAATGGACACTTGGTCAAAACAAACCCAATCAAACCCAATTTATGGTGAGCGCAGTCGAACCAACGAAGCCAATTTTCCGCCTTTTTATTTTTGCTGCACATCGGCACAAATATACGGTATAGTAACTCAAAAGAAACTTGTTTTTTGGGAGGTCACAATAATGTTGAAAAACATACTCACAATAATCACGGCAGTATTGATATCGGCACCTGTCTTCAGCTATATTCCTAATGCATATACACAAGCTATCCGGAACGAAACCGACATTGAAACAGAACAGGAAACTCCGCAAACAACTCAAAATGATGAAAGGCAAAAGCCAAAAATAAATATGGTCAAAACGGCAGAGTTTTACTTAAGAAACGGTAAGCTAATATCGGGAAAGCTGCTTTCGGAAAATAAAAATAAAATTACTATCGAAAAATTAGAGGAAAGTGCCATTGTTGTTTCCACTTATACTAAAAAAGAGATTGATTCCAGGACACTTTCTATCAAAAAGCTTCCGGAGTATAAGTATTACCTCGAGCTTGCCGAATATTTCACCGGCAGAACCTGGGACTTCAGGGATGATGCGGACGATTTCATACAGGCAATTCGATGTTACGAGAAAGCAAAACAGTCAATACTGGAAACTCAAGACCCCGACAGCGAAAAAATCGAACAAATAGACCTGTCCTTACAGCATCTGCGGGCTGATAGAGAACTTTGGACAAAAGAAGTTCAATCCCGTGCAGAGCTGAAGAAACTGGAATTTGAGGCAGAGTTTGAGTCAAAAATCAAGGAGCTCAAAGATAAAGTTGATGCAAGTATCCAGCAGCTCAACGAAAGTACGGAAAGATTTAATAAAACCGCAGCAGATATCGAGGACAATTACCAAAAAATCCGGGAGGACATCGCCAAGATGGATGATAATTTTACTCGCCGATTGAAAGTACTCGAAGATCGCATCGAAGATAACCGAAGGCTGATTAACCGCAGTCGCCGACATCCCTGGCTTTACTACCCATACAGGCCGTATCAAACGCCCCCGCAGACAAAATAATACACCTTGCGACCCGCAGTCCTTCGAGAATACCAGTCCCACCGGTTCGGATTTTATCCCCTTCAAAACTCCGCCGCTATTTGTTTTGCTCTTTCGATAGCGGCGCGGCACTTCTCTTTTACAATGCCCACACCGCCGGCTAAAGTCGGCTCCACCACCACAGACTTGATTCCGCTGAAACCTATAAAGCCCAGTATGACCTCAAGATACTTTTTTTGCAGGTCAAATGCCTCCGCAGTGGTCCCGGGCGGGTACTCTCCGCCGCGTGCGTATGCGATAAACATCGGCTTATCCTTCACCATGCCCTCATAACCGCCGTCTTTATTGACCGTGAACGTGTAGGTCGGCTGAACAATGATGTCTATATATTGTTTCAGCCGATACGGAATTGAAAAATTCCACATCGGCACAGCCATAACGTATTTGTCCGCAGATTTAAATTCTTCTATGACAGAAACGATTTTCCCCCATAACCGCCGCTCCTGCTGTGAATGTTCTTCATTGTGCATTATCTTGTATTTTGCACTAACCACCCCAAAATCAAAAGCGGGAAGTTTTGTCCTGAAAATGTCAATGGTTTTAATCTCGTCGTCAGGGTGGCTCTGGCGGTAGGATTCGACAAACGCATCTGCTACGGCAACTGAGTAAGAACGGCCCGTGCGAGGCGACGCCTTAATGTATAAAACCGTACTCATAATCTCACCTCTGTAAAAAGATTTCTGAATATCCGCGTTAATTTAGACGGGATGGTATTGCACTTCTGACATCGCTTAAAAAGGTCGAGACTTCGGACAAAATTTTCTCCCTGTCGCCCGAATTCTCTTCGATTATCTGCACTAACCTCGAACCGATTATTACTCCGTCAGCCCCCGCCGATGCAATCGCTTCTGCGTGCTTCGGCTTACTGATTCCAAAGCCCACGCAAATAGGAACGGTGGTAAGCTCTTTCAATTTGCCGACCAGTCCCTCTACCATATCCGATAGTTTCTCTCTGCTGCCTGTAACACCTAACAGTGAGACAGTATAGATAAAACCGGTGGTCTTGGAGGCAATCAGCTTCATTCTTTCTGTGCCGGTATTTGGCGTCACCATAAAAACAGTATCAACCCCGGCTGAGGCGGCAGGGCCGATTATCTCATCCGCATCATCAATACTCAAATCGGCAATTAATACACTATTAACACCCGCCCTATGAAAGTCGCTGAAAAATTTCCACGTTCCATACTGGTAAACCAGGTTGTAATACATTAGCAAACCGATTGGAATATCCTTGTAACGCTTAATGTCTCGGACGAACTGCAGCGCCTTTCGCACAGTCATCCCGCTTCTCAATGCCCGAATATCTGCTTTCTGGATGACTGGTCCATCGGCTATCGGGTCGGAAAATGGAACACCCAGTTCTAAAATGTCCGCCCCTGCGTCGATAGCTGTCTTTACAATCGCAAGACTTGTTTCAAAATCGGGGTCTCCGATTACGAAAAATGGTATTAACGCCGCTCTGTCAAGTTCGGCAAAAACCTCTTTATACGTCTTCATAATCTTATTTCCTGTAGCCGTTAATCTACGAACTACTAACTCATAACTACGAACCCATTAAAGGCCGATACTTCTCAACGATGCCAACGTCTTTGTCCCCCCGGCCGGAAAGATTTACCACCGCAATCGTCTCCTTGTTTAACTTTCCTTTTTGACTGCAAAGATACGCCAATGCATGGGCACTTTCCAGAGCCGGCAGTATCCCTTCGCTTTTGCTCAACAGCTCGAATGCATCGAGAACGTCCTCGTCTTCTGCTGCGACATATTGGGCCCTTCCGGTATCTTTTAGTAAACAATGTTCGGGCCCGACAGCCGGGTAATCTAATCCCGCACTTACCGATTCGGTATCGTGCACCTGACCTTCTTCATCCTGCAGCAGATACGACTTTGCGCCATGCAGGATGCCTACTCTGCCGGCCACAAGTGTCGCTGCGTGCTTGCCGCTTGCCAGGCTCCTGCCGCCGGCTTCCACTCCGATTAGCTTGACCTCTTTGTCCTCTATAAAGGCTGAAAAAATTCCTATTGCGTTACTGCCCCCGCCGACACAGGCAACAACCATATCCGGCAGTTTACCAATTTCATCAAGACATTGTTGCCTGGCCTCTTTCCCGATACAGCTTTGAAAATGCTTCACTATTGTCGGATATGGATGTGGCCCGCAGGCTGAACCAAAAAGATAAAACGTATCTGCAACATTGGCAGTCCAATACCGAAGAGCATCGTTGATGGCGTCTTTGAGAGTCCCTGTTCCACCCTCAATTGGGATGACCTCCGCCCCGCACAGTTTCATCTTGTGCACGTTGACACTTTGTCTCTCAATATCGGTTACCCCCATAAAAATCTTCGTCTCCATCCCAAATAAAGCTCCAATCATCGCCGTGGCCAGTCCGTGCTGGCCTGCACCGGTTTCGGCAATCAGTTTGGTTTTACCCATATATTTGGCTAAAAGGCCCTGTCCTAAGGTGTTGTTGACCTTGTGCGCTCCCCCGTGCAGAAGGTCTTCGCGCTTCAGATATACCTTAAAACCGACATATTCGCTGAATCTGGTTGCATAATAAAGAGGGCTTGGCCTGCCCGCATAATCTTTCAATAGATTCGCAAGCTCCGCTACAAACTTTTCGTCCTTGTAAAAGCGATAAAACGCATCCTCTAATTCTTCCAATACCGGTATCAAAACCTCCGGCACATAAAACCCGCCATAATCTCCGAATCTGCCTTTATATTTCATATTTAGACTTCCTAATTTTTCGAATCTACGAGCGACGAGACACGAGCCACGAGTCACGCCCTCAAATGTCGTATATTTTCAAATAGTTTCCTCATCTTTTTATGGTCTTTTTTGCCAGGCCTGACTTCGACGCCGCTGCATACATCAATCCCATAAACTCCCAATTCAATTGCTTCTGCTGCGTTGTCGGGATTTATTCCGCCTGCCAAGAATATCCGCTTGCCGATATGGCCTATGATGTTCCAGTCGAAGCTTATTCCCGTGCCGCCATACTTCTTAGGGTCAAATGCATCTAACAAAATAGCATCGGTAAAAAACTTCTCCGCTTGCTGAATATCGTTCTCGTCCTTTACCCGGATTGCCTTCATTATCTTTACATTATGGGAGAGAAACTCTCTGCAGAACTCCGGGGCCTCATCGCCGTGCAACTGAACCCAGTCTAACTGGCACAAGTCCATCGTCTCGTGTATACGCTCAATAGACTCGTTCACAAAAACACCAGCTACATCAATGAAACCAGGCAACCTGCTTATCATTTTCGCCGCCTTCGCCGGTTCTATATACCTCGGGCTTTTGCGATAAAAATTAAACCCAATCAAATCCGCACCCATATCCATCGCCGCCACAGCGTCTTTGTAATTGGTAATGCCACAAATTTTAACCTTGACTATCAACATATATTCGTCACTCGTCTCTCGTCGCTCGTGACACGGGTCACGGGTCACGGGTCACATTGGAAACTTCTATCAACTTTTCCAGACAAGCCAGTGCCTTGCCGTCATTTATTGAACCCTCGGCCAATTTTATAGCCGATTCAAAATCGTCCGCCAATTGTCCCGCGATTATCGCAGCAGCAGCATTTAGAACAACAATATCCTTGCGCGGCCCCCTCTCTTTCCCGGTTACTATGTCCCTTAGAACTTTCGCACTGACCCTGGCATCGGTCACTTTCAACTCATCTATACCGGCTAACCTAATCCCCAAATCTTTAGGGTCCAATTCATAACCTGCAATTTCACCGTCTTTCAATTCAAGTATTTTCGTCACCCCGGCTGTCCCTATCTCGTCCAGACCGTTACTATGAACAACCATTGCGTAGTGACTGCCAAGTAGTTTAAGGGCCTCGGCTATTTCTCCCATCAGGCTCTCATCACCTACGCCGAGCACCTGCGCCGTAGCACCGGCTGGATTGGCAAGTGGGCCGAGAATGTTAAAGACCGTCCTGAAGCCGAGACTCTTGCGTATCGGCTGAACATATCTCATCGCAGGGTGAAACCTGGGTGCAAACATAAATCCAATATGCGCCTCTTTTATGCATTCTGCCACCGTCTCGGCGCCGGCATCTATCTTAACGCCTAATTGCTCAAGCACGTCGGCTGAGCCGCACTTGCTGGTTATCCCGCGATTACCGTGCTTGGCTATATATACCCCTGCTCCAGCCGCTACTATCGCCGCCGCCGTCGAAACGTTCGAGGTCTTAAACGCTCCCCCGCCTGTGCCGCAGGTATCAACCAGATTATCGACATCGACCTTTACCCGCACAGCGTGATTTCGCAGCGATTTCGCAAGTCCCGCCAGCTCCTGTGACGTCGCTCCTTTGATTCGCATCGCCGTAAGAAACGCTGCGATTTCCGCTTCGCTCACCCCGCCTTCAAAAATAACATTCAGCAGCCTCTCTGCCTGCTCAAAGCTCAAATCTCTCCCTTTAAGTAACGGCTTAATGAATTCAGTTATCGTTGCCATTGCTGCTTCCTATCTCTGCTTTCTTTTTGCTGCAATTGACAAAATATTTTCGATTATTTTTCCGCCGGCAGGGGTCAAGATACTCTCCGGATGGAACTGCACGCCGAATATTGGAAGTTCTTTGTGCTCTATACCCATAACAATCCCCTCAAACTCTGCCGTCTGCTCAAGGCAGTCCGGCAGCTCTAACACACAGAGACTGTGATATCGCCCCGCCTGCAGCGGATTTTCGACATCTGCAAAAATTCCCTTTTGGTTGTGTGTTATTCGCGACGGTTTGCCGTGCATTGGTTTGGGTGCATGACCGACTTTACCTCCGAAATACTGTGCAATTACCTGATGCCCGAGGCAAACGCCGAATATTGTCAGTTTGTCCTTGAAATAATCTACGGCTGAAAGTGAGACCCCCGCAGTATCTGGTGTCCCGGGCCCGGGTGAAATCACAAGCAAATCAGGTGCAAATTCATCGGCTGACTTTTTGAGGTCTTCAAGTTTGGTGTCGGCCCGGTAAACCTTGGCCTGACATTCACGCTTGCAGAAATCATCGACGAGGTTATATGTGAACGAGTCGAAGTTATCGATAAACAAAACTTTTCTCATCCTTTGTTTCATAGGTTCCTATCCTTTACTCTCCACGAATCGCCCGCAAACAGGAGTTTGCTTTGTGCTCGGTTTCCTCAAACTCGGTTCTTGGCACACTATCATGCACGATGCCTGCACCGGCTCGAATATAGGCGGTATGGTCCTTCACCTGCAGACTCCTTATTGTTATGCAGCTATCGAATTGGCCATCCACCGTCAGATACATAACCGCTCCGCCGTAATAGCCGCGCTTGGTCTTCTCGAACAGCCGTATTAGTTTCATAGCTTCGATTTTCGGCGCACCGGTAAGTGTTCCCATATTCATTGTCGCAAGATATGCGCTCAACGCATCCAAATCACTCCGCAAAGTCCCCCTGACGTTACTCACCAGATGTTGAACAGAGGCGTATTTTTCTACTGTCAGCAGTTCCGTCACGACCCTGCTGCCCGGCTCCGCCACGCGTGCAATATCATTCCTCGCCAAATCGACCAGCATTATATGCTCAGCCAATTCTTTATGGTCGAGCTTCAGTTCAGCCTCGTATCTAAAATCCGTGTCAGGGTCGATTTTGTCCGCAATTCGACCCCTCGGTTTTGTGCCGGCTATCGGCCTTATCTCTACACTCCGCTGCCCCGTCGCTCCGCTGACACGCAGGTTGAGCTCCGGGCTGGAACCCAATAAAATCGTATTCGGCGTGTTAAGATAAAACATATACGGCGAAGGATTCAATTCCCTCAGCCGTTTATAAACATCTAAAGGCTCATCAGGGCATGGCTCCAATTTGGTTCTGCTCAAAACCACCTGAAAAATATCACCATCTATAATATGCTGCTTTGCGTCACGAACTATTTTTTCATACTCAGGCTGGTCGGTATCGGTTGAGGCTTCCGCAAGCGAGCCGCTAAATCGATTACCCTTTGGTGTTTTAAGTCCTGCAATACCTAAATAGTAATCGAAACATTCTTGCGCCTCGGTCATTGCCGTCCTGCGGTCGCCGTCGGTTATTAAACAATTGACAATCACATAACCCTGGCCCTGCTGGTGGTCCATCAGAAAAATATTGTCCGCAAAATAAAGTTCGTAATCAGGGTTGCCAAGCAGGTCTTCTTTGCTTGGCGGCAGCTTCTCAAACTGGTCAATGAAATCATAGCTTATCGCCCCAAGCAGTCCACAGGTCACCCGGAACGGTTTGCTCGCCAGCCGAAACGCAAATGCCACCGCCCGCACCACGTCCATCTGGTTTGTGCTTCGCAGCCGCGACTGTTCATCCACGATTGTCTTATCCTGTTTAATTCGGCCGGTAATTTCCTCCGCCCTGACGTCCACTGATTCACAAAAAGAGAATCTCCCTTTTATATCAGTAGATAAATACTCAATTATTCGCCTGCCCGTTTTGCTCAATGCCTTGATTGTAAACACTCTGCCGCTGCCGGTAAGATATAGTGCCGGCCTCGCTGTTCCAAAGCTCAGCGCATTCTCCGACAAATAGTCGCTCGCTTCCAGCAGGCAGCAGTTCTTAGCACGCCCGTAATTGCTTACCTTCGCAAAAAATTCCACCGGCTCAGCCATCTCGATTTGTTTGACAATTGGCACGACTTGCCCGGGTTTTGCTCCGAGTATTATTTGCCTGTAATCATCCATAGTCTCAGCCATTTACATCAGTTTTTTACCCGCAAATCGTCAAAAATACAAATAAAAAAACGGCAGTCTGTTGTTTCTCCAACAGGCCGCCTTCTTAAAAAATCTAAATAAGTTTATAACAGCAAATCACCGCTCGCCTGCCGGAGTTATCCAACAGGTCACCACCAGTTACGGCTGTTTGTGCGGTTAATCTGCCTCATAATACTGATATTAAACCAAATCCTTCGATTATTGTCAAGAAAATCTCGGCAGTCTTGACAAAAGATTTTATATAGCTTAGTATGCACTGGCAGCTTTTTTTTGTAAAATTCCGCTGCCGGGAAGGTCAAACAAGGTGAAAGTTTTAGTTTGTATTCCTGCTCGTTTCAGTTCCACAAGGTTCAAAGGTAAAGTTCTCGCCAAAGATACGGGCAAATTCCTCATCCAGCACGTTTACGAGCAGGCCTGCGCCGCTTCGCTGCCCGACAAGGTAATAATCGCTGCCGATGACGAGCGAATCGCCGCAGCCGCCGAATCATTCGGCGCAGAATGTATTCTAACCTCACCCGACCACAAAAGCGGCACCGACCGCATCGCACAGGCCGTTAAGAACATTGATGCGGAAATAATCGTAAACCTACAGGCCGATGAGCCGGAAATCGACCCGAAGGCTATTGACTATGTAGCTGAACTTTTAATAAAAAATAAAAACTATTGTATGGCAACACTATCGGCTGATTTTCAAAACAAAGACCAAATCGCCGACCCTAATATCGTCAAGGTCATTGTCACAAGTCACGGGTCACGGGTCACGAGCCACGGGTCACGAGCCACGAGGCACGAACCCATCAGGGCTATTTACTTTTCGCGTTCTGTGATTCCTTACGACAGGGAAAAGAATGGCGTAGGCGATGTGAAGCAGTATCTCCGTCATCTTGGTATTTACGCATATCGCAGGGATTTTTTGCTTAAGATTACGAAGCTGCCGCAAACGCCGCTTGAAAAAATCGAAAAGCTCGAACAATTACGTGCGATTGAAAACGGCTTTGACATATTAGTCGGCAAGGTCAAATCCCGATTTATCGGGAACGGCATCGACACCCCGCGGCAATACGCAGACTTCGTAAAAAGATATAAAAAAAGGCAAAAAGGAAAAATTTATGTCAAAGGATAAAGACCTATTGGCTTCTGTAAGCGATATTTCAACCGACAGCGAATTTTTTCTGCCGCTGCCGGACGGCTATAAAAAAGGAAAATCCCGCTATTGTTTTGTCTTGGGCACCGTTATGAGCGGACTGGGAAAAGGCATATTCTCTTCCTGCCTTGCCAAGCTGATGCAGGATAAGGGCCTCAAAGTCGCACCAATCAAGCTCGAAGGCTATCTCAACATCGACTCCGGCACACTGAACCCCTTCCGCCACGGCGAGGTATTCGTCCTCGACGACGGTATGGAGTGCGATATGGACCTCGGCACCTACGAAAGAATGCTCGACCAGGACCTAACCAGGGATAATTTTCTAACCAGCGGCCAGATATTCAGCTCAATCCTGAACAAGGAACGCCACGGCGACTACCTCGGCAGAGACGTCCAGATGATTCCGCACGTCACCGGCGAAGTCAAGCTGAGACTGCGGCACCTCGCTGCTCAAACAAACGCCGACATCGTATTCGTCGAAATCGGCGGCACCGTCGGCGACCTCGAAAACGCCTATTACATCGAAGCGATGCGCGAGCTGGCCTACGAAGAAGGCCCAAATAGCTGCTGCTTTGTCGCTCTGACCTATATACTCGAGCCGGGAACGCTCGGCGAGCAAAAGTCAAAGGCCGCCCAGCTCGGCATCAGGCAGCTTATGCAATCCGGCGTTCAGCCCGACATCATCGCCTGCAGGGCCGCCAATCCCGTCACCGAAAAAATCCGCGAAAAAATAAGCTTATATAGCAATGTCCCCCTCAAAAGGGTTATAAGCGTCCCCGATTCCGCCAGTATCTATATGATACCCTCGATGCTCCGCGATGCAGGTCTTGATTTCGAGGTTTTACGGCTGCTCAAAATCGAAGACAGAATCAATCTTCGCCACGAGCGAAAGCTCTGGGCGCAGTGGTGCGACTTCACCGACAAAATCGGAGCCGCTAAATGCAAAATAACCATCAGCATCACGGGCAAATACACCGCCGTCCGCGATAGTTACGCCTCCATAATCAACGCCCTCGAGCACGCCGGCATCGCACTGTCCTGTGACGCCGGGATAAAATGGATTGAAACAACGGACATCAACGACCGGAACGTCGCCGACCATCTCCGCGACGTTGACGCTATTATCGTCCCGGGCGGCTTCGGCACTCGCGGCACAGAAGGCAAAATCGCCTGCATAAAATACGCAAGAGAGAACAATCTGCCTTATCTGGGACTATGCTTCGGCTTCCAGATGGCTGTCGTGGAATTTGCCCGCAACGTCTGCGGCCTGACAAAGGCTAACAGCACCGAACTCGAACCTGACTGTCCCGACCCCGTAATCGACATACTGCCCGAGCAGAAAAAAATCGAAGGCCTCGGCGGAAATATGCGCCTCGGCGGCAAAGATATAGAGCTAAAACCCCAGACGCTCGCCTGGAAACTTTTCGGCAGGACAAATTCCGTCAGAATGCGTTTCAGACATCGTTACGAAGTTGACCCCCGATACATCGAACAGCTTGAAAAAGCAGGTTTAGTATTCTCCGGCAATGCCCCTAACCAGCAAATTATGCAAATCCTCGAAATCCCCTCGCATCCATTCTTCTTAGCTACTCAGGCGCATCCCTGCCTGACTTCACGCCCGTTAAGGCCTCAGCCGATGTTCGTCGGCCTCGTTGCGGCAGCTATGCAAAAACGCTGCCCGCACGAAAAATTGCCCGATTGCACAGAGGCCGTTCAAAAAGTATGCACCGGCCCCCGCTGACCGCCGGTATAATTATTCAAAAAGCACCTTTAGCTTCTTTTTATCCGCCGGCTTAATTCGCCTTTGCTCCGTCCAGACGGCAAGCTCAAGACTCTTTCTGCACGCACACTCCTCGCAAGTAAGGTCGCTATCGCTTCTCAGGACCGCCTTTACAAGCTCAAGGCAATTGTCTGTTGCCGTCTGCAGATTCGCAATAATCTCTTTCAGCAGCGTCTGCTTGTCTGCCCCGCCTTTATGGCTCCGCCAGCAGTCATAATCGCTCGGCAGCGCAATCAGTGCGTAGCAGATTTGTGCCTCTCTTGCCAATTTTGCTTCCGGCATAGCCGTCATTCCTATCAAATCTCCGCCCCATCGCCGGTGCATAAGCGATTCGGCCCTGCTCGAAAATTGCGGACCTTCCATACATACGTATGTCCCCTTCGGATGAGTTTTTATATTTATCTTCTTCGCCGCACTGCAAATCGCTTTTCGCAGTCGCCCGCACGTCGGCTCCGCCATTTCGCAGTGCACCGCCCCGTAACCGGCAAAGAATGTCCCTTGCCGTTTGAACGTCTTGTCGATAAACTGGTCAACGATAACCAAATCCCCCGGCCGAATCTCTTCCCGCAGCGACCCGACGGCGCCGCTGCTTATTATTGCGTGGACTCCGAGCTTCTTTAACGCAAAGATATTGGCCGCATAAGGAACATCACTCGGTGAAAGTTTGTGTCCTTCGCCGTGCCGATTGAGAAATGCAATCTTATTTGGGCCTATCCTGCCGACCAATATGGCATCGCTCGGCTCACCGAAAGGCGTCTTGACATCGCACGATTTGGCATTGGTTATTCGCTTGGATAGTGCTTCGCCCAGCCCCGTCCCGCCTATTATACCGACTAATTTGTCTTCCATTTGTCAGACCTCCATATCATACAAAATCGCCGCTATATTACCGGCTTGCCGCCGCATTTACAAGACCAATACCGCCATCCTATCTCCAATTCTTGTTCTTACCCACATTTCCCATATTTATCCGCTGCTTGCCCACCTTCCGTGCTTGCCCTTTGGGTGGCGGGTTCGTCTGGCGGATTTATCCACCTCTGTTTACCCGCCGTAGGCGGGGCGGATTAAGGTGGCGTATCTGATACTGATTTGATAGTACTTTATAGAAAAGTTGTCATTCTGAACGTAGCGCAGCAAAGTGAAGAATCTCATACTTACCCGGACAGAAAATCGCCGAAATGGCAAATTCGCGATTGATTTCCGTCCGGCGAGTGCTATATTATGCTCAAAGTTTTCATTGATATTCCACGAGTCATAAGAAATGGATTACACCCGAGCTGAACCTCGTTTCGCAGGTGTCTTATCCGCCTCTGGCGGATAAATATGGGAAATGTCGGTTAACTTTATCTTTCCATTTTCATTTTTTCCTGGATTCAAGGTAAGGCTGACCGGTTTTGTACAGGTCGAGATGTTTTTGGAATAATAATAAATAATTATGTATAATAATAAGTTAAGTAGAGTACTATACTGTAGCTTTA
>Ga0315296_10003304_pt1 | contig 13519 bp, 9 predicted proteins | sample YL17G14_18_MG_FD_203921 | JGI IMG/M metagenome (GOLD analysis project Ga0315296, IMG submission 203921) | Sediment microbial communities from Yellowstone Lake, YNP, Wyoming, USA - YL17G14_18 | ecosystem: Environmental > Aquatic > Freshwater > Lake > Sediment | place: USA: Wyoming | collected... | reverse complement strand
AAAGTGAAGATCCGCGAGACCAGGACGATCGTGAAGAAAGGTGCGGTCATTTCCCCCAAGGTCGCGGACGTGATGATCAAGCTGGATATCAAGCCGATGGACGTCGGGCTTGCCCTCCAGGCAGCGTTCTACCAGGGTAATGTGTATGAACCGTCAGTGCTCGCGATCGATGAAACCGCAATCCTTGCACAGATCCAGCTCGCCGGACAGCAGGCATTCAACCTCTCGCTCAATGCGGCGATCTCGACAAAGGATACGATCGCCATGATCCTGACGAAAGCGGTCAGGGAAGCGCGGGGGCTTGCAGTCGAGGCATGCATCTACGAAAAAGATGTTGTTGATGCGATTATCGGTAAAGCTCAGAAGGAAAGCATTGCGTTGAAAAGCATCGTCAAGTGAAATTAAACAAAAACGAGGTGAAAAAAGATGGAATATATCTATGCAGCACTTCTCCTGCACAAGGCAGGCAAGAAGGTTGATGAGAACGGCGTTAAGGCAGTCCTTGCCGCCGCAGGTACAGCAGTTGATGAATCCCGTGTAAAGGCGCTCGTTGCCGCGCTCGATGGCGTAAATATCGAGGAGGCCATCAGCAAGGCAGCCATCGCGCCGGTGGCAGTTGCAACCGCACCTACAGCAGCCCACGCAGCTGCAGCAGCACCGGCAAAGGAAGAGCACAAGGAAGAGCACAAGAAGGAAGACGAAGAGAGCGGGATGGCAGGGCTTGGTGCCCTGTTCGGGTAACCTCTCTCTTCTTTTTATTCTGATGAATTAGAATGAAATTTCCGGCATTCACGTGTCGGTTGTTACGTATTTTTCAAAAGGTTCGATTGACTAGAACTTCTTCTAGAAGGTTAACCCTCTCCGGAGATAACCATTCCAATTTTTTTGCAGCTTATTCGACAAAACGTTCATTGTGCAGGCAGGATACCATTTTTTTACAGTCAGCCTGATTTGATTCGTTGAGGCAATCGGGAAAATCCAACATTTTTCCGTTCATACAATATCCAAAAATTCAAAAAAAAGATTTCAAATTGTCCTTGAGATTTTTTCTTGTGGCAATTAAAAAAATTCTTGGAATTTATTCCGTTCCACTGTTCCGGATTACCGATAAAAGTCCGGGGTCATCAGATGTCCGTTCGTGTCATGTATCCTACAATTAATCTCACGGTTATCCTGAGCAGATCCAGATTGACGTTGCATCCCGGTATTCAGTATACTTTGTCAAACTCCAAGGAGCATCCGGTTTCAGGGCGGTTGTCAGGTACCTGGTGAGCTGGTTCTGTCACCTTGCTCGTGAAGACAATGTTTTATAATGGTGGAAGTTATTTGCCATACTATTTTAAGACGACATACTGTAGAGTTGTATTAGTCCACGTGCGTGTACAATCAGGGCGACAAGTGGGACCTATCAGATCCCGGGAACGCTGGACATGATGTCTGAACCCCTTCCATCAATCCTCCGGAAACAGCTCAGGCCCGCCGTCATCATCTTTGTCCTCCTCACCCTTCTCACGGGTGTTCTCTACCCGCTGGTCATCACGTGCGTCGCACAGCTGATCTTCCCCGTCCAGGCAAACGGGAATTTCATGGAACATGACGGGAAGGTGGTCGGCTCGGCACTGATCGGGCAACCGTTCACATCGCCGGAATATTTCTGGGGGAGACCATCCGCCACCAGTCCCGGGCCCTATAATGCCGGGCAGTCAGCAGGTTCAAACCTCGGCCCTTCAAACCCCGTGCTCACTGCTGCGGTGAAAGCCCGCGTTGATGCGCTCCACGCGGCAGACCCCGCCAACACGCGTCCGATCCCGATCGATCTCGTCACCGCATCGGGAAGCGGGCTTGATCCCGATATCTCCGTGGCTGCGGCATACTACCAGGTACCCCGCGTCGCCCGGGAGCGCAACCTGAGCGAACAGGACGTGCGGGCGCTCGTCAGCCAGTATGCCGAACCCCGCCAGTTCTGGATCTTCGGCGCACCCCGCGTCAATGTCCTGAAACTGAACATTGCCCTTGACGACCTGAGTGCATCGCCCATAATTCCGGAACCCCGGCAGCAGGCTGACCCCTTTTCTTCGCCGGCATCCGGCAGGCAGATTGTGGACTGGGCAGTGCTCGCGCTCTTTTTTTCTGTCTTTGTGGTGACTGTCGTACCGCTGGGCAGGTTCATGTGGCGGGTGTTTACCGGGCAGAAGAACCTTCTTACGCCAATCATTGGCCCTCTCGAACGCTGGCTCCTTGCCGCGTCCGGGGTAACGGCAGACGACGAGATGGACTGGAAGATGTTCTCCGTCGCGATGATGGTCTTTTCCGCCATCTGTATCGCTTTTGTATTCCTGCTCCTGGAAGTGCAGCAGTTCCTCCCGCTCAACCCCGCCGGTGCCGGCCCTGTCCCGTGGGACCTCTCGCTCAACACCGCGGTTAGCTTTGCCACCAACACCAACTGGCAGGCGTACGTACCGGAAACCACGATCAGTTACCTGACGCAGATGGCGGGGCTTGCCGTGCAGAACTTCGTCTCTGCGGCAGTGGGAATGGCAGTCCTTGTCGGCCTTATCTACGGGCTCTCGCGGAAGTCTGCATCAACGATCGGGAACTTCTGGGTGCTCCTCATCAGGAGCGTAATGATTCTGCTCCCTCTCAGCATCATCATCGCACTCATCCTCGTCTCGCAGGGAAGCGTCCAGACATTTTCCGGCCCGGTAACCGTACCACTTCTCGATCCGGTGAAGGACGCAACCGGCGCACTCGTGACGACCCAGACCATCCCGCTCGGGCCCGCCGCGTCGCAGATCGCGATCAAGGTGCTCGGCACAAACGGCGGCGGGTTTTACAATGCCAACTCAGCCCACCCGTTCGAGAATCCCTCACCGTTCTCCAATTTTGTCGAAGTCGTGGCGATCCTCCTGATCCCCTCGGCGCTCTGCTACACCTTCGGGAAGATGGTCGGGGCAGGACGCAAGGGCATCAGCATCCTTCTTGCGATGACGATCATGTTCCTGCCGCTCCTTGGCATCGCGATCGCCGCAGAACTCGGGGGCAATCCTGCATTTACCACATTCGGGATCGACCAGGGCATGACAAATATCCAGCCGGGCGGCAACATGGAGGGCAAGGAAGTGCGCTTCGGGATAATTCCATCAGCTCTCTTTGCGGTTGTGACCACCGTAACATCCTGCGGGGCGGTAAACTCGATGCATGACTCCTTTACCCCGCTCGGGGGCCTTGTGCCGTTATTCGATATCATGCTGGGGGAGGTCGTGTACGGCGGTGTCGGATCCGGCCTGTACGGCATGCTCGTCTTTGTCGTGATAGCGATGTTCATCGCCGGCCTGATGGTCGGGCGCACCCCCGAATACCTTGGCAAGAAGATCGAACCGCATGAGATGAAGCTCTCCACGATTATCATCCTTATACCCATCTTCTTAATCCTCATCGGCACCGCACTTGCCGTAGCGTCAGATCCCGGGAGGGGTGCGGTCTTCAATCCCGGGCCGCACGGTTTTACGGAGATTCTGTACGCATTCAGCTCCGGCTCCCAGAACAATGGCAGCGCCTTTGCCGGGCTGTCTGCCAACAGCCTGTTCTACAATATCGCAACCGCCGTCTGCATGTTCATCGGGCGGTATGCCGTCGCCGTCCTGACGCTCGCACTGGCCGGCTCGTTTGTCGCAAAGAAGATCGTCCCGGAAAGCGGGGGCACGCTGCGCGACCACCGGCCGCTCTTCATCATCTGGCTCATCTTCGTCGTCCTCATTATCGGGGCGCTCAGCTTCTTCCCGGTGCTCGCGCTCGGCCCTGTCATCGAACATCTCATCCGGATGGCAGGGGGTGTGATCCATGTCTGACCTCAAATCGGTCCGGGATCCCCATATGATCCTGCCGGCACTCTACCGCCGGGCGGGTATCGACGCGGTATACAAGCTCGACCCGCGGCTTATGATCCGCAACCCCGTGATGTTCACCGTCGAGGTCGGCAGCGTGCTCACAACGTTGCTCTTCATCCAGTCGCTCCTTGGGATCGGTGAGGCGCCGGCAGGGTTCATCGGCGCGATCGCCACGTGGCTCTGGTTCACCGTCCTCTTCGCCAACTTCGCCGAGGCACTCGCGGAGGGGCGTGGCAAGGCGCAGGCAGAATCGCTCCGGAAGATGCGGCAGGACACGCTCGCAAAGAAACTGTATCCCGGGTACGAGATCGTAAAGGGGAGAGAACCGGCAGAGCAGGACCATTCCATCGTCTCATCCTCGACGTTGCACAAGTCCGATCTCTTCTATGTCAGGGCCGGCGACATCATCCCGGTTGACGGTGAGGTAGTGGAGGGTGTCGCGTCGATCAACGAGAGCGCGATCACCGGTGAGAGTGCGCCGGTCATCCGGGAATCCGGTGGCGACCGGAGCGCCGTTACCGGCGGCACGGCGATCCTCTCCGACTGGCTGATCGTCCGTGCGAGCGCGAACCCCGGGGAAGGGTTCCTTGACTATATGATCTGCCTGATTGAAGGGGCAAAACGGCAGAAGACACCCAACGAGGTCGCGCTCAACATCCTTTTAATCGGGCTGACCGCGGTCTTTGTCGTCGTCTGTTCGACGCTGTACGCCTTCTCGCGGTACAGCGTGGAGACCGCAGGGGAGGGTGTGCCCGTCACCATCACCGTGCTCGTCGCGCTCTTCGTCTGCCTCGCCCCGACAACGATTGGGGGGCTGCTCTCCGCTATCGGGATCGCCGGCATGGACCGGCTCATCCGCCGGAACGTTATCACGACGTCCGGGAGAGCCATTGAGGCTGCGGGGGATGTGGACGTCCTGCTGCTGGACAAGACGGGTACTATTACGCTCGGGAACCGGCAGGCGGTGGAGCTGATCCCGGTCGATGGAACAGGGATCATAGACCTCGCGGAGACGGCGCAGCTGGCATCCTTCTCGGACGAGACCCCGGAAGGGCGCAGTATCGTCGTGCTGGTCAAGGAGAAATACGGGCTCCGGGGAAGGACGGTCGGGGCGTCAGAGTCTGCACCTGAGATGAAGTTCATCCCGTTTTCCAGCCACACGCGGATGAGTGGCGTCGATTCCGGGGAGACGTTCATCAGGAAAGGCGCGGCAGACGCGGTCTTTGCCTACATGAACGGGTGGGGACAACCGGTCCCGGCAGAACTGAACCGTGCCATCGACGCCATTGCGCAGGCGGGCGGGACACCGCTCGTCGTGACCCGGAACGGGAAGGCGCTCGGGGTCATCCACTTAAAAGACATCGTCAAGGGCGGGATCAAGGAACGGTTCTCCCAGCTGCGCAGGATGGGGATCAAGACCGTGATGATCACCGGCGACAACCGGCTCACCGCCGCGACGATCGCCGCCGAGGCCGGGGTTGACGATTTCCTTGCAGAAGCGACCCCGGAGAGCAAACTCCGGTTGATCCGCGAATACCAGATTGGTGGGAGGATGGTCGCCATGACAGGTGACGGAACCAATGACGCCCCGGCGCTTGCGCAGGCGGATGTCGCGGTAGCCATGAACACCGGCACCCAGCCGGCCCGGGAGGCGGCGAACATGATCGACCTCGACTCCAATCCGACAAAACTGATCGAGATCGTCGGGATAGGAAAGCAGCTCCTGATGACACGGGGGGCCCTGACCACGTTCTCCATCGCAAATGACGTGGCAAAGTACTTCGCGATCATCCCTGTCGCATTCATGTCCACGTACCCCGCGCTCGCCGCTCTCAACATCATGGGCCTGCGGTACGGGATCCTCGCTGCCGTGATCTTCAATGCGCTCATCATCGTCGCTCTGATCCCGCTCGCGCTCCACGGTGTCGCCTACCGCCCGATGACGGCAGAAGAGGCGTTGCGCAGGAATATTGTCATCTACGGCATCGGCGGGCTCATCGCCCCGTTCATCGGCATAAAGATTATTGATATGCTGCTCGTACTCATGGGAGTGTGAACTATTCCTATGGTCATTTCCCCTGAACGGCGTCCCGACCCGGACACCCTCCTCGCCCGCGTGCTGGGGGAGGAACGGCAGAAGCACCGGGGCAAGCTGAAAATTTTCCTGGGCTACATCGCGGGAGTGGGGAAGACCTACCAGATGTTGCAGGCAGCCCATCTCCGCAGGAATGAAGGCATTGATGTCAGGATCGGGTATGTCGAGACGCACGGGAGGCCGGAGACAGAGGCGCTCCTCGAAGGGCTGACGGTTATCCCCAGAAAGCAGGTGGAATACCGGGGCATTGCCCTCCCGGAGATGGACCTCGATGCTGTCCTTGCTGCCCACCCCCGGCTTGTTCTTGTCGATGAGCTTGCCCACACCAATGCGCCGGGATCCCGGCACCCGAAACGCTACCATGACGTCGAGGAGATCCTCGACGCCGGGATTGATGTGTATACCACGTTGAACATCCAGCACCTTGAAAGCCTCAACGATATTGTCGCGCAGGTCACCGGCGTCAATGTCCGCGAGACCATCCCTGACCGCGTGATTGACGAGGCGGCCGAGATCGAAGTCGTCGACCTCGCACCACCGGAACTTCTCCAGCGGTTAAAAGAGGGGAAGGTCTATGTCCCCGAGATGGCTGCACGGGCGGTCGAGCAGTTCTTCAATGAAGGAAACCTGTACGCGCTGCGTGAGCTTGCACTCCGGCGCGCTGCCGAAAGGATCGATGAACAGATGCTCGCATACATGCAGATCCGCGCGATCTCCGGGCCTTGGGCTGCCGGGGAGAGCATCCTTGTCTGTGTCGGCCCCAGCCCGCTTTCGGAACGGCTGGTGAGGGTCGCCCGCCGCCAGGCAGACCGCATGAATGCGCACTGGATTGCGATCTATATCGAAACTCCTTCGCACCACCGGCTCCCGAAAGAGTTAAAAGAGCAGGTCTGGCGATCCCTCCAGCTGGCGGAGAAACTGGGAGCAAAGACAGCAACGGTATTCGGGCTGAATGTGGCTGATACCACAATCGATTATGCAAAAAAACACAATATCACGAGGATCATCATAGGAAAAACCCTGCGCCCGCGGTGGCAGGAGTTTGTGTTCGGTTCGGTGGTTGACCAGCTCATCCACAACAGCGGGACGATCGATGTCTATGTTATCAGCAGCAGTGAAAAGGTCCCGGTCAAGCCCGTGGAATTGGAACCGCTCCTCCCTGCGACACCGCCCCGGGGTTTTGTCAACAGCCTTGCGCTCATTATCATCATCACGGCCATCGGGTGGCTGGTCAAGTCGATCATCTCCCCCACGAACCTGATGATGCTGTATTTTTTATCAGTTGTCCTGTCGGCATACCGGTGGGGGATGCGCCCGGCAATCTTTACCGCCGTGATCGGCGTGCTTGCCTTTGATTTTTTCTTTATACCACCCTATTTCAGTTTCCGGGTGAGTGATATTGAATACCTCATCACGTTTGCGGGACTGATCGGCGTTGGTGCACTGGTCAGCCTGCTCGTTGGACGGGTGCGCGAACATGCCCTGGCCGCGCAGGCCCGCGAGAACGAGACAAGCACATTGTACGCACTTTCGCAGGATCTCGCAACCGCCGTGGATACCGGTTCAATCATCGCCGTGGTTGGAAAACATATCAGCGAGATCTTTGGGTGGGAGAGCACATTTCTCCTTCCAGATGAAAACAGGACCGTTGTCCATCCTGCAGGTTTCGGGATCAGCCTTGACGCTGATGATATTGCGGTAGCGACCTGGGCATACAAACACGGGGCAGTTGTAGGATACGATACCGACACGCTGCACGGCTCGCGGTTGCGGTATATCCCTCTCCAGACATCGCAGGGGATCCTGGGAATCATGGGGGTGAAGCCCGCTGAAGTGGATGGCATCATTACACCCGAACAGGCACGTATCCTCACGGCATTTGCGAACCAGACCGCACTTGCAATTGAACGGGTAAATCTTGCCAGAAAATGAACAGAACCCGGATCCGTACGTCAGGGAAGCGGGTCCCGGTACCTGATAAAAAATACAAGGTCAGACAGGTACCCCGACATAGATGTTGTGTTTCGTTGCCACGACCTTCACCCGCAGGTTGCCCGAGGTTTTCTGGCAGTTGAGGACTGATACCACCCGGTCGCGGGCGACCCCGAGCATTTCGCCGCGGAGCCAGCCGGGTGCACGGATCTCCACCGTTGTTTTCTCATCTTTAGTAAAGACGCGGGGGAGCATCGGGCGCCGCACGGTGCCAAAGTCCTGCGGGGTGATGACGAGTTTGCAGCCAAATTCCTTCTCCCATGGTTTGAGGCTCCGGTTGTAGAACTGCCACCAGCTCTGGACTTTTGCGCCTTTTAGCGTCCTGCCATACTTGTACCGCTCGAACTTCTGGATGCCAAGCGGCGGGAAGCGCTTCCCGGCGCCAATCTCCTGTGCAAACCGGATCAGCTTCGGGATCTCGGTGTCGTTGATCGTTGGCAAATAGACAGGCGCGATGAGCAGGTCGATATTGCTTGCTGCGACCGCCCGTGCGGTATCGGTGACCTTATCAATATCAAACCACGGGACGCCGGCAAGCCGCTGTGCGATCAGGGGGTCAAGGGCATGGAGCGAGAGGTTAATCCGGTCGAGCCCCGCGGATTCGAGCCCCGCGATGATTTTTTCATTGAGCAGCGTGCCGTTGGTCTGCATCGATACAATGCTCACCTCATCGATCGCTTTTAAGTCGGCGACAAGTCCGGCGATCTCTTTATAGAGCATCGGTTCGCCGGGCGAATCGATGTGGCACTCGACACCGCTGCCCTTGAACTGCGCTATTTCCCTCACATAGTCGACAAGGTATTCCCGCTCGACTTCGTAGCTTGCCGCACGGGTTGTTGATTCAGGCCCGGCGTCAACAGAGCAGAACGGGCAGTTCAGGTTGCACCCGCAGCCCGGGCGCACCTGTAAAAGGCTCGTCCCGCGGTCCACAACCCCGAAATAGATCGAACCCAGCAGCGGGATGCCGGAATCCCTCGTAATCGTGATGTGTGTCATGGGGGCAGCCGGTGCTCCTGATCAGCGTACGTCAGAAAGGCGGGTCGCACCAGTATCATCATAGAATAACAATCAGGTGCGGTCCGTGCGGATCCGGTATCCCTGCCACACATTGCGTTCGGGGCGCTGCTGCACGCCCATCTTCAGAAGTAAGAACTCAAATGCGGGGCGCTCGACAGCATCCCTGCCCTTGCGGGTGCAGTAGGTTACAAACGCCTCATACATCTGCATATACGGAACCTGTGAACTGGGGTCAGGGGTGAGCATCTCATTGTAAAACTTCCAGATACCCTCGAACTCCTCCTCCTCCCGCATGAGCGGTTTTAAGAGCGACTGGTCGACGTTCTCCTCCGCGTCCTGTTTGTCTTTTACCTTCTCGAGGTCGTTGTCGTAATCCTGTATGAGGCAGAGCCCCTGCCGGAGGTCAGCAAGTTCTTTTTCGAGAGTCTGGATCTTTTGTCTTTTCTCTTTCTCCTGATCCGCTGGCGCCATCGTTATAGTTCCCACCTTGTGTTTCTGGAAAGATAAAACTCTCGGATACAGGGTGCAAAGTGCCTATGCCCGCTGCCGCTGGAGTACACCGGCATACACGCACTGCCCGAACGAGACGCAGCCATCGCCGAGCGGCTCATCGCGGCTGATCAGGCAGGTGAGCGACGCCTCTGTAACCTCCCGGCAGATGGTCTCGCGGATCATGTGGTTGTACGCGACGCCGCCGCTGAGGGCGACCGTTTTCATGCCATTTTTCTGTGCAGCGTTGATCGCAAGGTGAGCGATCCCGCGTGCAAGGTTGTACTGGAATGAGGCGGCAATATCCTTGACGGCACGACGGTCACCCACCGGTGCTTCCTGCAGGCGTGCGAGAGCAGCTTCCATGAGCGCACGGGAAGAGAGCGTCTCGGCATCCCCCCTGCGGGGGAAGACAAGGTCCCAGAGCTCCGGTTTCCCGCCTGCCGCTGCAGACTCGAGTTTCATCGCAGGTTCGCCGTCATATGTCCGCTCGCGGCAGATGGAAAGGAGCGCTGAAGCAGCATCGAGCACCCTGCCCGTGCTGCTCGTCATTGCAACGTTGAACCCTGTTGCGACCTGTTTTTTGAGCACTCCTGTCTCAACCTCCGACAAGCCCCGCGATGCGAGCAGGTCAAGGATATCCTGTTCCGGGAGGATGCCATAGAGCATCCGCTCCGGGAACCGGGTCGCAAGGTCGCCGCCGGGCATTGCCACCGGCTCGAGGTGTGCCACGCGTTTGAGATCCGGCACCTGCCCGCAGAAGATTTCCCCGCCCCATACCGTACCGTCATCGCCATACCCGACGCCGTCAATCGCAATCCCGATGCAGGGCTCCGTGGTCGTTGCAGCAATGTGGGCGCGGTGGTGCTGCACCGGCACGCGTTCCACGTTTGCCTCTTTTGCCAGATCCTGCGCAAAGCGTGTCGAAAGGAACTGGGGGTGGAGGTCGTGGGCGACGATCTCAAAGTGCGCCCCAAGGAGCCGGCGAAGTCGTGCGACAGTTTCTTTGAGGTAATCGAGCGTCGCGGGGTTGCGGACATTGCCCACATGAGGAGAGGTGATGGCGAACCTGTCGCGGTACAGGGTCGCGTTCGCGTTCAGCTCCGGGCCAACGCCGAGGATACATCGTGTCCCGAGGTCGATCGCGGTGCGCTTCGGGGCGATCCCGCGGGAGAGACGGATGATGTAACCATCCCGCACTACTGAATCATCGCACCGGTTCACGATGGTGCGGTTGTGGGTCAAAAAGAAGTCCACGTCGCGGGTAAGCTTCGCCATCGCATGGTCGATGTCGGTGATCATCGGGTAGCCGGGCATATTGGCACTTGTCATGATTAAGAGCGGGTGAGCTAGTCGTGAAAAGAGCAGGTGGTGAAGCCCGGTGTAGGGGAGCATGCAGCCGATCGTGTGCAGGTTGCTGATCGCTGCATGGGCAGTGGGATCGCGCTTGGCGAGCACGACAATGGGGTGAACCGGGCTTTGGAGGAGTGAGTAATCCTCATCGGAAACGCACGCGATCTTCCCGATTTCATCGGGGCGTACCATCACGGCGAATGGCTGCTCGATCCTCCCGAGCCGCCGTTTCAGTTCATCGGCTGACTCCTCGATGCAGGCAATGTGGAACCCCCCGACGCCCCGCACACCCACGATCCGCCCGGCATCGAGCAGTTCAGCGGTCTCTTTGACCGGATCGCAGCAGTCAACGCGCCTTCCCCGGGCATCGAAGAGCGCGAGCTCAGGTCCGCATAGAGCGCAGGCAATGGTCTGTGCATGGTGGCGCCGTGAGCCGGGGTCGTGGTACTCTGTCGCACACGCGGGGCACATCAAAAAGACCGACATTGAGGTGCGCTCGCGGTCGTACGGGAGCTCGTTAATGATGCTGTACCGCGGACCGCAGTTTGTGCAGGACGTCGCCCAGTACCCCTCGTACCGCCCGCCATTATGGAAGATGTCGGCGATGCAGGAATCGCAGATCGCGACATCCGGCGGGATCATACCGGTGAGCGCCCCGCTGGCACTCGGCAGGATCGTAAACCCTTCTTTGATGGGCTGAGTGAAGTCAGACACCTGCACCGAATCGATCCGTGCGAGCGGTGGTCCCCGCGAGATCGCGGCGACGAAGTCTTCAAATTGGTCGCCGGAAGCGTTGATCTCAACCTCGCTTCCAAGGTTTTTTACGGTGCCGGAGATTCCCAATTCATGCGCTTTTGCATAGACGAACGGGCGGAAACCCACCCCCTGCACGATCCCCCGGACGATAATTCTGCCCTGTCTAGGCATGGTATGCCACAAAACCTTATTGATTTCCGCGGCGATATAGGTATAGGGTTTTTTGTGTGCCGGGCCATATCAGGATAGTTAACGATCCCGTGGAACTTGTTCCGCTTCTCATGACGTTCAACGACCCCAGTTTTAAAAAGGTCTATGAACTCCTGAGCAAATCGTGGTTAACCGAAAATGAACTTACCTCCCAGATCGACTCCGACAGCGTGCCGCTCTGCCTCCAGATCCTGAAAAAAGGTAACCTTATCGAGGAACAATGGCGGATGCCAAAACGCGGCGAGAAGCCGCTGAAGGAGTACCGTGCGACATATAATAAGTTCAGGGCGAACTTCCAGTGCAACCTGCAGGATCTCTCAGATATCCTGTACATATCGCTCTCGAATGATGAACACCTCCGCACAACGGTCGAGCAGGTTGAGGAGGAACTGAGCGGTGGTACCACGTCAATCAATGACCTCGCCCGCAAATTCGGTGTCAGTCCTGTCTTTATCAAAGGGCTGGCGAAAAGGATCCCCCATCTCGATGTAAAAGGTCAGGGACTGGTGCGGCTTGATTCCGGGCGGTAAGGACCCCCTGTATACAATCCTGCGCAGCAAACGGGAAGTCACACGGCTCCAGATCCTGGTGGAGATCGCCGAGCACCAGCCAGCGGTACGGCAGCAGGAGATCGCCGAAAAGCTTGGCGTCACCCCTCAGGCGATCTCGGAGTACATCAGGCAACTCGTTGAGGAGGGTATGGTCGCCGCAAGCGGCAGGGGCAATTACGAGGTGACCCGAGCCGGTGTGGAATGGATCCTCAAAAACGCCGAGTCCCTTGAAACCTACGCCCGCCATATCAGGCGCGACATCATCCAGCAGGTCGCCGTTTGGGCGGCGATTGCAGCCGAGGATCTCTCTGAGGGCGATGAGGTGGGCGTATATATGAAAGGGGGGTGGCTCTACGCCGGAAAAAAGAAACAGGCGGCGTCAGGCACCGTCGTCATGGACGCAAAGAAGGATGAGGACGTGGGCGTCGCCCGCCTCAATGGGATCATCGAACACAAGGAGGGCGCCATCCGTGTCTGCAAGGTGCCGCGGATCCGGCACGGGGGTTCGCGGAAGGTGAGCCGCGGACGACTCCTGGAGGTTATCAAGGGCGCGGATGTTGTCGCTGCGGTCGGGGTGGAGGCATATATCGCGCTGCGTGCGGCTGGCAGGAAACCCGACATGTTTTTCGGTGCACGGGAAGGCGTGATCGAGGCGGCGTTCCACGGGCTCGAGTGCGCGATCGTGATTGTCGATGAAGAGTTCACCGACTTTTTAAAACGACTGGAGGGCGTGGAGCTCAGCTACACGATCCATGACCTCATCGCTCCATGAAGATCATCGTCCAGCCACAAAAAGGCAGTTACAGGATCCTATTTTACGACGGCAAACACGTCCGTGGCACCGGGATCACCGAACTATCCGGGACGCCAAGGGGTGAGCGCCCGGTACGGTACCGGCTCCGCTGGGGCGGAAAGAAAGAGTACAGACACACCCCTTCCAAGGACCTCATCTCACAGCTGCGGGAGGGCACCGTGCAGCTGGTAAGACCCGATCCCCCATTCGAGTCCTTCCTCCATGACTTCCAGATTATGTGGGATTACGTACATGCCTGCCGGATGTGTTTGCTGGACGAGCGTTTCACCCTTCTCGATGAGGGCAATTCGGCGATGTTCGGAAAGGGCGAACGGATCTGCATGGACTGCGCTAAGCGGGAGCTGCGACGGGAGGC
>Ga0315296_10003302_pt1 | contig 13525 bp, 18 predicted proteins | sample YL17G14_18_MG_FD_203921 | JGI IMG/M metagenome (GOLD analysis project Ga0315296, IMG submission 203921) | Sediment microbial communities from Yellowstone Lake, YNP, Wyoming, USA - YL17G14_18 | ecosystem: Environmental > Aquatic > Freshwater > Lake > Sediment | place: USA: Wyoming | collected... | reverse complement strand
CAACGCTGTCAGCCATCTGAGCCAGCATCAATTCGACTGGTCTGAAAACCCTGAAACGGATCTTGGATAGACCATCTTTGCCTTGTGTTCTGAGAATGGCCGCAACTTCCCCGATGTCACCTGCGACCATGCTTGCTCTCTGCACATCTTTCAAAGTGACGTCAAACGCTTTCGCAACCGCCTGCTCCATCAAGCCCTGATGAAAGCCTGTACGCATTTCACCGACGAATATCTTGATCAGATACTTGGCTTCGATGGGCGAAGCGAGACTCAATAGCGCTTCTACTGAACGCTCCTTCCTCTCTCTTGATCCTGTTCCCGTTGTCTCAGCCAAAGCCTCGAAGCTGCGTCTAACCTCCAAGATTGTCAACAGTCTCTCGAAAAGTGTTGCTTGGCGCTTGACTCTGCTGTTTTCGAAGACTGTTTTGGTGGCCTCGCCGATGTCGCCTGATTGGCTGAAGGCTGCATTGAAGTCCTTCCATTCGATGCCTGTTATGCGCTTTATGATTTCGCCCAGGGTTGCCCAGCTTATGTCTAGTGTTTGCTGGCTCCATTTTGGAAAGGGTCTCCCGAGAATCATCGATACTGCGGGCTCAACCTCTTCAGGTAAAAGATTCTTCAAGAAGTCAGTGACGTGGTCTATCATTAGGGTGCGCTTTTTTGTTGCTTCTAGTTTTTCGCCGAGTTCTGTTAAGGCTTTGAACGTAGTCTGCATGATTTTGACCTTTCGAGAAATCAGTCTAAGCTTTCTTAATTGCCGATATTGAGAGATAAGTCTTGTTTGACAAGATCTGTGTTGGAAAAGGAAGTTGATGCAGAAAGACCTGGGCTAGAAGGAGGTTTCCAGTTTGGCTTTTGTTTCTTTTATTTTCTTGTTCAGTTCTTCAATTTTGTCCTTGTCCTTCAACGCTGTGTAGCAGTCTCTCGCGTATTCGAGTGCGCTTACGCCGTATCTGTCGAAGGCCTTTTGAAAGGAGAGTTCGGCGGATTTCATGAAGTGTTCAGCCGCTACTTCATAGCCTTTGAGGGCGAATGCGCATTCGCCTGCCTTGTAAAGCATAGATGTAGAATCGAAGTAGTTCTGGCCTTTGCGGTAAAGTTCCGCGGTTCTCAGGAAGATCTCCATTGCCTCTTTAAATTTTCCAGTGTCATAAAGGGTGTTCGCTTCCTTGTGCAATTTGACGGGGTCTTCCTTCACTTTCGGTTCGCTCATGACGTTCAACCTGCAAGTTGCTGTCTATCACTTAGAACCCGCATTTAGGTTTTCTCATCGCAGACACCCAAGATTGCATTTGAACACTAGATCCTTCAGGTCGGGCATCCTTGCGCTAGCGGCTCAAGAGCTTTTTTGGAAGCATGTGCCTAGAGCGGGATCGTGGATGTCGTCGAAAAGCGAGGGATTAGTAGATCAGGCTTGTCGATCGAAACCTGGGCTTCAGTAAGTGAGAGGTAGACAGTCATCGTGGTTGAGTCTAGAACCCATAGACTCTTCTCAGTCCCATGATGTCGCCTATTCCCAGAGATCTTCTCCAAGTCTGCCCATAGCCCGAGTACGCGTACATAGTCAGCCAGTAGTCGGCATCATCGTACAGGTCTTTGAGCCCACACCAGTGCCCGAACTCGTGCGTCATAACGCTTTGAACGTCCATTCTGCCCGGTTCGCCTGAGAGGCTCCAAGCGTAAAAGGTGTTCATTCGGCAGTCGGTTTCCACTATGTCTTTCCCGCTGTACCATATGTACGTCACGGCGATTGCGTCAGCGTAGTAGATGCCCCACGAGATCGTGTTGTAGCCGTCGCGTCTCCCAGCCGTTCGGCTCGTTGTGCCTTTGTACGAGAAGACTCTGAAAGACGTTCTCTGGTCCCAGCTATTGGCTGAGGCCGTAATGGTGTTTATTATGTTTAATCTGGAGAGGCTGTAACCGATGGTTGGGTTCACATAGAAGTCAATTGTCGTTGGCCAGTGATAGCCCGATAGCACGTAGTGCGGGTTGATCATTGAATTGTCTATCGGTGGCACAGCGTAGCTTATGATCACAGTCTCCTGGGCCAGTGATTCAGAGGCTAAAGCGGCCGTGGGGAAGCCGGCAAAAACTGAGAACAGCACGACAAAAATCAGCGGCAGAATAGCTAATCTCTCCAAATGCTCTCCTGTCGCGCGCAAAAAGCGAGTCTCTATAGATTCACGGCTCGTCTCCAATTATGGTTCCTCTCGTGTTACGACGTTTTCTTGCCCATTCTGCTTGGTTTTTCCGCTAGCCCTCTTTACTACGTGGGTTCCCTGCTTCTCTTTTGTGATTTTACCGTCCTCCAGAAGGAGCATTCTTTCAGTACGTGAAGCCACGTGACTATCGTGCGTTACCATCACGATCGTTGTTCCTCGTTCAGTGTTCAGGTTTGCGAGCAGTCTGACGATTTCATATTTATTCTTTGTGTCCAAGTTTCCGGTTGGTTCATCTGCCAGAATGATGGCTGGATCGTTTGCCATGGCTCGCGCAATTGCTACCCTTTGCTGCTCGCCGGCGCTCAGCTTCTGTGGCCTGTGTTCTTCTCTTCCCGCCAATCCGACTAATTCCAGTAATTCGCGAGCCTTTTTTCTTTTTTCGGTTTTGGGTTTTTTCATGTTTTCCATCGGCAGTTCAACGTTTTCAACAGCGTTCAAGTATGGCAAAAGATTGAAGGTCTGGAAAATGAACCCGATTTTGTCTCTTCTTATCTTGTAGAGTTCCTTTTCAGGCAATCTTGAGACGTCAACCTCGTCCAAGATTACTCTTCCATTGCTTGGTTTGTCAAGGCAGCCCAAAGCATTTAGCAGTGTTGTCTTGCCTGAACCGGAGGGTCCCATGATTGCGACGAACTCACCCTTGTTCACTTGAAGGTTTAGATCGGAAAGGGCTTGGATCTCTCGTTTGCCCATCGTGAAGGCTCTGGAAACATGTTCTGCCTTTAGAACAATTTCACTCATATCTCATCGCCTCTGCAGGTCTTGTTCTCGACGCTCTCCAAGCAGGGTACAGACTGCCTAGGGCGCCAGGCAACACAGCCGTGACAAGTGCTAACAGCATAAGCTGCAGGTCAGGAACAGCTGTGGCAATCCCCACTCCTTGCGCTACTGGATTCACGGATGGGAAATTGGGCTGAAGACGATCTGAAGAACTGAAAGGGTTTATGCTGGGAAGTAGCAGCCCTGATAGGACTGGCGCTCCTACGCTTCCGATAGCGATGCCGACCACGCCAGCAATCAGACTGAGCAGCATTCCTTCAAGCATGAACTGGCTCATGACGTTCCAGTTGCTGAAGCCTATTGCCTTAAGTGTACCAATCTCTTTGGTTCTTTCACGCACGGTGTATAGCATAAAGAACAAGATAATCAGACTTGTGGCGACGACTGCGACGACGATTTCTTGAGTGGCGATTGCCTGAGTCTGACTGAGAGTTGACTGAGCATTGGTGAGGGTTTCATTATACATTGTTTGCATGTTTTGAAGCTGGCTTAAGCGATCCTTGTACGTGGTGACACGAAGCTCTGAATACGTTGCTTCTATCACTTCGGTTATTCCGTCTACGTCGGAAGTATTCTCTGCATATACGTCAAGCGTGCTTGAGTTGCCTTCAAGGCCAGTTGTCGCCCGCGCGTCAGAAATGTTCATGTACACCGTTCTTGTTTCGATGCGACCTTGACCTGTTTGTTCATAGACCCCTATGACCGTAAAGGACTTCCCGTTGATCTCCACTTCGTCATCAACGCCCACTCCAAAGTAGTCTGTGAGGTTTGAGCTCATGAGAAGAACCCCGCTGTCCCCTTCGCGCAGAGTTCTTCCAGCTGTTATATTTGTCGGCAGTATGGAGTAGTTGTCGATGAAAGAGGAATTCAGACATACACCTGTGATTGTATAGAGAGGTCTGGAAATCGTGAAGTTCCTTCCGCCCGGTCCAGTCATGGTTTCCGAAGTTGTTTCATTTGATGATGTTTCAAGGAACGGTACAACATCCTTGACGCCTTCAATAGAACGAATTTCATCGACGACTGTCTCATTTATGAAGGCTTCTTGTCCGGGTCCCCACGGTGTCATGTCTGAAGGCCTCCCAGGGAACATGTTTGATCCAGATGAAGTTTGGCATTCTATTAGGGTAGATGTCTTGTTGATCTCCTCTTGCATGTTAGTGATCGTGCTGTCGAAATTCTCAGCTAAGCTTTGCGTGGATGCCTGATTTGCGACGATACCTGCGGGAATGGAAATCATGATTGCCATGGAGAAACCCAAAGCAATGATTACCAACGATGCCCTCATTTTCCTTCGCGAAAGATTCCTGACCGCCCTTGTCAAAGCACCCAAGTCACTCGCCTGCCCAAATCAAACTCGAAACGCTGTAATCTATAAATGAGTTTTTCAGAATTAGACCAGAGTTTCTTCCGAATCCGGTTAACTGAAACATAGCTGCATTAGTCGCGCAGTCAAAATGGGGATAGATTCTACGGGGTTTTCGGTCGTCTGAATGGGGTTGGAGGAGGGTTGATGAGCCGAAGGAGAAGGGAGAGACGGAAAAGCCCGGAAACCTTATCGCCTCCAACCGTTCCAAGCATACTTTCAAGTAGTCTGGTGGAATTAAAGGGCATTTCAGAATTATACTCAATTTCGTACCTAATTAGGCCAGTTGTTTGAAGGTCATATTCATTACCACAATCGGGATAGGTTTGGCCAAAACTGTTTGGTACATTGCGGAGCGGTATGGATGTCTGCCAGTGCGAACCCGTTGAAATATCTGGATGGCTGATTGCAGGCACTATTATTGTCAAGAAGTGTGGGAAGACAAAGGAGGGCGTCTGCCAAGAAACGATGAATCTGGCTGAAAGAACAATAGTGACGGATTTGCTGTTGTTGTTCTTCAAGCGGTCCATGGGAATGGATAGACGCCTTTTCTGGGTGGTCCCAAGAGCGTCTCGGTCTTGAGGGCGCTTCAGTTCTGCGCACAAGTAGTAGTAGTCACAGAATTTTTTCCACTACTACTTCTAGGCATGGCCGAGCGCGGGGCCTCTTTGCAGAACGTTAATGGTCAATTGATAAAAGGTGCGACTTTCGAGGCTTTCTTCTTTTGGCTCAGCTTTACCCGCTCGCGTCACAGGATGTCGATTTCGTTCAGAGAACTTATAATTGGTTAACTTGCTAAATGATGAGTTGTCCGTGTTTGCGATTCTTCTTTGTGTGATCGTGTGTGCAGTAGATAGAGCGAGAGTATAGTGTGAATGAATGAGTTTGAATGAATGTGAAAGGGTTTGGGTTTGGGGGTAAAGTTTTATCCCACACACACACAAAACTGACGACTGACGTGCCCTTGAAAAGATGCAGAAGAAAGGGGCACTGAACGTGCGCGCGCTCTATTCTAGCGAAAGTAATAAATCCTGAAACAGAATACCCTCAAGTGATAACATATGAAGAGCAGAATTGTTTTGTTCAATTTGATCTCAACATTCTTGTTGCTTGCACTGGTCGTAGCAACATCAGCTCAAACGAGGACTGTAGGCGTTATTGTGGGCAACAAGTTTAGGTATGATAGCACGCTTAGTTGGAGTTCAAACGACCCGAATGCTACACCTCCTTCCGGTCTAGTAGAAGCCAACAATACACAATGGAGAGAGACCACAGTTACAGCCATTTCTGGCACCAACGTAACGGGGCAATCGACAACCCATTTCAAGAACGGGACCGAAATAACCGTGGGCGGCTGGGTAGACGTAGACACCGAAGATAGCGTGAACATTACGCTTGCCTTTATCTCAGCCAACCTAGCCGCAGGCGATTCGATTGGCACGAATGCGTCATTCAATACTTGGATCATAAACGAGACCGTGTCTAGAACGTACTTAAGCGGTGTCAGAGACACAAACCACATAAACTTGACCTCCTCCTCCTCAGATGCAACACATACTTACCGTGTTAACATAATCGCTTACTGGGACAAGGCGACAGGCGTCGTCGTTGAGTCTCTGTACGAAGTCACCAATCAGACAGGCGCATACACAACAACGACGTCAATAGGCGCGCAAATCATCAGTTCAGATCTCTGGATAGTGCCCGAGTTTCCCACATGGACCCCAGCACTGCTCATAGTCATCGTGCTCACATCAGCCACCATGGTCATCGCTAGACAAAGACAACCCAAAAGATTCCGCTAAATTCTCCTTCTTTTTATAGCGCGCGCTGATAGAACTTTACCCTCAAACCCAAACTCTCTCTCACTCTCTATCTCTTAACCTCTCTCTAACCTACTCCTACCTACTCTCTTATCATCCAACGCACTCACACGCACTCTCTCACACACACACTCTCTAATTTTCTCACACACAAAAAAAGGAGAATGTTTCAAAGGATTCAAACATTTATTAACTTATTAAGTTCAATTTGACGATTCGCACGCTGGTGCTTGAAATCGTATTCTATGTGATTGAATTCTTTGTCAAAGTATACGGTTACTTCTCTGAAAAATAAATGAACGAAAGTTATTTAGTATTCTTCCGGTTTTTCATACTTGTGGTGAAAACTTGTTCTTCTCTGAACCGAGAAGACGGAAATCAAGAAAGCAGAAATTGAGAGAAAAAGGTAGAAGAAGCTACCGAAAAGGGGAACATTTCGAGAAAAAGGCTTATCCATTTCTAGCAAGAAAAGGTTTCAAAGTCACGAAGTCCAGAGTCCGTTCCAAAAGACGTGAAGAATTCGATGGACTTGCCACGGACAAGCATGGTCACACTCACGGTGTTGAAGTCAAAGCCACAAAACAGAAAGTTAGCGTTGCTGTCGTGAGAAGACTGAAAAAGAAGGTCACCAGAAACAAGCTATTGCATGGCGGAATAATCGTTTCACAAAAAGGTTTCACGAAATCGGCTGAACAAGAAGCAAAGAAAAGCGGTATTAAGACGTTCAAATATAAGCAGAAGAGAAAGAAGAAAACTGGATGGTTCATCTAGGTGATTGCGAATGCCCGCTCCTAAAGTGAAGAAAGGAAAATGGGAAAAAGAACGGGAAAGAACGAAGTCTGGTTCTTGTAGAAAGAAGCGAAAAGATGCGGGCAAGAAGAAAAAGAAGAAGGGGTTTTGGGATTTCTAAATGAAACAGTCTTCTATCAATCCTTTTAAGCCAGTTTCTGGTTTTGCGGAAAAGTCTTTTTTTGGTGGAAAGGAATTGAAAGGCAAGATTGAAACGAATCACAAGTGATTTAAGCAAAGAAGAAGAAATTGCTGTTTTTATGGTTTAACTTGTCAGGGGTGATCGAGTTGGGAAAGGTAACTGGTAGTATCGAAATTGAAGCGTCTCCTGAAAAGGTCTTTGATTTTGTAATTAGAGACAAGGGGAATGACATAATGAAGGAGTTTGCAGAGGGTAAATGGACCTCTGAGGGACCGATTGGACTTGGTTCAACTGCGTATTATGTCGGGGTGCACAAACACAATAAAGGAGAAGAGTGGAATGCGGTAGTAACCGAATTTGTAAAAAACAAGAGTTTGACAATGCTTTGTAAAGGAGCAAACAAGCATTCACGCGACCAGACAAACTATTACGCATTTGAACCCACGACCAAGGGAACCAAATTCACATTTTCTATGGAGTATAAACTGCCATATTCTATTCTTGGAAAATTATTTGATGTGTTAGTGGTTAAAAGGATGTTAGAGAGATGGGTCGCTGGAATGGCGGAGAATTTAAAGAAGGCTCTTGAAACGTAATTGGAAAGTCAAACACTAGAGTCTTCTATCAGTCCTTTAAGCCAGTTTCTGGTTTTGCGGAGTAGTTATAGCCGAATGCAAAGAAGTTGCCGTTGTGAGAGAGATGAATAAACCCAATTTAGACAGAATTTGGGAAACATGGATTAGAATCGGGATTCCACAAGGTTATCCAGAATTATTCAATAGAGCCGTTAGCATAGTAAGGTCGCAAGTGAGTGAAACAGTTGCAGTTCTTGAAAAAAGAGAGATAATAGACTGGTATCAATTCTTGATTCATGGCAAGGAAAATGACAGTAACCTTTACTTCCATGTTAGATTCTCGCTCAGAAACGATATAGACTCGAAATATTTCCTTGACTCGCTTCCAAGTTATTGCATAAACCCTAAGCACGTAGAACGCAGAGATGTTGAATCGATTTCTGGAATTACGAAACCATTGCTAAAAAACGATGAAATTGAGGAAGCATGGAGAATTATAGGCGAACAATCTGAGTGGATTATCTATATGGTAAGCATTCACAAGGATGTTGAAATACCGATTCAGCAATTCGTTCAGTTTATGCACTTCTTCACAAACATGATGGGTCTGGGACAACAATCAATACTACAACTATCACCATTTTTCAGATTCTAGGTAGAGGATTCTTCTATCGGTCTTTAAATACTCGCTTGACCTTTTTTTTGTTAGAGCCGATAAGATAACTCACCTAGAATATCAGACTTCGGGAGATATCTCCACTGCGCTATGTCAGACTTGCAATTCTGGGATTCCACGATTGCCTTTCGTTTCTCAAGTACTTGACGAACAGCAGAGCCTCTTCATTAATCAACGTTTCAAGCTCTTGTTCGTTCCCACCTGATGGAAGTCTTATCCGAAACCAAACCCGTTGTATATTCTAAAGGTTAGTACTATTAGGGACTTGGCTGATCGATTCTTCAAGGGGTGAGGATTCTTGGATAAGAGGGTGATTTTGCTCCTAGGCATCTTCATGGTCGCTTTCGTCATCATCTCTTCCTTTCTACTGACTGAGGTTGCAAGGTTGAATGCAGAGCTAAGTGTATTGAGGAAACAGAGCGGCGAGTACTCATATGGTTCAGACTGGGTAACCAATTTTGTTGGAAACAATCCTGTCTCATCAGCAGAAGAAGCGAGAGAACCTACCTGTTGCTTGTCAACAAAGCTCCACATAGAAGTTATTGGATTATCTACTTTGCCGAGGATAATGGTTTGCCTTTGAAGCTGGAAACCTTAGACACTGGAGGCTTCTATGAAGTGAATGGCACTTTTCGCAACTATGCTGTGAACTGTCTGAATGCGAGGCTCACGATTCTGTACAGCATTTTCAAGAATGGAACAGCGAGTCTGGAAAGCGTCAAGACAATATGTCCAGCAAATGAGTATCAGTAATACCATGAGTTTCAGGTATATCCGTGAACAGAAGGAATCGGTTCGGTCTGAGGAAGAGTTCGTTCCAATCAATCAAACCCAAAAGAATCATCGAGGTTCTACCATTAAACGTATTTCCTTCTCTTCAATGTCCCCGCGTGCGCGCGCCAGAGGTTAAGTACAACTTGGCATTATGCACGTTGAGAGTTGCATCATGTCTGACAGGCAACTTGCAGCCGTCTGCGGGATCTACTGCGGCGCCTGCTTCATATATCGTGCCTACAAGGATCAAGACCAAGCGCTAATTCATTACGTCACTAGTCTCGGGATGCAGAAAGAAACCATCCGATGCGAGGGTTGCACATCAGGCGTCGTTCCACCTCAGTGTGCCAAATGCAGCTTCAGAGACTGCGCCACACAAAAGGGCATAGCTTCCTGCTCTGAATGTGAAGACCTCCCGTGCAAAGCGCTTACAGAATTGGGTGAGGAACGAGCAAGAAAAGATAACCTCCCTCATCTCAGCCTGTGCCTGGGCAACCTTCAGACTATGAAGCGAGTCGGAGTTCAAGATTGGCTTAGGCAGCAAGACAAGCGCTGGTCATGCGAATCCTGCGGTAGAAAGCTCCATTGGTACAGCGAAACTTGCATCAGTTGCGGAACGAAATTTCATAATGCCACCGAGGAAGCAAACAACCTAAAGAAGAGCCAGCGCTAGCATGTCATGGACTTTCACACGTTAGCAATGGTCGACTTCGAACTACTCTGGACAGTCTGTGGCTTGAGTCCCTAACGTGCTGGGGATAGCTTTACTCCAGCGATAGACGGCCGTTTCTGATTATCGTTTTTCCGTCGATGTCAAGCGTCGCTTTACTCATCGTCGCAACCGTGCCGAATGACGAGTTGTTTTTCCCGCCGATGTATTCGTTGTCTCCGATGCCTATTTGGACAGCTCCTTCTACAACGTGGTCCATAAGATACCCATATTCTGCCTTCGGGTTCAGTCCTATTTGGAGAAAGCTTATTCTGTCCTTATCTCCTGAGGCTTTCTCGAACTGCTTAGAAATGGCTTCCAGGTTCTCTTTTGCCTTCATGGTCACTAGCTTTCCGTCTTTGAATTTCCATTCGATGCCCGTTATGTTCAGACCCATCGACTGGAGCGGCCGGTCGAAGTTTATTTTTCCGTTACCGCTATCTTCGACAATGGTTGTCAAAACGGCTCCCGCTGGCAGTTGTGCGTCAAGCGAATTCTTCGCAAGGTCTTCTTTGTCAATTATGCCATCGTCGAGATGGACCGGTCTCTTGTTCAACTCGAAAGCGAGATCCGTTCCATTTGCCGCTGTCAGATGAATTTTGCGCGCTTTCCCCAGCATCGCAGCGACCTCGCGTCCCTTCTTCGCGATATTCTTCAAATCCATTGCCAAGGCGTCGTTCAACGCTTTTCTCCAGCTTTCGAAATTGAAGCCGTAAACTTTCGCTCTCTCGGGAGTCAACAACGCCAAGGGAAGACTGACGTTTCTGATTTTTCTTTCGATGTTTCTGGGATAGTGCGATTTTCTTTCCCCTTCACCCCAAGCATTGAGTTTTGAAGGAGACAATTTCTTCAGGCCCTCAGGGTTTTTCGGGCCAAACATGTTGATGGTAGCTGTCTCAGTTTCGGTGAACATTTCGCATATCTTAGAATGCTCCCCTAGACTTTCTTCGGATAGTTCTCTGAGTAGCCCGTAGTAGTATTCGTCTGTCCAAAGGATAATGATGGCGTCCGCGCCCTGTCTAAAGCATTCGACGGCAAACGCATTGGCGACATCGATGGTGTGATCCCAAGTTGTGATCGTGACAACATCGCTCGAATTAATGCTCATAGCGTCTTTGACGACTATTCTGGCTAATTCTTCATGCAAGGCATTTCCACCTTTAAGAACAAAACTATTCTTCTCAGATTAAAGGTTTGGCAAACTGCGCCCGAATTCATCCAATTGTCACCTGCTTCAAAAATCTTAAAAGCCACGCGCTCACACACATTGATGGGTGATTTGGATGCCTATGGCATACGTGTTAGTGAATACCGAAGAATTCGACGTGCAGTTGATGAAGGCGCTGAGGAAGATCAAGGGAGTTGAGGAAGCTTATCCCCTCTACGGTGTGTACGACATCATAGCAAGAACAAAGGCAGAAACAATGGATGAGATCAAGGAAATACACAGCAAGATAAGGAAGCTAGACAGGGTCAGACAGACACTTACAATGATCGCACACGAAGGGTAGAAACTGATTTCTCTCGGTTCATCAGAACGAGGATTTTAGCGCGCATCATTTCCCCAACGCATACGTTCACAAGTCTTTGGTGACCTTCTCCGAGGTTTTCATCTGACAAATGTGCTATTCTATCTCTTTTCATTCATCAGTTGCTTTCTTGCGCAGATGTTTTGTGAAATACTCTTTCATTGGTCTCCAGTAGAATTCGTGCCATCCTTCTGCGAGTTCCCTAGCTTGCTCCGCGGGTACGCTTGAGTGGACCATTGATATTTCGGTGCCTTCTCCGGTTTTCTCTAAAGTCAATTCCAGCCTTGAAGGAGGATAATCATCTGGCCAATCGGTCGTCACCCACTCCTGCACTATTTTCTTCCCCTTTTCCAGCTCAAGGTTCCTACCAGAAATGTATCCATCCCAAGCTGTAAATTCCCCTCCAACCTTTGGATTGCAAGTTGCTTTGCTTCCGGTAAACGCAGAATGCTTTTTCGCATCCATAAAGGCTTCATAAACCTGGTCAGGAGTAGCTGGAACGATAACCTTCTGCGTGATTTTTGTGGTCTTTATGCTCAGTCTATCACACGCACCTGCAGGCGCAAACTAAAGGCTGCACTGTCTCAAGTCTTGTTGGATTCGACAGAGCTACTTGTCCTCGGCTTTGCTTTTTTCGTAACCGTTTCAGGCATCGTTCTCAGTGCGTTCAATATTTCTTGGATGTCGGGAAGCTCTGCCAGACGGTATACCTTGGAGAACGCTGTTTTCTGCTTCTCATCGATGATTATGTTGGCTCGGTCAGAGAAGCCATCCTCCTCTCTGAAGATGCCAAGCAATTTCGCTGTCTTGCCATGCGGCCAAAAATCAGATAGAAGCCTGGTGTTCCTGATACTAAGGCTTTCTGCCCAGGCTTTCTTGGAAGGTATCGTATCCACGCTAACACCCACGGCGACAGTATTCAATAAATCAAAAGCGTCCTTGTTCTTCTCAAGCGATTTCATCTGCTCAGAGCATACAGGCGTCCAAGCAAGCGGATGAAACGAAAGAAGCACTCTCTTCCCCTTGAATTCCGACAATCTGAATTCCTTATTGTTTTGGTCCAACAAGCTGAAATCTCTTGCCTTGTCACCTACTTTCAATTTTCCATCCATGAGTCTTCCTTCATTATTTTCTTATTCGTTTAGGGCTCTTATCTCTTTTCTATAATCACTCCCAATCTGCTCATAGAGCTCTCGCAGCTTTGCGATTTTCGGCGCTACGACCAAATATGCGACGCTCTCAGCCGTGGTGAACCTTCTCAACTTTCCACTATTTCTATCTCTTCGATGCCTGACCGGATAGAAACAGCAGCTAACGCCAACCTGAGGTCAAGAGCAGCCAATGTTGCGAGAAACCTCCTATTTCGAGGAAGCATCGACTTTTCGACTCTGGCGCTGATACTGCTATGATACGAGCCAATGGGAGAATCCATTAATCCACTTTCACATGGTCACCAATTCGAGATACCAAGTCAGTTAATCATTAGGACGGCTACTCTTATGAAGGACAATTAGTGCAAGGATGGGTTTTCCGTAAATTCGCTGGCGTTAAAGCAAGAACTTGCTCAGCAGGAAGACAATGGAGATTATGCTATAGGTCTGCGTGATAATCATTATCCATTGGGGATTGTGTGCAGACAGACTCACAATCTCTTCCTCAACGCCATTACTTTCTGATTCTATATATTTCTTGGAAAGCGAATAGAGCTTCCAGAATTCCTTCAACACGACAAATGCGGCTACTGGTATAGCAACTAAGAGAATGCTCAAGAACGCGTGCTGGGCGTAAGTGAATTGCAGGAGAAATGCGATCGCGGTGAGCGATGCTCCTACAGTCAGAAGTGCCATGGCGGCTATGGAAGCTTTGGCTAGGCCTAGGTGCACCGTCAATGTTTCGATGCCCATTGCTTTGTCTCCGAAGTAGTCTCGGATCTCAGTTGGTATGATCACGCCATAGACTGTTAGAGCGAGCCCTGACAGCGACATCAGAAAGAAAACGTTCATCTCGCTTGTGAACGTGAAATAAGCGAACAGGACTGGAAAGACGGCAAGTACGAGAATTAGCGATATGGGAGCTAGCCAGTTTCTTGATTTCAGCCGCGTTGGTGGAAGAGAATAGGCGCAGCCTAGGCTGATTCCGA
>Ga0315296_10003299_pt1 | contig 13535 bp, 13 predicted proteins | sample YL17G14_18_MG_FD_203921 | JGI IMG/M metagenome (GOLD analysis project Ga0315296, IMG submission 203921) | Sediment microbial communities from Yellowstone Lake, YNP, Wyoming, USA - YL17G14_18 | ecosystem: Environmental > Aquatic > Freshwater > Lake > Sediment | place: USA: Wyoming | collected... | reverse complement strand
TTTTTTATTGATTTGCTGCCGGCTGCGCAGTATCATACGAAAAATCAAAATGCAAAATGTAAAATTAAGGAAATCATCGCCGCTTTGCAGCGATTCCTCAATTTTGATGAGGCGTTGCCGTGCCGGCAACGGTTAAACGCGTTTAAATGAGAATTCCATTAACAAAATACGGCTTGCCCGAAGTGCTTGTGTACCCTGCGGCTGTCGCAGCGATAATGGTTGTTTTTGGGCTGGTAGGCGGGGCATTTTTGCCGATCCTGGCTGTTGCTTCGATAGAGATAATCCTGGCGGGGGTGGCTGTATGGGTTTTGTCGTTTTTCCGGGACCCGCAAAGGCCCCCCGACTTGATCGGGGGTGTGCAGGCGGACGATCCCGATATAATCGGGACGCTATTGGCGCCGGCTGACGGCAGGATAACCGAAGTCGAGCTCGTGCAGGAAAACGAATTTATATGTGCATCTGCCCTGCGGATCGGGATATTTCTGAGCATCTTCGATACGCACATTAATCGCTCGCCCTGCAATGCGAGGGTCGAGAAGGTCACTTTTAAGCCGGGCAAATATAAAAACGCAGCGGACCCCCGTTCCGGCAGAGTTAACCAGTCGAACGACCTCCATCTGGTTAGGCTTGTCCCTTCGACAACCTCAGGCAATCCGTCGCCCGTCGCCCGTGGCCCGTGGCCCGAGCAACGAGCGACGAGGGACGAGCGACGAGCGACGGATTCCACAGGATGCCTCACGGCAGAGCCCTTCGGCTGCGCTCAGGGTAAACTCCGTCGAGGGGACAAGCTCGTAGTTCGGCAAATCAGCGGAGCAATTGCCCGGCGGATCGTATGCCAGGCCCGCGAAGGACAGGAGCTGGCCGCCGGCGAAAAATTCGGGATGATAAAGTTCGGCTCCAGAACCGAACTGTACGTACCTATTCGTGAAGACCTGAAGTGCCTGGTCAAGATAGGCGATAAAGTCAAAGCCGGCTTGACGCCACTTGTAAAATACGAAATACGGAACCAAGATGTGCGTTAAACGGTTGCCCCCCTGCTTTCTTGCGAAAGCAAGAAGGGGGGCGAAGCTCGTGGCTAAGCCAGACGATAGACGAAACGAGTAGCGCAACCGTTAGACGAAACCCCTCAATTTTGATTTTGATATCCGGATTTATATGAGGCACGAGTGATGGCCAGACTCAAAAGCAGCGCTGCTGAGAAGGCGTTGTTGCGGCGGGCACGGAAACAGCGGGTAAATTACATCGCGCTTTTCCCTTCTCTGCTGACCATCCTTAATGGCGTCTGTGGCTTCACCGCCATTGTTTTTGCCAGCAAAGGCATAGAGACCGGCTCAGGGCAGGGGCTGCGTTTCGCCGGAGCTGAGCTTTCCCATTTTGCTTTAGCCGGCTACATGATCCTGCTGGCGATGATAGCCGATGTGTTTGACGGCCGGCTGGCACGAATGAGCCAGAGCACTTCCAGTTTTGGCGGCCAGCTGGACAGCCTCTGTGACACAATCAGCTTCGGTGTGGCGCCGGCGTTCTTGATGTTGAAGGTGCTGGAATACAAGCTGGGCGGCTTTGCCGAGATTGACCCGGCGGTCGGAAGGTATCTTGGACGCTTCGTCTGGCTGACAGCAGCCGTGTACATAAGCTGTGCGGCTATTCGGCTGGCCCGGTTCAACGTGGAAAACGAAGAGGATGAGTCCGCCCACATGAATTTTGTGGGGCTGCCAAGTCCTGCCGCAGCCGGAGTGTTAGTCAGCCTGGTCATATTCCATCAGCAAACACTCCATGAACTGCTGACCGAGGGCGCGCGGGCATATCGTATCTGCGATAACATCATTGCTTGTGCTCTGCCGTTTTTGGCGCTCGGCACAGCCGGGCTGATGGTTAGCAGAATTCGGTATCCGCACGTCCTTAATCAGTACCTTAAGGGCAAAAAACCGTTCGCATATCTTATCTGGGCGTTGTTCTTGGTCGATCTGATTATCTGGACCCGGCTGGCTGCTTTGATATTGATTTTCTGGGGTTTCGCTGCGAGCAGCGTGGCGAAATGGATTTATTGGCGCGTGAGCTCCTCGCCGAACATCGAGCATCCGGCATCGGGCATAAGCGATCCTCGATCCTCGATTCCCGATCCCCTGCTTCCGCAGCGGCAAGCCTATTCCGGCGAAAGCGGGGATGACCGGCGACAGTTATGAATTGACGGTTACCAGGTTGGGTGCCTGGGTTCCCACTGAGTGGTCCGCCAAGGGCGGATGCCCACAGTTGGCGGGCGGCTTAACGCTGGATTGATTTACCTGATGGTATCGCTCGACCACATCGACAAGGCGGGACAGAACGCCCCTGCCCTCGGGACTTGCTTCCAGGCCGACAATCTGCAGGCCAAGGTAGAAGCTCTCGCCGTCCGCTGCCGGCAATATGTTTCTAATCTGGGCGCTGAACATTAGCGGGGTCTCATAGGGCATAGGCGTAAAGCGCAGTCCGATAAATTGGCCTTTCCTGAAATCTTCGGCCTGCAATTTACCGTTGTCGGCTTGTAATGGGACCTTTACCTGTGCACCGCCGGCGGAGATGTCCACAAGTCTGCCCTGGAAGTAATGTTGGGGTTCTGCCAGGGCTGAGAGCCGCATCGCGTCTTTGGCCTGGACTTTGCTGCCTCGGTGCCAGAAAACTACATTTACCTTGAGGGATTCGGGCACGCTGACACGGAAATAGCTTCTTCTCTGGATAACGCCAACGCGATCCGGCGTTGCAAGAATTATCGTGCCGCCGGAGCTTGGGTCGGGCGATGGCTCAAGGGCCGCCACGGTCGTGTCGAAAACGAACTTGCCGTATCCGTGCTTGAATGATATGCCGACTGGCTGGCCAGCCTGGATATTTATGGGACGTGGTCTTTTCATCCAGCCGACACCCTCCGCGCTTAGTCTGTCTTGGGAGAGGGCGGTTAGCAGAACTTTTGCAACGTGCCATTTGTCCCTGGATAAATACGACATAATGGCAGGCGTCCTTTTCGCAACCACGTCTTGAAGGATTTTTTGGCAGTCAGATTCGTGCAGGATGGCCAGTTGAGCCCCCGCGTAGCGGGAATTTTCATTCATAGCAATTCCCCCTCTGGAGAAATCTGCAGGTTCGCCCGCCTCGGCTCGACCCTTTGCTTTGGATTCACGCGGAGCGGGGTCCCTCGCAGGGGGCAGGCCCGTCTCGAGCCGGGTCGAGAGACTTGCCCCCGCCTGCGCGGGGGCCGCCGTTGGCGGATCGAACTGCGCGGATCAGTCCGCCAGGCGTATGGCGGATCAGCCTTGAGAATCGCCGTAAAAGTCCTATCTCTGTAAAATACATAATATATAATTCGGCCACAGGCAAGGCAGGTATTACATTAAATTCAGAGTCGTTGAATTGTTGTTTAGCTGTCGCTGGTGCGCCGACGCGTGGATAACCCCGCAATAAATTGCGGGGCTAAATATGTTGTTTAGCTGTCGCTGGTACGGCGACATCTATCCGGCATCCTGCCTAAAATGACCCATAAATCTGTTGATAATCGCCCAAAAACATAATATGCTACGGCGTATGCAGAGCCGACAGTTAGGCATTACCGATCTTACGCTGACGACCGTGGGCCTGGGAACCTGGGCCATCGGCGGACCGTGGCAGTTCGGCTGGGGACCGCAGGACGACAACGAGGCAATCGCCGCGATCCTGGCCGGCCTGGATGCAGGCATCAACTGGATAGATACCGCCCCGATTTACGGGCTGGGCCATTCCGAGGAGCTTGTGGGAAAGGTACTGAGGCAAACAAAGCATAAGCCGTATATCGCAACAAAATGCGGACTGCTCTGGAACGAAAAAAGAGAAAAAGTGCCCTGTTTGAAGAGAAAAAGCATTGCAAAAGAATGTCACGCCAGCTTGAAGAGACTCGGCGTTGAGGTCATCGACCTCTACCAGATGCACTGGCCCGAGCCGGAAGAAGACATTGAACAGGCCTGGGAAGAAATGGCCAAACTCGCAGACGCAGGTAAGGTCCGATACATTGGGGTGTCGAATTTCAGCATGGAACAAATCGAGCGGATCCGCATGATTTATGACGTTGCCTCGCTTCAGCCACCCTACAGCATGCTTCATCGTGAAGTTGAGGATGAATTACTGGCGTATTGTGACCTCCTCAACATTGGCGTTATAGTATATAGTCCTATGCAGAGAGGCTTGCTTACCGGCAGATTCAGCCGGCAGCGTCTGGAGTCACTGCCTTTGGATGACCATCGCAGACGGCATCCCGACTTTGGCGATCCCAGGTTTAGTGCCGCGCTGGAGCTGGTTGAAGACCTGAAAAAGATTGCCCAGCGTAACGGCGGAACCTGCGCGCAATTGGCCATTAGTTGGGTTCTTCGCCGAAGTGAAGTTACCGCCGCCATTGTGGGCGCACGGAGGCCGGAGCAGATTATTGAAACCGCCCCGGCATCGGACTGGAAGCTGAGCCGCAAAGATATCGCGGAAATCGGAAAATTGTTGGCAGAGTGGCAGACGAAAACTTGAAATATCGACAACTTGTAGAAAAAGCAAAAATATGGCCAGAGAACCCATCCCGAGAATCGACGACAACAAGGATTTGAGAGCGCAGCTTCTAAGTCATTGCAGACTGGCGGATGGGCAGGTCTGGGAAGACGAGGTTTACGGACATCGTGTAGGATGCCTTGACGCGAGCAAAAAAGAGGATATTCTGCGGCTGATGGGGGATAGCAAGGCCCTCTTAGCCATTCAGGATCCTCCTTACAATATAGTGGTCGGAAATGCGAACACCGATAACCTGCCGAAAACATCTGTGAAAGATTACATAGAATGGAGCGCCAGATGGGTTGCGAACACGTGCAGTATACTTGACAACGATTCCAGCTTGTATGTGTGGCTGGGCGCAGACCAAAATGCCGGGTTCCAGCCTCTGGCTGATTTTATGATCATGATGCGGCAGCTCCCGGAAATGAAAGCGAGAAGCTTTATCACTATGAGAAATCAGCGAGGATACGGCACACAAAAAAATTGGATGGCTGTCAGGCAGGAGCTTCTTTACTACATAAAAGGACAGGCAAAGTTCAATGTTGAGGCCGAATATACAGCTATTCCAAAGATTTTGAGGGGATACTACAAGAAAGTTAATGGGCAAATGACAGAGAACCTGGAACGGAGTAAATCGGAAAACATTAGAGCTGGAAATGTATGGGTCGACATTCAGCAGGTCTTCTACAGAATGGAGGAAAACGTCCCCGGTTGTTATGCGCAGAAACCCCTGAAAGCAGTAGAGCGAATTGTCCAAGCAAGTTCTGATGCGGAGGACCTCGTGGTGGACTTTTTCGCCCATTCCGGTACGACATTATTGGCTTGCGAGAGACTGAAAAGGCGTTGCTTTACTTGCGATATCGACCCCATATTCGCGGAGATTGCTATCAGAAGGCTTGAGCATTATAGAAAAACGGGAAAGACTGGTTGGCAGTTCAAGAGTCCTTTTCCGGATGCTGCCATCGATTTGGATATCACTTGTGGTAGTGATGAGCAAATAATGACCAAGCAAGACCGATCACAGAAGAGTCTTTTTGACTGCTCTACAATTCCTTGATTGAGACAAATAAGCGGAATGGAAAAGCTAACGTCTGAGCTGGATAGACTCATCGAAAGACTGGAACGAGCTGACGATTTCCGCACCTCGTTGGAAAACCTTGTATCGGTTTATCCCTTCAGCGAATATGAATACATTATTTCGCATCTATTGGCTGGCGGCAAACTTGCGCTTAATGAGTATCACGAATTGAGAGATTCCTACATAGACAGAAATCTGTACCTGTACATCTTTGAGATTTCCGCGCCGCGCGGCATAGGAGACAAGTGGGCATTCGGGCACCTCAAGCAGCTCGTCCCTGAGCTCAAAAGACCGAGCAAAAAGTTGGATCCGAAGTATTCGGGCGAATATGATTTCTGGCTTGATTGGATCGACTCGAAAAATAAGGCGCATGGCGTTCGTATAGAGGTAAAAACATCCAGAGCAGCTGACTTTCAGAGGCCCGACGATCCGCTTTATATTAAGGCGCTTGCGTCTGATTCTAAGAAGCCTTTTGATATGAACTTCCAGCAAATCAAACCAAAAATGCGCCGACGTTTTTGTATGGATTGGAGTTTGGAGGGACAGTATTAGACATTGGGTGCTCTGTCGTGACGAGGTCGAAAACAATAGGCACTTCTCGAAAGGCCAGCACAGAGGAAACATTGGAGAAGGCCAATTGCACCTTACCAACGAGAATATATCTGAATTCAAGCAATACGAAGTTCAATCTACAGCTATCAAAGAGGCCGCAATAAACGCATACAAACGGCTTATGAAGTTGAAATAGGCAGGGCTGTTATGGTCGCAAAGCAAGACAAGCCGGCAAATATGGCGCATATCGTTTATAAGAGTCCGCTGGTTGAAAGAAACGCCTCAAAAGAGATGGCGGAGCTTTTCGGCGCCCAGAAAAAATTCAGCACCTGGCGAAGACTCTGGCTGGCTCTTGCCAAAGCACAAAAAAAGCTCGGCGCCAATATAAGACAAGGCCAGATAAAGCAGATGGCTCGGCACCTTGACGACATCGACTTCAAAAAGGCAGCCGAATACGAAGAAAGGTTCCGCCACGATGTTGTCGCCCACATTCATACTTTTGCCGATGCTGCACCAAGAGCCGCACCGATCATCCATCTCGGCGCTACAAGTTGCGACATCAGCGACAACGCCGATTTGATAATTATGAAAGAAGCGCTGCAACTTATCGCGGGCGAATTGGCGGCGGTGATAAATCTTCTGGGCAAGTTCGCAAAAGAGTATCGGGCGCTTCCAACTCTTTCCTTTACGCATTTTCAGCCGGCCCAGCTGACTACGGTCGGCAAAAGGGCGACGCTGTGGTGCTATGAGCTCGTGATGGACCTGCATGAAATCGAGCACCTGCTACAGATACTGCCTTTTCGCGGAGTAAAGGGCACCACCGGAACGCAGGCGTCTTTTTTATCGCTTTTTGAGGGCGACCATAAGAAAGTCAAGCAGCTTGAGAAAACTATCGCCGCGGCGTTCGGATTCAAAAAGATTTGTCCCGTCACCGGGCAAACATATCAGCGAAAAATCGACACCCTTATTACTAGCGCCCTGGCATCGGTGGCACAGTCGGCTCACAAGATGTGCAATGACATCCGGCTTCTGGCGGGCCTAAAAGAGATTGAAGAGCCGTTTGAGGAATCGCAGGTCGGCTCCTCGGCGATGGCTTATAAAAGAAATCCGATGCGGGCGGAAAGGGCGACCGCTCTGGCCAGATTCGTGCTGAGCCTGGCAACCAGTCCGCCGATGACCGCCGCCGAGCAGTGGTTTGAAAGGACGCTCGACGATTCAGCCAATAGAAGGATGGTTATTCCGGAGGCGTTCTTGGCGGTTGACGGAATTTTGCAGATTCTTATAAACCTAACCAGCGGACTTGTGGTTTATCCGCAGGTAATAGTGGCGCACGTTGTGGCGGAATTACCATTTATGGCTACCGAAAATATCCTGATTGCAGCGGTCAAGGGCGGCGGCAATAGGCAGGAATTGCACAACAAAATAAGATTGCACTCTCAGGCGGCAGCCGCGCAGGTAAAGAATTTCGGTAAGCCAAACGATTTAATCGGCCGGCTCAAAGCCGACATCGCCTTTAGCAAGGTTGATTTTCAAAAGGTGTGCGACCCGACAAGCTACATCGGCCGATCCGCCCGGCAGGTCGATGAATTTATAAGAAGTGTTGTGACGCCCATCATCAGAAAATACCACAGAGAACTTAGCAGAAAAGGTGACTTGCACGTCTAAGAGCTGCCGCGCGGATTCGCAGCCGCGGCATTGTTTGGCTATCTCTTTTCAATTAAGAACAGAAACTCACGATGCGGTTGCTCCGAATCGCGTATCCATTCGTTCGTCCATTTCATTTCAGCCATTACATTCTTCTTGTAGTCCACTTCTATAAAGTCCAGAATGGCGCCGCACTCGCAAAGCAATTCATTTAATTCCTGGACGGTTGCCCTGCCGCCGGAACTATACGATAGCAGAATCCATCGGGCGTTTGTGCTTTTGATTAAACGCTCAATAGCTTCCAGAGCTATGAACTTTCCAGTACGATTCCTTCGGAATTCTTCAAACACAGAAGACGCCACCACATCCGATGTGTCTTCGCGTCGTTTGGCTTTGCCAAACAGCTCTGGTCTGTCGTTGAGGCATACTGTAGTCCACAGGTGATAATATGAAGCATATCTAACCCGTGAAGGCGGCATCTTTTGGTTATTGGAACCGTATGGCGGGTCAAAGTATGCCAGGTCCGCGGAAACATCCTTCACCAAGTCAAAAATATCCCGCCGGAAAACTTTGTGCTCCTTCTCAGTCACAAACACATTGGGCACCTTGAGAAAAAGTCTATTATAAGATCGCGGCGACCAATCCTGGAGGTATGAGACAAAGTGGCCAAGTGTGCTGTCGACTTCATCGAGAGCAAGAATTAGGCCGGTAAGGGCTACGGCCTTATCAACTGCTGGCAAAGACAGTCGGTCAATCTCCTCTCTAATCGCATCGAGTTTTCTTGTGTTGTTAACCTGCCAGGGCTTTTTAAGCCCATCTGTCTGAATGGCGCAACCTCCATTTGGCTGCCCACCATAATGCTCTGTAAACCAACCATCGATGGGTTTCACGGCATTAAGGTGTTCGATAAGCTCTTGATATTCGGCTCGCGTTTTTTTATTCAGAAGATAGCAGGTGCCAAACACTTCAGACCATACAGCAATATCATTGGACAAAACCTGGTAGCCGCTTTTAGCAAGCGCCTGAGAAACCCGCGTTGTCCCCGAGAAGCCGTCCAGGATCGTTTTGGCGTCCACCTTCTTTATTAAGCGAAGTACGTAAGGAAGAAGTTTCAGTTTCGACCCCGCGTACTTCACGCCCTCGGTGGGAGGAGCGTCGGCAACAATGTCGTCAAATAGTCCCGTCGTTTGCATACTTATGACAACCCCGCCTTCTTTTTAATAATAGGTTTTTTCCATCGAGAGAACAACATCTTTTTCCGAATAGAATTCAAATCAAAAGCAGCATTAAGAAGGAGTTTTTCACAAGGCAGTAGTTTGTTTTGAAAAATCGGCTGGACAATGTTAAGCTTCGTATATGTTTGTCATTCTGAGGCGAAGCCGAAGAATCTCGCCTTCGGCCGACAAGTCTCACTCTCAAGGCCAGATGCTTCGCTTTGCTCAGCATGACAATAGTAAGGTATTCCTGTCAATGCCGTGCCATAGTTGAGAAGGGCTTAAGAATGAATCGAACCGAACTGATAAAACGCATCAAAGAAACCGCCTATCTGGAGGGCGATTTTATCCTGCGCAGCGGCAAGCGAAGCAAATATTATCTGGATAAATATCTTTTTGAAACCTGTCCGGACATACTGTGGGCTTTGGGCAAAGAATTCGCCAAGCATGTCACGGGCGATGTCACTTTGATAGCCGGGGCGGAGCTTGGCGGCGTAGCGCTGGCTGCGGCCACCGCCATGCAGACCGGCAAGAAATGGATAATCGTTCGCCAAAGTAGAAAAGATCACGGCACCGGCAAATTGATCGAGGGCGTGCTGAAGCCCGGCGACGTGGTTCTTCTGGTAGAGGATATTGCCACGACCGGCGGACAGGTGCTTGAGGCCGCCAAAGTCATCACCGAAGCGGGGGCGAAAATAAAAAAGATCGTCTGCGTAATCGACCGCAGGCAGGGAGCAGCCGAAAATATCACCCAGGCCGGCTACAAATTCGAGTCCATCCTTACCAAAGACGACCTCGGAATAAAAGACGAAAACTGATGAAGTCGATGCAGGCTAACCAACTCTAAAAGGGTTGCTACACTTATATAGAGCCAAGTCCTTTATCGGGCTGAGGTTATGGGGAACAAAGGACAGTCGGTTTGCTGGCTTCCGGTTATGGGAATGACTTTTCTTGGGGATTCTCCAAAAATTACCTTTGATTTTGGGCGATAATATTATATGGTAATGTGTAGTGATTGTCAACACATTAGCATTACAATTGACCGGAGACAAATATATGCCCAAATCTGCCATAGTCCAGGCCAGGATCGATGCACAGACTAAGTCCCGGGCAAAAGAGATACTGGACCGTCTGAATATCTCCCTGTCGAAAGCGATTTCATTATACCTCAGACAGATCGTTTACTGCCGAGGCATCCCGTTCCGGATAAGAATCCCCAACAAGCTCACAGCAGAGACGCTTTCCAAATCTGAGCAGGGACGTGGACTTCATAAAGTCTCTAACGCCGATGAACTGCTGGCGGAGTTAGACGATTGAACGTCTTCTACACTACCCAATTCAAGAAAGACTACAAGCGGGTCAGGAAGTAAGGTAAAGACCTTAGCGTGTTGGAGGAAGTCATTCGCACACTTTGCCGGGGAGAAAAACTGGCACCGAGACATAAGGACCATCGGTTATCTGGACGCTGGAACAGGCACCGTGAGTGCCATATTCGCTCTGACTGGCTGCTAATCTACCGGCTTGGAGAAGACGCGTTGTATTTTGAAAGGACCGGCTCACATTCCGAATTGTTTGAGTGAACCCTGTGATGGCCAAAAGGCATGCCTACGGCCAGATGCCATTCGAGTCCATCCTCACAAAAGACGACCTGGGAATAAAAGACACAGACTGACAGGGTGTGAGTTTAGCCGGCGGGTGCTTCAAGTATTAGCAGAGCATCTTCCCACTCAGATGGCGTCGAAAAGGACTCGATGCCGGTATTTGAAAGGCTGCCGGCGGCGACAGACTCGCCGGTTCTCGGATCAATCCAAAACGCATTCACTTTGCCTGCCGCGGTAAGTCTATTCATATTGATCGAAAAGGATGCCTTGCCGGCTAAATACACCATAATCCACTTGCCGTCTTTATGACGGGCTGCGAGGTTCAGCACCTGCCCGGCGGTTTGGCCGCCGCTTGCAAAAATCGACTGGTCCGGAACCAAATACCACCACTCGTTTCGGCCCAAAAACATCTTGTTGAGGATGCCCATTTGAAAGGCGCCGGGCGCATCCAGGGCCTTTTTCCAGGTAGGCAGCACACGCCAACTGTCGTTGTGCCCGTAGGTGTGATGGGCGCCGGCCAGATATGAATAATACGCCTGTCTGCGAATCCATAGAGGCGTTACATCAAATCCATACTCGGTGCCCGCCTCGTATGCGCCTTCAGCCATCAAAACGGGCTTAACGGGCTTGAGATTGTAATCCTTGGTCACCATAGGATAAATTAGCTCAACGGCCTTCCACGTTTGCATTCCGTTGAAATCCAGCCATTTTTCATCGTGAATAAAGCTGGATGAGTAGGGTGCGGGGTCGGGCTTGAAGGTAATAAGATGAAGACCTGCATCTCCTTCGTGAAGACCTGCCGCCAGCTCTCGAAGAACCGGGACAAACTCCTGCTTGGCCTCGGGCGTCATTGACCAGACAATGTTGGGCATGTTTTTGTAGCGCTGAGCCAACCATTTAGCCCACGCGCGGGCGTTGTCTACGGTTATGTACTTGCGATAGCGTTGATGATAAAGAGTCACCGAAAGGACGACATTGTTGTCACGGGCTATCTGGATAACAGAGTCCACATTCTTGAAATAGGCCTCGTTTGGCGTGAGGGGATCGTTATTAATCCAGGGTTTTTCCCCGTACACATTGGGCTTTGTGCCGTCGCCGACGCCCATGAGCATCGCCTGAACAAAGGCAAACCCCTTGCTTTTTGCGTTTTCCAGGATTGTCCCGGCATCCTCCAGGGTGTATTCGCGAAAGATTTGCCATTGAGTAATGCCTAACCAGAAGACGGGACTGCCGTTTTGGTCCACAAAATACCTGGCATTCTCACTTACCTTAACAGGATAAACCGGCTGCTCCGCTGGGGCACCTGCCGCAAATATCAATAAGGCTAATGCCGATAAACCGAATCTTTTAATTGTTGTTTTCATTTTTCTTATCTCCTTCCATCAGCGAGACGATTTTCCTGGCGAGTACGGTTTTGCTGGCTTTCGGAATTTTTAGCCATTTTCGCTCCGGCGTTTTTATCTGGATGGTAATCTTGTCTGCGCCGATCGCAGTGGTGGTATTGGCGATTATCATATCCAGGCGTTTTTCTTTGAGCTTTTTTTCCGCCCGGTTGAGTAGAGCTTTGTCTTCCAGGGCAAAGCCGATAACAATTTGCCCTTTCTTCTTGTGGTTTCCAGCCCATTTGGCGATGTCGGGCGTGGGTTTTAACTTGATGGTCAGGGGCTTGTTTTCTCTTTTGGTTTTGGTTTTAGCCGGCCGCGAGGGCGTATAATCGGCCACCGCCGCAGCCATAATCAGGCAGTCGCAGCGTGGAAAGTATTTCTTCACCGCGTCGAACATCTCAGAGGCAGTTTCAACGGGGATAATCCGCATTTTTGATTTTTGATTTTTGATTTTTGATTTTTCAAGAGTCGTTACGAGTGTCACTTTGTGCCCGGCAATAAGTGCCGCGCGGGCAAGGGCGTAGCCCATTTTGCCGGTGCTCGCGTTGGAAATGAATCGTACCGGGTCGATGTATTCCCGTGTGCCGCCCGCTGTGATTAGAATTCGCATATATTTTTCTACCGCCGAGTTCGCTGAGGGCACAGAGATTCTGAATCATATTTGTTTATTCTCTGCGTCCTTTGCATTCTCCGCGGTTGAACTCTGCGGCGATTTTCTCGATGGCTTCTAAAATGTCCTGCGGCTCAGCCATTCTGCCGATGGCTTCGGTCCCGCAGGCAAGCCGCCCTTTAACCGGGCCTATCAGCTCGTAGCCCATTTTTTTGAGGATCTCGACATTTCGCTGCACAGCGGGATTCTCCCACATATTGTTATTCATCGCAGGAGCTAAAAGTTTGGGCTTGGCCCAGCAGGCACAGAGCGTGGTACTGAGCAAATCGTCGCAGATGCCGTTTGCGATTTTGCCTATGATGTTGGCGGTTGCCGGCGCCACCACGACAAGCTCGGCCCAGTCGACCAGACTAATATGCACAGAACCCCGCGTAAAACGCGGGGCTAAATATTTAGCCCCCGGTTTCACTGGGGGTTTGTCCGATCGCAAATCGCAAATTGTAAATTGCGTATCGCTTGGGTTCCACAAACTGGTATAGACTGCCGAGCCGGTCACGGCTTCGAAGCTCTTGGGGCCAACAAGCCGACAGGCGTTATCGGTCATGACGGTGGTCACTTTTGCGCCGCCGGCGGTCAGCCTGCTGGCCAGTTCGACCGCCTTGTATGCAGCAACCCCGCCGGTGACTCCGAGCAGGATAGTTAGATTCTCAATCATCTTGCGATTCGTCGCTCACGCGGTATCGCCCGCGCCGCGATTCACCAGAGCTGGAGCTCGTGTCCCGGTCTGCGGACGCCGTCCCATCAACAGCGATCTTGTCTTGCAGGATTTCCTGAACAACGATCTCGAGCATTGTTTTGTCGCCGGCGTCCTCAATCAGCGGCCGAGAGCCCTGCATAAGCTCGCTCATCCGCCTCTGA
>Ga0315296_10003298_pt1 | contig 13543 bp, 11 predicted proteins | sample YL17G14_18_MG_FD_203921 | JGI IMG/M metagenome (GOLD analysis project Ga0315296, IMG submission 203921) | Sediment microbial communities from Yellowstone Lake, YNP, Wyoming, USA - YL17G14_18 | ecosystem: Environmental > Aquatic > Freshwater > Lake > Sediment | place: USA: Wyoming | collected... | reverse complement strand
GAAGCGATAGTGTTGGCGATAGTTGCATCCTTCAACCGTGCTTTCGCTGAATTGGGAATAGCTATGATGGTCGGATGCAATATTCGAGGTCTCACTCGGGTGTTGACTACGAGTATAGCCTTACAGGCAAACATGGGCGATATCGCCCTCAGCATCGCCCTCAGCATCATCCTCATGACAGTAGTCTTTACGCTTAACATCCTAAGTGGCAACATCGGCGTCATAATCAACATCCTAAAGAGGGATATGTAATGCAAGACGTCTACGAGCTTGAAAATATCTCGAAGAGATATGGAAAAACCACGGCCCTATACGATATAACCCTTAACATCGGAGAAGGACCGATTGGCGTAGTCGGCTATAGTGGCGCTGGCAAGACAACCCTAATGAAGATCCTCGCAGGCCTCGAGATGCCCTCTACAGGAACAATAAGCTTCAAGGATGTAGATATCACAGATAAGAATGTACAAAGCCTCAGACGAGTTGTGACGATGCTCTTCCAAGAACCCTTATCATTCAACAGAAGCGTCTTGGAGAATGTTACATATGGACTCAAAATACGAGGGGTTGATGGAGACGAAGCAAAAAAGAGAGCCAGTAAGACGCTAGCCTTTTTGAGACTTGAGGGATTCGAGAACCGTAAAGCAACGAAGCTATCAGGAGGTGAACAACAAAGAGTTTCACTAGCCCGGGCTTTAGTGTTGGACCCAGAGGTTCTCCTCCTCGATGAACCAACATCAAATCTAGACCCCGCCAACGCAACAGTAATCTTGGAAGCGATACAGGAATTTGCCAAGAGAGGCCTAGTGATCGTTTCCACACATAACTTCTTGGACATAAGGAGACTTGCGAGATGGGTCATCTACCTTGAGAAAGGCAGAATTGTTGAGACTGGAACGACCGGCGACCTCCTAGACAACCCGAAGGATGAGAGGGTTAGAAGATTCGTTAACGGTCTATTCTAAGTTGAGTCAATTCTTTTATCTACCCATTCAATCGACTGATCCTGGTTTTCAAGGATTCTTCGGTCAATCTTGTATAGCTTCTTTTCTAGTGGTGTTCTCCAGCCGCCTTTGGGTATGCTTCGTCTTCTAGTTAAATGGTGGTGTGGTCGATTCCAAACTCTTTTCTTAACATGTCGATCAGAGTTGTCATCAGTTCTCTTCGGTCTGTTCCTTTTTCCACTTCTATGTGGACGTTCATGGCGCAGGTCTGGGTGGGAGTGATGCACCATACGTGGAGGTCGTGGTGCTCTTGACGCCCTTCTGCTCGGCCAGTTTGCGCTCCAGAGCCTCTACGTCGGTGTGGGAGGGAACGCCTTCGAGGAGAACATTCAGGGAGGCTAAGATGAGTTTTCCTGAGCTATAGAAGATCAGCAACCCTATCATGATGCTTATCAAAGAGTCTGCCTGATACCACCCGGTGAAGAGCATGATTACTCCGGCGGAGATCGCTCCTATGGAGCGCGCGCCACTGGGGTGATGTCTGTGCAACAACTGTTGTTATCTCAATTTTTCAATGTTCAATTTTCGCCACGTTGGATTTGACCATGAAAACTCAGAGAATTGAGTGGAGGAAGGTCATAGTGATGCCTTGGAAGGAGGGTCATCTGACTGAACGGCTTAAGAAACACAGGCAGAGATGGAATCTGTATAGTTCTGCATAGATTGGTGCCGCGGGAGCGATTTGAACGCTCGACATTCCGGTCTTCAGCTTCGCCCTCCTTTGAAAGGAGTCGGACGCTCTCCCAGTCTGAGCTACCGCGGCTCAGAGAACTATGATAAACCTCTTTTCATATAAAGATTATTTCCTTGAAAACAGGGATTGGCTTCAGGGGAAGGGCTTTTATGGTCTAGAGAAACGTTACTTTTGAGTTAAATGTCTACATCAGATGCCCAAAGAGTTATCGACGAGTTGAAGGCGCAGCAGGAGATGCTGACGCATTCCTTCAACAGCCTCCAGAAGCAGATAGATGATGTCCTCTGGTACCAAAGGGTGGGGGACGTAGCTCACATCGACAAGGTGAGCATGGTGGGCCCGCCGCCCCGAAGGATTCCTAACCCCACAGCCCAGGGAGCTGGTAACCCAGTCGTCTTCAGGTCCTACGCCTTCATACCCAAAGGCGCCGAGGAGAACAAGAAGTACCCGCTGCTCGTCTTTGTTCACGGGGGCGTCCACTCGAATATGGGCTCCTCCTCCGCTCATATAGTCCGGGAGCTAATCCAGCAGGGGTACCTCATCGTAGCGCCTGAGTACCGCGGCAGCACCGGCTACGGCGCGGGCTTCTACCGCCTCATAGACTACGGAGGCATAGAGATCGAGGACACCTACGCAGCGAGGAACTGGATGTTGGAGAACTGTGAGCTCGTCGACGCCACACGCGTCGGCATCATGGGCTGGAGCCATGGCGGACTCCACACCCTCATGAACATCTTCTTCCATCCTGAGGCTTATCAGGCGGCGTACGCCGGCGTCCCCGTCAGCGATCTGGTCGCCCGAATGGGCTACAAGACCGACCAGTACAGGGCCATGTTCGCTGCGAACTATCACATCGGCAAGACAGCCTTCGACGACGTTAACGAGTACAGGCGTCGGTCTCCGGCCTGGCACGCTGAGAAGCTGCAGACTCCTCTGCTGATCCACACGACGACGAACGACGAGGATGTCAATGTCCTGGAGGTGGAGCATCTCATCCAGGCGCTTAAGGCGGCGGGCAAGGAGTTCGAGTACAAGATCTACAAGGATGCGCCGGGCGGGCACGCCTTCAACAGGCTGGACACGAAGCTGGCGAAGGAGTCTCGGCTCGAGATCTACAGGTTCCTAGCCAAGTACCTCCACCCACCTACACCTATGGAAAGTGTATAGAACATCAGCCGTAAGTTATAATCCTCCTCTATTTTTAGTTCCTAAGGAATTTTTAAAGGATAGCGAATAGATTTATGAGTTAATTCAAAGAAGTAGTGTCAGGTGTGTTATCATGTCCCATGAATTCTCTGAAGAGGCAAAGGAAAAGCTGGAGAGCTACATAGTCAAAGGGATGGCGGAGGCCCATGTGCCAGGGCTGAGCATCGCCCTCGTAAAGGAGGGGCAGATCGTCTATGCCAAGGGGTTCGGGGCGAGGAACGTGGAGGCTAACGCCCCAGCGACGCCACACACACTGTACGGCATCGGCTCCTGCACCAAGTCCTTCACGGCACTGGCAGTGATGCAGCTTGTCGAGCAGGGTCGGCTGGACGTGCAGGACCCTGTGAAGAAGTATCTGCCCCTCAAACTGGGAAAGGAGGAGGCGCCCATCAGGATACATCACCTGTTGTCCCATTCCTCAGGGGCTCCCAACGACGGGATGGCGGAGATCCTCATAAACAGGACGACAGGCCTAACGGACTATTGGATTCCGATGAGCAGCTTCGATGAGTTCATGCTGCACATCAACGGAGCGTCGGAGGAGGTGGCGGCGGAGCCCGGCGAGCGCTACTTCTACTACAACTCGGGCTTCACACTGCTGGGCGAGATCGTTGAACGGGTCAGCGGAATGAAGTACGAGGACTACATCAAGGAGAAGATCCTGAAGCCCCTGAAGATGAGCCGATCCACCTTCCTAAAGGAGGAGTTCGAGAAGGACCCGGACACCATGACGGCGTACAGGAAGGACAAGGACGGGACGCCCAAAGCCACGGTGCACCCCTTCCACAAGTTCGTCTACGCGCCTGGCGGCCTGCTGAGCCCGGTCACGGAGCTGACCAATCACCTAACCATGAACATGAATGGCGGAACCTTTGAGGGAGAGAAGCTCGCTGAGGCGTTTTCGATGGAGGCGATGCACAGGAGCTACATTGAGACGGGTGCAGGCTTCTTCGGGAAACAGGGCTACGGCTACGGATGGTCCATAACGGAGGGCTTCCTCGGCCACAGGCTGATCCAGCATGGGGGCTCCACGGGCGTCTCAAGTGCCTTCCTAGGCTTCATCCCAGACCAAAAGGTCGGAGTAGCCCTAGCTGCCAACACAGGCACCTACGGACCGGCATCTATGACCCTGGGAGCTCTGGCGCTTCTGCTTGGCAAGGACCCGGAGAAGGAGCTGCCCCTCTTGGAGATTGAAAAAAGGCTCAGCCTGCTCGAAGGCACCTATGAGTCATACCGGGGAATACGCAGGCTCTCAGTGGTGAGGAAGGGACCCATGCTGTATCTTGAGGAAAAGACAAGGTTCACAGAGTCAAGCGTCCCACTGGTCCCGGAGAGCGAGAAGCTGGAGGACCTCAAGTTCCACATATACTCGGGTGTGGGCGCGAAGATGCCGGTGGAGTTCGTCGTCGACCCCAAGGGGAGGACAGACCTCTACATGGAGCGGTGGCGCCTGCACAAAGTCAAGGGCTGAACCCCATTTCCTCATTTTATTCTTACGAGATGCCTATAGAGGGAGATAGAGTAACATAATCCGTCTAATTTGCTGTTCTAAACAATAGTATTAAGTGTTTGTAAAAATGACCCTTTCATTGGATAGCTGGAATGGCGTTAACTAAGGACCAGTATGTCGGAGTCGCTCTTCTGAGCATTGGTCTTGTTGTCGCTGTTGTGGCACAAGTCGAAATTGGTAAATTCCCCGGGTCAAGAATCTTCATATCGCTCGCTCCCGGCTATCAATCGTGGTTGCCCCTCAGCTATGATGTATGGGGTTATCCCGCCTCCCTCGCACACCAACAGACGCTAGGAATAAGCATGTTGACCGCCGGCATAACAATCTTGATCGCAAGAAGACTGATGTGGCTTCCTTCCAAAATTATGGGAATAGTTGCGTTGATCGCTAGCCTCGCGATCTTCTATAACCATTCAACCATTAACGAACTCTATTTAGAAGGGCTTTGTCCGATTTTCCTGGTACACAATCAAATGATAGGGGTAAGCATATTGACTGGTTGCGTCCCACTCTATCTTAACCGCTGGGTTAAAAGCCGTGTAACAACGATTGCGTCTCGCAGATCTAATGAAACAATAGGAGACTCTAAAGCTTTATAGCCTCCGTTAGAGGGCGATGTCTATTTCTACCTCTTAAGCCCCTACTCTAGCCATGTTCAAGGACGGAAAATGAAACCTGCTTGAAACCTCCGACATCGTTGAGCTCGAGTCGGAGAGGAAGGACCTGGAGCACCTCTTGGACAACTACGAATACCCAGAGCGCATAGGTCTCCCAGAGATCAAGACAGCCCAAGCCCAAATCCCTTTTTTCATCTTCTCGGCTCGCTAAAAAAGAGATATAAATATGAGCGAGGCAAGGAAAGGAATAGTGGGGGCCGGTGGTCTAGTGGTATGACACCGCCCTGACGTGGCGGCAATCGCCGGTTCGATCCCGGCCCGGCCCATTCTTAACTCATGAAAGTTCGTTCTCTGAACGTTGAGTTCACGAAGGGTTCTATCTCAATGTCAAAACTTATCTATATTAACATGAAACTAACTAATCGACCGAAGATGGTTCTCACAGATTTTGAGAGAGAGATTTTGGCGGAGGTCTCAAAGGAGAAGGCATGGGAGCACGTTCAGTGGCTCGCGGGAGTCAAGGAGAAGCTATCTGGCACACCTGAGTTTGAGAAGGCCGTCGACTATGTCGCGGGCACGTTGAAGGGCTACGGCATCGATCCCGTGGTCTACGAGTTTCAGGCCTTTCTCAGCTTACCGAAGCAGTACGAGGCGGAGCTAAAGGTGCTGGAACCCGAGAAAAAGGCTTTGGAGTGCAGGGCCTGCGCCGGCATCGAGTCAACCCCGCCCGAGGGCGTTGAGGGTGAACTGGTCTACGTCGGTCATGGGGGGCTTGAGGACTACAGGGGCAAGTACGTGAAGAACAGGATCGTGCTCGCGGAGCGCATCTCAAGCCCCATCGCGCTTCCCTGGAAGAACTACGTTGCAGGCACCAGGGGCGCCAAGGGCATGATCATCATCAGCTTCGCTGGGATGGATCGCAGGGTCTTCAACAAGGGCACCGTTAAGTCGGTGTGGGGCAACCCAACGCCGGAGGAGATAGAGGACATCGGAAGAATACCCGTCGTGAACGTCACCACAGCGGACGGCGAATACCTGAAGAAGCTGCTGGAGACCAGACCAGTCAAGGTGTGGATGAAAGCTGAATGCACCAGGGAGTGGATGAGGGCTAGGCAACCGATGGCCATAATTAAAGGAACAGAGCCAAAATTCGTCCTGCTCGGCAGTCACCTGGATGCGTGGGGAGGGGCGTCCTCCTGCAACGCGATAGGCTGTGCCTCGACGCTGGAGATCGCAAGGGTCCTTGGCAAGTTCAGGTCACATCTTAGAAGGGGGGTTGAGTTTCTCTGGTTCCAGGGCCATGAGAACGGCATCATGACAGGCTCTACATGGTACGTGGATAACCTCTGGGACAACCTTCACAGGAACTGTGTCGCCTACTTCAACAACGACAGCTACGGCATGCTCTACCAGACCGTCTACGACGCTGGTGGAGACCCCATCTTCGACGACTTCCTCAAGTCGACGATAAGGGAACTGGCTGAGGAGGAGAAGGCTTCCTTCACAGCGCGAACCGGCAAGTACCGTCCGAGTAAGACAGGCGATCAGTCCTTCTATGGCTTAGGCATACCCTCAGGAAGAGCCACAACCACCGCTTCGCCTGAGGTCATCAGCAAGCTGCCTTACCGCTACAACTGGTGGTACCACGCCGAGGAGGACCTTCTTGACAAAGCGGATGCCGAGGCGCTGTACATGGCGAACAAGGCTCAGACCCTCGTCATACTGCGGCTCTGCACGCTCCCAGTCTTACCCTACAAGGTAGCTCGAGTAGCGGACTGGATGACCGAGGTTCTAAAGGAGCTCGACGCCAAAGTAAAGGACACGCTGAATCTCACAGATTTGGTGGAGAAGGCGGCAGTCCTCAAGGAAGTGGCATTAAGGCTCGATGAGGCTCTCAGCAGACTCTCAGAGGAGTGTAAAGAAAGGGCTGAAGTTGAACGGTTGAAGGAGGAGATCCAGACAGCAAACGAGGGTCTTCTGAAGATATGTCGAATCCTTAGCCCAGTGAACTACACCTTCAGAGGCAAATACGAGCAGGACTACTACGGAGCTGAGTATGTGAAACCTATAGCGGTTCTTCAGCTCGTCACTGAACTCGCAACGTTGAACCCAGATAGTAGTTACTATAAGGCGCTCAGGACTAAGCTCGTCAGGAACAGGAACATGGTCTCAGACGCCCTGGAAGACGCTATTTGGTTTGCGGAGTACACCATAAACAAGGTAAAGGCTAAGTGATCAAGGGATCCCCAGTGTTCCTAAGCCTCTTTTTTCATACAGTCTTCGAGAGACAAATATACCTATCTTTGAGTAACAGCGCCAAGGCTGCATCGACCGCGCGCGGGGAGATTCAGATTCTTTTTCTGAAAAACGAGTTCTTATTATAGTTCAAAATATCATTAACACAATCTTTAATTCATGAACAATCACTCCTCTCAAAAGGTTGACCTCTGGATATGGCGGCGAACGAACAGATAAGTTCCACAGGCGTGCAAACGGGGTTTTCTATACAAAAACTTGAGGGGATTGTTTATCTCATACTGATCGTTGGCTCGATTCTCGACCATGGCAGCACCATGTTCGGCTTAGCCCTTCATAATAACCTAGCAGAGGCGAACCCCTTCGTCAATTGGATGGTCTCAAAGAATCTGTGGCTCCTCTTCGACCTCTCAACCCTGATCTTCATCATCTCGTCGACCCGTTTAGCCCTGCTGAACTGGAAGGACAGGGGCACACGGATGATACTGACGTACCCCTTCATCGTCGGCGTCGTCAGGATGGCTGCTGGACTCTGGAACCTCTTTCTGCTATAAACTTCAGCCAATCATGCCAGGCTTGTAGTCCACTAGAAGTTTCTAAAGCTGCTTTGCCTTTGGTCCTCCGAACCATTTGTCGAGGGTTGTCGTCTCCTCCTGCCTCTTCACGCCGAGCTTGATCTTCTCAATGGCTTTCGCCACCCGTTCCCTGTTGAAGCTGTGCTCCGTGCAGAGGAACTCTAGGATGCCCTCCTCGTCTGGCGGCCTCCACTCCAGCCGGTAGTTGTCTGTCACAGGTGGCTTCAGGAAGATCTCCCTGATGCTCCCTATGGGGTAGGGGAAGGCGGCGTTCTCCAATTGAGGTAGAGCCGACTCCAGGGAGCCGTATTTTTTGATGAGGCTCAGAGCCTTCTTCGGTCCTATGCCCTTGACGCCGTCGGGGTTGAAGTCCGTGCCCGTCAAGATGCCGATGTCTATGAGCTGCTCCCTGGTGATGCCCAGCTCGCTGAGCAGCCCCTCCAGCTCGATCAGCTCGGGCTCGATCTTGATGTACAACTTCTTGTTCGGCAGCTTCCTCCTCCCCGTGATCGAGAGGTTCCTCACGAGGCGAGGCGCCCCGAACAGCAGCGAGTCGAAGTCCTGGCTCCCGGCGGCCCAGACATCCCCCTTCCTAGCCATGTAGGCTGACTGGGCCTCGCCCTCCGAGGGGGCCTGTATCCAGGGAATGCCCATGAGGCTGAGGAGCCTCTTAGCATCCTCAACCACGACATTGGTCATCGAGACGGCCCTCTGTGCGTACTTCCTCGCCTCCTCGACCGCACCCTTCTCCAGGGCCTTCCTGTACTCAGCCTGAGCCTCGCTTCGAGATTCTCTCCTTCGCTCGATCTCAGCCTTCTTCAGGTCAGGCGGCCTACCGTCGAAGACGTAGGCGACCCTGATGCCGGCCTCAACCAAGTTCGAGTTGCGGTAGATGAGGCCGCTCAGATGGCTTGTGATCCTGCCTGAGGCGTCGTAGAGGGGCTCGCCGTCCTCGCCTCGAATGATGGCTAGAAACTGGTAGAGTATGTTGTTTCCGTCGAAGGCAACGCTCTTCCCCGAGAGCTCTTCCAGGCCTATCTTGGCGGGGGAGAGGAGGTCTCTGAGCCGTACGCCCAAGGCTAACCCCTTGCGAGCTCCACCCTCTGCTTATCCTTAGCCGTGCTGTATACCTTCAGGAGTCCCTTGACCTCGAGGTTCATCAGCGCCCTGTTCAGGTCCTCCTCATCCACGTCCTCAACCCGATCCTTTATGGATTTCAAGATAGAGGGGAAGTCCTGAGCCCCATTCTTTGTCAGCATCTCGATGATCGTGGACTCCAGCAGCCTTCTGTTAACCATCTCTAGCCTTCCCTAAGCGATCGCTGGAATGGGTTTCTCAACCTGCCTGAACCTCTGAGAGTTCTCCTGATACCATTTCTCCATGTCAGGTGTGATCGAGGGTAAGATCTCCTTCAGCATCATCTCGAAGTCCTCCAAGGTGACCTCCTTAGAGTTAATATCCTTTCTCAGGGCGTTTAGTCCTGCCTCCCTGCAGAGAGCCTCCAGGTCAGCGCCTGAGTATCCCGCGGTCATCTTCGCGAGATCAACCAGATCCACACCCTTCAAGGGCATGTTCTTCGTGTGAATCTTCAGTATGTTCAGCCTAGCCCCCATGTCCGGAGGGGGCACATAGATGAGCCTGTCGAAGCGCCCTGGCCGCAGCACCGCCGGGTCGATGATGTCAGGCCTATTGGTAGCGGCTAGGACGAGAACATTCTGGAGCGATATCAGCCCATCCATCTCCGTGAGAACTTGGCTGATCACCCTCTCCGAGACCCTGGAATCCGAGATGCCCATGCCTCTCCGGGGGACTATGGCGTCGAATTCGTCGAGGAAGATTATTGAAGGAGCAGCCATCCGGGCTTTCCTGAAGATCTCTCTGATCGCCTTCTCGGACTCTCCAACCCATTTGCTGAAGACCTCAGGTCCCCTTACGGAGATGAAGTTTGCCTCACTCTCCTTTGCCACGGCCTTCCCCAAGAGGGTTTTACCACATCCAGGGGGACCATGGAGGAGAATACCTTTAGGCGGCTTGATCCCCATCCTGGTGAAAACCTCAGGATTCTTCAATGGCCACTCAACCGCCTCCATCAGAGCCTCCTTAACACTCTCGAGTCCGCCTACATCGTCCCAGCCAACCGTGGGGGTTTCCACATATACCTCCCGCATCTCTGTTGGCGTGATCTCCCTGAAGGCGTTCTCAAAGTCGTTGTTGTTGACCACCATCTTGTCGAGGATCTCGATGGGTATCCTCTTCTCCTCCAAGTCTATCTCAGGCAAGTAACGTCTAAGAGACTTCATAGCAGCCTCCCTACCAAGCGCCGCAAGGTCAGCACCCGTGTACCCATGAGTTACATCCGCGAACCTCTTCAGATCGACATCATCATCTAGGGGCATCCCCCTAGTGTGGATCTGAATGATCTCAAAACGCCCCTCCCGGTCTGGAATCCCTATCTCGATTTCTCTGTCGAAGCGCCCTGGCCTCCTCAGCGCAGGGTCCACGGCATCCGGCCTGTTTGTGGCACCGATGACGATTACGTTCCCCCTGGACTTGAGGCCGTCCATAGAGGCGAGGAGCTGAGCCACAACCCTTCTCTCAACCTCCCCTGTGACCTCGCTCCTCTTCGGGGCTATGGCGTCGATCTCGTCGATGAAGATGATGCTGGGCGCATTCTTCTCGCCATCCTCGAACATCTTCCTCAGCCGCGCCTCTGACTCACCGTAGAACTTGCTCATGATCTCGGGCCCGTTGATGGCATAGAAGTTGGCTTCTGACTCGTTAGCAACAGCCCTGACCAGGAGGGTTTTACCACAGCCAGGAGGACCGTGGAGGAGAACGCCCTTCGGGGGATCGATGCCCAGACGCTGGAAGAGCTCGGGGTGCCTGAGCGGAAGCTCAACCATCTCCCTGATCCTCTGCATCTCCTCTTGTAGTCCCCCAATATCCTCGTACGTCGTTCTCCTCGTCTCCTCTATCTCTGGAACAGGCTCACCTAGGATGTTGACCTCCGTTTTATCATTGATCTTGACGATGCCTGCGGGGCGGGTGCTCACAACCACAAACTGAACCGAGTGGCCGAGCATCATAATCAGAATTGAGTCTCCCCGGATTACCGGGCGATCTATCATTCTGTCCTTGACAAACCTAACGAAGTCTTCATCCACGCTGATCCTGATATCCACGGGAGCCAGCTTGACGGAGCCGGCATAATCAACCTCTGCTTTCTTGACGGTGACATACTCGTTCAGGGAGACCCCACAATTCTTCCTCAGAAAGCCGTCTATACGGATCAGGCCGAGCCCCTGATCCTCGGGATAGGCAGGCCAAGCCTTAGCAGGCGTGGGTTTTTTCCCCTGAATCTCGATAACGTCACCCACGGTGACACCTATGGACTTCATTGCGTCGGAGTCTATTCGAGCTATGCTCCTGCCGACGTCCCGCTGCTGCTTCGCCTCTGCAACCTTCAACTGAATACTCAAATTGATCACACCCCGTTTATCCGATAACTCCTCAACTGTAAAGGACGTTCAAAAATATAAATATTAATCTGTTCCTAAATTACCTCACAGAATTCAGCCAGAGATCTAGCCTCTGAGTGCGTAAGGTTCGCTTCGTTGAGAATTGTATACCTCTCTGGTCTAATATCTCGAGCTTTCACCAAAGCCTCGATTATATACTCCTCTTCTATACTCATCTCCGCAGCAGCCGTCGGCCCGCCCAGGAGCTTGAGGGTATCCCTGATCTTTTTCCAATCTAAGCCGTGTAGCTTGGCCATCATAATGGTGCCGACGCCGCATTGTTCTCCGTGGAGGGCTGGCTTCGGGGCGATCATGTCAAGGGCGTGGCTGAAGAGGTGTTCTGAACCACTGCAGGGTCTGCTGCTCCCAGCTATGCTCATGGCGACGCCGCAGCTCACGAGGGCCTCCAGCAGGGTTCGTATTCCTTCCTCGGTGCGCTCCCTGATCTCTTCCGCCTTCTCCATCACGAGGTTGGCGCTCATCAAGGCTAGGCTCGCGGCGTAGGCTCCATAGTACTCCTTCTTCACTTCATGGCCGAGTCTCCAGTCTAGGACTGATACGTTCTTGGAGAGGACATCCCCGCATCCACTCGCCGTGAACCTGTAGGGGGAGTGTCGGATGATCTTGGAGTCGGCTATAACCGCTGTTGGAGATTGGGTCTTTATCGAGTAGGGTTTATCGAGGCTCTTCAGCGATGCGACGGAGCTGGCGATCCCGTCGTGGGAGGCCGTCGTTGGAACGCTTATGAAAGGTCTCCCCGCCCTTGCCGAACTGATCTTCACAACATCGATAACACTTCCTCCGCCGACTGCAATTAGAACCTCATATCGATGCTTCTTTATCTTCTCTTCAAGGCCTGAAAGATATTCAGGGGTGGAGTTCGCCACAAACTCCTCCTTCACCTCCATTCCAGAGCCTCTCAGGTTTTTCACAGCCCTTTTCCCTGCGACCTCAAAGGTAGTACGTCCCGTCACAAGAATAGCTGAGTGAAACCCCAGCTCTCGGCAGATGTCTCCCAGAGAATCTAGGACATCTTCCCCGACGAGGACGACCCTTGGCAGGTCTATTCTGTGAGTTCCGATCACCGCTCTCTCATCCGCATTATCACTTCCGTCTCATTAAATAAACTTGTTGAGAGGGCAGCCCGAAAATAGTTGAGTGGACTTGAGAAAGGTTTTTAAATTTCCCACCTCTATCATACATAGAATTAATTCTAGGTGGAGATTACCTAGATCTTAATTTGGAGGTTATAGAAAAAATGTCTAGCATATCAACAGGAACCACAACCTTGGGGATAGTCTGTAAAGATGGCATCATCCTGGCAACAGACACGAGGGCAACCATGGGGACATTCATAGCGGCTAAGAGGGCTAAGAAGGTCTTCCAGATCACAGACCATATGGCGATGACCATCGCTGGCGGCGTCGCCGTAGCACAGAAGGTGGTGGACATCCTGCGGGCAAACTCCACTCTCTTCTCCATCGATTTCGACCGCCCCATGTCGGTCTCTGCCGCCGCCCGGCTTGTCTCAAACATCCTCTTCTCCAATAGGGAAGCTGGCGCACCCCTTCCACTTCAGCTGCTGATCGGTGGAGTCGACAAGTCTGGATCTCATCTATTCTCCCTTGACCCCTACGGAAGCTTGACGGAGGAAAAATGCGTTTCAACGGGATCAGGATCGCCTGTAGCCTACGGAGTCCTGGAGGACGAATACCAAGAGAACCGACGCATCAAGGAGATGATTCCCGTCGTCATAAGGGCTGTGAACTCTGCTATGAAGAGGGATTCCGCAAGTGGAGACAGCTTCGACGTCGCCCTGGTGACAGAAGAGGGATATAGGGAACTGTCAGAAGAGGATAAGAAGACTATTCTGAACGCCAGGAAGGAAAGGGCACGATGAGCACTCCGCCGAGCATGCCCTACCAAGAGATAAGGGATACTATTATGCAGAAGATCCCAGAGGAGATAGGGATCACAAGGATCGAGTTCGAGGGACCAAGGCTCGCCATCTACACAAAGAAGCCGGAGATACTGGCCGAAGACCAATCCATCGTCGCCGAGATAGCTCGCCTGATCAAGAAGAGAATTGTGATCAGATCAGATCCTTCTGTAAGGCTCAATGAAGCTGTGGCTGAGAGGCAGTTAAGGGAGGTCATACCAGAG
>Ga0315296_10003296_pt1 | contig 13546 bp, 8 predicted proteins | sample YL17G14_18_MG_FD_203921 | JGI IMG/M metagenome (GOLD analysis project Ga0315296, IMG submission 203921) | Sediment microbial communities from Yellowstone Lake, YNP, Wyoming, USA - YL17G14_18 | ecosystem: Environmental > Aquatic > Freshwater > Lake > Sediment | place: USA: Wyoming | collected... | reverse complement strand
ACCGTGCTCCTGCGCCAGCTCGGCTCGAGATTCGAAGGTCATCCCAACTGGCTGAAACTTCCGGGGGTAGAGATCTCCAGCGGCTCGCTCGGCCAAGGGCTTGGCATTGCGGTGGGCAACGCTCTGGCGGGGAAGCTGCGCGGCCGCGCCTACCGCGTTTACTGCATCATGGGCGACGGCGAGCAGCAGGAAGGCAACATCTGGGAATCGGCCATGGCCGCGGGACACTATCACCTGGACAACCTCTGCGGCATCGTGGACAAGAACGATTTGCAGATTGACGGCTGGGTGCGGGAAGTGATGAACATCGACCCGCTCGCCCAGAAATACGAGGCCTTCAACTGGAATGTTGTCGAAATCGATGGCCACAATGTGGACCAGATTCTGGAGGCCTTCGAGCGCGCCCGGGCGAGCGAGGGGTGCCCAACCGTGATCATCGCGCATACCGTCAAAGGCAAAGGCGTCTCGTTCATGGAGAACGAGGCGGGCTGGCACGGGGTGGCTCCTAACCGCGAGCAGTTTGAGAAGGCCATCGTGGATCTCGCTACGCCATTAGTGCCGCGCGAAAGGGTTGATGGCTTGCTCGCCCGAGCCACCGAGAATGCCCAGTCCGTGGCGCAGGAGACGAAGGACGCCCTGCCCAAGTTCCGCCGCGACTATTGGTGGAACGCGGGCCCCACGATGCAAGTGGATATGGATCCCACGCGCATGGGTTTCGGGCGCGGATTGGAAATCGCGGGCGCCGACGAACGCGTGGTTACGCTCCACGCCGATATTTCCGGCTCGATCCGCATTACCGACTTTGAGGCCAAGCACCCCGAGCGCAAGAATCGCGTTTTCAGCGTCGGCATCGCCGAGCAGAACATGATGGTGGTCGCCGCTGGCTTGGCCAAGGAGGGGCTGATTCCGGTGACGGGCACCTACGGCGTGTTTGCCTCGGGGCGGTGCTGGGACCAGATTCGCACCACCATCTGCTACTCGAACGTCAACGTGAAAATCGCCGGGGCGCACGGCGGCATCTCGGTGGGCGCGGATGGGGCGACGCATCAGGCGCTGGAAGAGATTTCGCTGATGAGTATCCTGCCGAACATGCACGTGGAGGTGCCCTGCGATTCCGCGGAGACGGAGAAAGCCACGCTCTATTGCTTGCTGGAACTGGTCGGCCCGGCTTACGTTCGCTTCGCGCGTGAGGCCACGCCGGTAGTTACGACCCGCGAGACGCCGTACCGGTTCGGCATCGCCAACATCATCCGCTACCGCGGCGCAAAGCCCCGGTTCCTCGAGGCCTTCGAGACTTTCCTTTCCACCGACTACGCTGGGGAAGGTGAGACTGCGTCCATCGTGGCCTGCGGGCCGATGGTGGCCGAAGCCATGCGCGCCGCGTGGCTCCTGAAGGAGGAGCACGGCATCGAAACGCGCGTGGTGAACACGCACACGGTGAAACCACTCGATGCGGCGGCGCTGGTTCGGGCCGCGGACGAAACCCATCTGATGGTGACGGCGGAGGAGCATCAGGTGGGGGGATTCGGGAACCTCGTCGCTGGAGCCATCCTCCGGCACCGGCAGGAATTTGCGCAGCCGCTGCTTCTCGATATGGTGGGTGTCCAGGACCGGTTCGGCGTTTCGGGCAAGCCGTGGGAATTGATGCAGTCGTTTGGGTTGTGCGCCGAGCACATCGCCCAGCGCGTCCTGCGGCTCATCGAAGGGCGGCGGGCCGCCAGTGAAGGGAAAGTCAAAAATCAAAAGTCAAAAGTCAAAAGTCGGAAATCAAAAATAGGAAGTCAGGGCCCGAGCGGGCGAAAGGACGTATCCAACGGGTAACGCGCATGGGCTTCTAAGAGGTGATCAACGTCCTTGCGTAGCCCGAAGTCTTCCAACGGCGGTTTGCCGTTTGTTAGGCGGTCGTTGGTTTGCGACAAAGGAGCGCCCTCACGGACACTGCCAGCAGTATTCGTCAGCAAGTTAAATGTATAGAGAAGTAACTCGCTCTATTTCTTGCCAGCCTTCTGTGTCACGGCAATGCCAGAATCGTGACTGTAGATTGCTTTCCATTGACCCGCGATGTTCTTGAAGATAAGCGTATAGGCGTGCGGATCGTATGTTACCTTATCTCCCGACTTCAGGATGGTCTCATCCTTGCCAACCCAGGCGCAGATGACGATGTCCTTGGTAATGAATATGAAGTCCTGGCGAAAGGTGGTCCATTTGATGGCGGTTACGGATTTGTTGCCATCAATCCAAGCCTTCTTGAACGTTTGGAAATCGAATCGTGAACCATCAGCACGCAACATCACCCAGTCAGGCGAATCCGAATAGTGCTGTACGCCTCCCTCCGCATCCAGCCCCTCCCATTTTGCTATGGTGCTGTCGCCTACCGCCTTGATTTCGTTCTTGATTTGGTCCTTTTGCTGCTGGGTCAATTGGTCGCTTTGCTGTGGAGTGCACCCAAGAATGAAAAGGAGCAGAGCTGCAACGAAAATGTTTGCTTTCATGACAGCCTCCTTAATTAGGGTTGTTGAATGCGTCTGACGAGCGAATCAGACGCAGGATGGCGCAGACCTTCTCAGGTCTGCGAGGAACGCTTCGGGTTGGGGACCGCAGACCCAAAGGGTCTGCGCCATGCAACGGTGGGGTGTCTCCGAGTAGGGGAGGGCCTTGATGGCCCTCCCGCGGGAGCACCGTAAAGGTGCTCCCCTACAGATTCTTCCGGAGCCAGCCTTCGATCCGTTCCAGCGCTTTCTGAATGTTCTCCACTGAGTTGGCGAAGGAAAAACGCAAGTATCCTTCGCCCCAAGAGCCGAAGGCGGTGCCGGAGAGACCCGCCACGCCCGCTTCGTTGAGGAGCGCATCCGCCAGAACGCGCGAGTTGCGCCCCGTGGCGGAAATGTTGGGAAAAACGTAGAAAGCGCCGTGGGGCATGGGGCAGCGGAAGCCCGGGATGCGGTTCAGACCCTCCACAATCACGCCGCGGCGTCGGCGAAATTCCTCCCGGATCTGGTCCACGCAAGTCTGGTCGCCGCGCAGGGCCTCGACGCCGGCGATCTGCGTGAAGGCTGCGGTGCAGGAATTGGAATTGGTCATCAGCCGCGCTACCTGCCCGGCGAGGTCCGGACGCATTATGCCGTAGCCTAGGCGCCAGCCCGTCATGGCGTAGGTCTTGGAGAAACCGTCGAGGATGATGGTCCGCTCCTTCATGCCCGGGAACTGCGTGATGCTGACGTGCTCGCCTTCATAGATCAGGCGGTTGTAGATCTCGTCGGAAAGCACGAAAACGTCGCGCCCGGCAAGCGCTTGCGCGAGGCTGGCAACCGAGGCGGGGCTGAGGACGCCACCGGTGGGGTTCTGCGGAGAATTCAGGATAATCAGGCGCGTGCGGTCGGTGAGCTTGTTGATGATCTCGCCGACATCCACGTCGAACTCGCGTTCCTCGGGCAAGGCGTAGGGAACGAGCCGCCCTCCGACGAAGTTGATCATGGACTCGTAGATCGGGAAGCCCGGATTGGGGTAGAGCACTTCGTCGTCGCGATTGACGAGCGCCAGAATGGTGAAAAACATGATGGGCTTGCCGCCCGGCGTGACCACCACTTCGGCGGGATCGATGCGGATGCCGCGGCGACGTCCGGCGTCCTCCGCTATCGCCTCGCGGAGCTGGGGCAGCCCGGCGGGCGGGCCGTAATGCGTCCAGCCATCGCGCAGGGCACGCGCTGCCGCCTCGATGATGTGCGGCGCAGTGGGGAAGTCGGGCTCACCAATCTCCAAGTGGATGATCTGTTTGCCCCGCGCCTCTAGTTCCCGCGCGCGTACCAGAACTTCGAAAGCGCTCTCGGTGCCGAGGCGCGACATTCGCTCCGCCAGCCGCAGTTTCTTCTCTCCAACCGGAATCGTCATTTGTGACCTTTTGGCTTCATCTTCCTGCCCCATGCCACATGCGGTGGGGCATCGGCAGGATATTCTCAGAGCACGAGAATGTCCACACTCCAATCCTGTGATGGACTCGCTGGAATCAGGGTTCGGACTCAAACCGCTAAGTGGGCGGCTAGTGAGATGCGAGTGACAGCGACTTCGGCTGCCGAGATTCAAGAATGATGCCGCGAGGGACTTCGATTCCGAAAATGTTGCACTCCTGAATTGAGAGGGAACCCTTCTCGACCGAGAAGCCTCGATTGATAGCCTGTACGAAGGGGTCACCAGTCCTGAGAACGGTGGCTCTAAGAATTGAAGACCAGTTCTTGCGAGCCACTTCTTCTCGTATGAGCTTCGTGAGAAGGTCAACGACTTCTTTCGTGGTTCTGTTGTCCATCCATTCTGCGCTTACGAGGAAATTCCACGGTGCGCCGGGCTCTGAGGAAGTAGCCAACAACATTGCCAGCGCCATTTGGCCCTGCTTTTGCAGTCGGCTGACGACCCTTCTAATTTCCTCTACCAGCGTTTCACCAGCCACGTGAGCACTCCATTCCGGCGGGATCTAATAGCCTCCAGGAGATCATGAGCCATTTGTCGGGTAAAGGTTCCTGGAGGATCGTACCTGCGTTCCGGCCTCCATTCGGCAGCGATTGACCAATTCTTGAAGAGCTCAGCGTTTGCGGGTCCGACTTTGGGTTGAAGACCCGCCAACAGCAGCAACTGGCTCAAGTCGTGAACTGCATAGGCTTGGCGCAGTCTGCCGGCATCCGGATACTCAGAAACTCCGAGTACTTTGCATATTCGGGCTTTCAGGGCGAACTCGATGCAGTAGCCGCACAGGTATGCAACTCCGTCGTACAACTCAGCCCGATAGAGCGCGTCGGCTTCCTTCAGCCGCAAGTAGGCCAGCTTCTTCAACTCTGCTCTCGTCGCCATCTTCGCCAACAGGGCAAACGCGCCCTAAGTGTAACACGAGTTTGTCGCCCACAGCACGCCGCTGAATCAATCCCGCGATTCCGACAGACGATTGTACTTCCGCAAGACTTCCTTGAGACGGTCGTGCGGAATGGCGACTGCCTTATGGTTGTCGGTGCCGGTCATGGTTTCGGCCGCGACCAAGGCGTTAACGATGGCTTCCTCGGTAGCCTCGACGGTGGCTTCAAAGAGCGCATCCATTCGATCATTGGGGAGCATGGTGAGCTGGGGGAGCCCCGAGGGTCTTGCCGCCCGCGGATTGGCAGTGGAGAAGGCGATGAAGATATCGCCTGAGCCGTTGCCCGAAGTGCTGCCGGTACGCGCCAGCCCCAGCGACGCGCGGCGCGCCAGACGCTTCAACTGGTGGGGAAGCAGCGGGGCGTCCGTGGCGACAGTGATGATGATGGAGCCCGTGTCGGCCTGATTAGAGGAGGCCGCACCACTCCAGACCTTGTTTCCGGAAATCTCGCGACCCACAGGCACGCCCGCGATGCGGAGCTGCTCTCGCCCGCCGCAGTTGCACTGCACCAGCACGCCCACCGTGTAGCCGCCCGATCTCACATCCAGCTTGCGCGAGGCCGTGCCGATGCCGCCCTTGAACTCATAGCAAACCATTCCTGTCCCGCCACCGACGTTGCCTTCGGCCACGCGACCCGGACGGGCATTGTCGAGGGCCTGAAAGGCGTGCTCAGGCTTAACGTGGAAGCCGTTCACGTCGTTCAGGAAGCCGTCGTAGGTTTCCGCCACCACCGGCAGCGACCACCAGTAGCCCGACTCGTCCGGTCCGCCGCGCTTCACCCGCCAGGCAATCACCGCGTCACGCACCACTCCCACGCTGTGCGTGTTGGTAATCATCACCGGGCCTTCCAGGAAGCCTGACTCTTCCACCCAGGTTGTTCCGGTCATCTCGCCGTTGCCATTCAGCGAGAACCAGCCGGCAAAGACCGGGTCGCTCGATTCTCGGCCCCGCGGCAAGATGGCCGTGACGCCTGTGCGCACGGGACCTTTTCCCACTTCCAGTTTGCCGCTCCCAGTGATCAGCGTGACCTGACCGACCTCGACACCCTTGACGTCCGTGATGGCATTCAGCGGCCCGGGCGTGCCGTCAAAGGGAATTCCGAGATCGCGCGCCCGGGGCTTGCCCTGAGCCAACGCGCCCAGGGATACCTCGATCATCAGAAACAACGTGGTGACAGCAAGAGCACAAGCTTTTCTCTTCATGAGTTCGTCTCCGCAGGGAAGTGGTGGCCCGGAAGCAAGCAGGGTTCCTCGAAGCGCTGATATTAGCGGTCGTCGTCGGCTGGCACAAGGGCAGGTGTAACTCCGCGGTTGAAACCCGGCGGCCCTGCGTCTATTCTCGTTGGCCGCGACGCGAGGCCGCGTCGGCAGCTGGTGCTGCCCGAGAGGGCGCTGGGGATACACTCACTTGACGAGTGACGAAAAACCATCGGGGCTGCTGCGAGCCATCGGGCGCTGGAGCCTGACCGCGCTGGTGCTCAACTCCATCATCGGCAGTGGCATCTTCGGACTCCCTTCGGTGGTGGCGGGACTGGTGGGGCGAGCGAGCCCCTTTGCTTATCTCGTGGCGGCCGCCGGGGTGGGCGTCATCATGGCCTGCTTCGCCGAAGTGGGCTCGCGGTTCCGCGAGGCAGGTGGACCCTACCTGTACGCGCGCGAGGCGTTCGGGCGCTTCGCCGGCATCCAGATCGCCTGGCTGGCGTGGCTGGTACGCCTGACGGCTGCCGCAGCCAACGCCAACCTCTTCGTCCTTTATCTGGCTGAATTCTGGGCCCCGGCTACCCAACGAATTCCGCGCTTGGCGATTCTCACGCTGCTCGTGGGTATGTTGGCAGCGGTCAATTACCGCGGCGTGAGCGCGGGAGCGCATTTGAGCAACGTCTTTGCGGTAGCCAAGCTTCTGCCGCTCACTCTGTTTGCCGCCGTGGGGATTTTCTTCCTCCGGGTGGGACCGGCGCTGCCTGCTTCCTCGGTGACGCGCGCCGCGTGGCTGGACGCGGTGTTGGTGCTGGTCTATGCCTTTGGAGGGTTTGAGGCGGCGCTGATTCCCATGGGCGAGGCCAAAGACCCGCGGCGAGATGTCCCGTTTGCGCTTTTTGCGGCGTTGATTGTTACCACCTTGCTCTTCACGCTGGTTCAGGTGGTGGTGATGGGGGTTTTGGCTGCGCCGGAAAAGAGCGATCGCCCTCTGGCTGCGGCCGCTGCCGCGTTCCTGGGCTCGCCGGGCGCGGTGCTGATGACGCTGGGCGCGCTCGTCTCCGTGTACGGCTATCTGAGCGGGATGACGCTCAACACCCCACGCCTCACTTTTGCTCTGGCAGAGCGCGCGGATTTTCCTCCCTTCTTTGCTGCCGTGCATCCGCGCTTCCGGACACCGCACGTCTCCATCGTCATCTTCGGGTTGCTGGTGTGGGTGCTGGCGGTGGCGGGAACGTTCCGCTGGAATCTCACGCTTTCGGCGGTGGCCCGCCTGTTTACTTATGCCTCCACCTGCGCGGCGGTGCTGGCGCTGCGCAAGAAGCGGCCGAGTGAGGCAGCCTTTCGCTTGCCGGCGGGCCCGCTGTTTGCGCTGCTTGGGATTGGATTCTCGCTCGTCGTCGTGACGCGCATGGGCCCAGCGGAACTGTTGTTTGTGGCCGCCACAGCCGCCATCGCCCTGGTGAACTGGCTTTGGACGCGCCGCGCAAGCTGATTAGGCCACAGAGGCACGGGGACAGGGAACAGGGGACAGGGAACAGGGAACAGGGAACAGGGAACAGGTTCATCCTCCGGGTTTGCGATGGCGGAGTCGCCGCGCCACTCACGTAGCACGGGCAGCCTGCCCCGACCCGTCCCGATTACCTTTATCGGGATGCATCGGGGTCCCACCCGTGAAAATGCAGGGCCCGGACGGCCGTGCTACGACAAGCCGAACATTCGCGGCCATCGAAAAGCAAGGTCGATGCCACCCGCGAAGAAAGGTCCACGCTTGGGGTATTCATCTGACCGCGTTAAGGTCCACCTCGATGCCTGCGGCCCGTAACTCACGTGCAAGCTCAAATCGCCACCCGCCAGCCGGATCAATTCTCACGAAAACGACCCCCTCGTAGTCCGACGGCAACTCGACCCCATCCTCGTAAAGCGCACACACCCTCTCTCGTCCGAGCCGTCCGATGAAGTAGCCCAGTTCCAGGATGACGTTCTGCCGGGCACGGGGCTTATCGCTGACAGACTCGGATGCGAGTCGACCAAGATCGTCGCCAGTCAAAAGAACCACCGCGAATGCGACGTCCGAATATTCGATGATCTTTTCCAGGATGGTGCGCCCCTTGCTCGGTTGCTCGTGTAAGATCACCACGGGTACGCGGATCCTTTCAAGGAACCGCGCAACGGCCTCGCGGACCGCTTCATTTCGTCCATGAACAAGGAAGACCTTCCCTTCCGGGGTGGGGACCTTTCGATTCACTGCGACCGGCCCCTTCATATATTGCGCTCTGCCTAACTTAGCAATCCAACCGAGCCTTTCGGCCACAGCGCGGCGGAAGTTCGACCAAGACGCCATATCAGTGTGATAGCCCCCCGCGGTTACAAGTGCCGATCCCGATAGAGCACTCCACTCGGCGGATAGGCCGGAGTTCGGGAACTGGCCGTCCAGCCATCGGGCGACGTCATGGTCCCACCTTCGGAAGGCCGAATGCGCGCTAACAGAGTCTGATATCTCGAAGAGCCCCCGACCTTGGGAGGAGAGTGAGTCGATATTGACAGCAGTGGAATCACTCACAGAAATCACCGAAACCGGCCGCGCCCGTGAAGATATACAGCCAAAACTCACGGCCGGGACGGCCGTGCTACGACAACGCGAACCTTCCGAGACACAAAGAAACGATGTCTGCGCCACCCGCCAAACGTCAAGAACGATGTCCGGGTCCTCCGCTAGGCGCCTGCGTCTTGAAGGCGGCGCATAGCTTCGAACACCTTGTGAATCTCTTGGCGTGTCATTGCGTTTAGACGATCCTTCGCGGTGAGGTCAAAGTAAAATCTGCGCCGCTGCTCTTCGCTCCACCCGAGGGAAGCCGCAATCCCATAAATTCCCTTTCGTTCCCGCTCAATAGTTAGGTACTTGGGCTCATTGTTCCGCTTGGCAAAAAGCTTCTGTTTCAGGTAGCTGATCGCCTCTTCGAATTTCACCCTTGGAAGGCGGTCGTAGCTGGACAACTGAAAGCGGCGGTTAAACTCACCCCATTCCCCTCCGAGGTAGGGCCCTGAATCTCTCCCATGCTTCCTCCTCCGCGCCTCCTCCTCCGCTGATTGCACTATTAGGTCCTTGATGTCCTGCTTTTCATTCTCGTCGATCGCCAGACCCTCGGGCGCGTCGCCTTGCCTTGGGGGCTTCTTCCTCACCCGAGTCAGGGTACTCTTAAGACCGCCTAGATCCTTCCGAATGTCCTGGGTGCCTTCATAAGCTTTCTTCGCGAACTCTGGAAAGAACTCGTCCACCAAGTCCGGGTGCCTGCTGAGTTCTTCCTTTAGCCGCGCGCCATCCCATATTCTAATGTCGAAGGGGCACAACGCTCTCTGTGCTTCGAGGAATTGCCATGTCTTTATCGAGAGCGACTGGCTGCACAGGAAATGCCATTTCTTCAAGCCCTGAAACCTCTTCGCCTTTTCCAGGTCGGCGCGAAACTTTTGGAGCGCAACATTTCCCTTGGGATGGGTGAACTGAAAATATTCCTCCCCCCAGGTCGCGAAGCCGTCGGCACCAGCGTCTCCCCCCGCTTGGTTTACTGGGTGAAATTCTGGGAACATGCGCGCGAGCAATCTCTCGCAGAGTAGCTGAAACTCGGTCGGGGTCTCGATCCTTCGGAAGTCAATTCTGCCAGCCACAGGCGTCCCTCTAAAAAAGGTGCTCTTGCTCATGCTTCGTCTTGCGTTCGGCTTTGGCGAAGGTTTCGACGCGGTGGGCGGGGTATTCGAGCTTCTTTCCCGCCAACAACTCCGCAATGGTGAGGATTTGCAGGCGGGGATAGCGGCCCGGAAACTCTTTTGACTCGTAAAAGCCCGTGGCCGCAGCTTCGGTGAGCATTGGCTTGGTGGGCTCGCGCAATGTAATCAACGCGCCGAGGGCGGCTTTCTCCCGCTCCAATACGCCTTTCAGATCGCGGACATGGTTCACGCCCACGTAGCCGCTCTTCACCTGGACGATCACCTGTTTGGCCTGGCCGCTCTTGTCGTCGAAGAAGTTGATGTAGCCGTCGATGCCGGTGTCCGCGCCCTTCTTGTGGTCTTTGGCGGGGCGCGCGTTCACCAAGTCCACCGCCCACCACTCGAACTGGTGCGGGCTGATTTCTTTCAGCGCCTCCGCGCCTTGCACGTCCGTGGGCGCGCCGATGATTTCGTAAGGGCTGAGGTCGTCAGGGAAGTGATCGCGCAGACGGCGCTGCACGAGGTTGACGGCGAGATAGGTGATGTCAATGCCGATCCAGCGCCGCTTTAGCCTCTCCCCGACGGCGATGGCTGTGCCACAGCCGCAGAAGGGATCGAGAACCAGGTCCCCTTCGTTGCTGCTGGCTTTGATGATGCGTTCGAGTAGAGCTTCGGGCTTCTGCGTGGGATAGCCGAGACGCTCTTGGGCGCGGGAATTGATGGGGTCGATGTCTGTCCAGACGTTTCCAGTGAGAACCCCCTCCATTTCGTCCAAATATCGTCTCAGTTGTGGACGCTTAGATTTTGAATCCGGGTACCAGATTCGACCGTCTGCGTCGAGTTTCGCCATCGTTTCCTTCGAGTATCGCCACCCAAGCGGAGGAGAAACGTGTCCCTTCCAGGTATACATCATATTTGGGCGTGGCTTTGGACTCGTCATGTTGTCGAGCCTGTACTTGCGCCCATCTGGGTCCGTGTAACGGTATTTGCTCGCGATGTACTCTTCGCTGTGCGGCTCATGAAGAGGATGCCAGATGGGGTTGCGGTCTTTGGAATAATGGAGGAGGATGTCTGCCACCGGACTCCATCGCTTCGCATCGCTGTGTGTTCCTGTTCGTTTCCAGGTAACCTCCGCAAGGAAATTCTCCGGTCGGAACACTGAATCCATTAGCAGTTTAAGGTAATGGCTCGCGGTGGGGTCGCAGTGGAGATAGATGCTGCCGGTGGCTTTGAGGACGCGGTGCAATTCCACCAGTCGAATCGCCATCATGACGAGATAGGCCATCATGTCGTTGCGGCCGAGGAAGGCGAGGAGCGCCTGCATGAGGTCGGCGAGCTTGCGTGGGCCACTGGTGACGATTTCCTTGTAAACCCCCTCCGGTTCCAAACCCCAGCCCCAAGTGTCCTCAAAGGCCATGATCTGGGCGGCGGATTCCTCGCCGCTCTTTTCCTTGAAGAGCACGTTGTAGGTGGCCTGAGAGTTAAAGGGTGGGTCGAGGTAGATCAGGTCCACGCTCGCGTCCGCCACATAGTCCCGGAGGATTTTCAGGTTGTCGCCGAAATAAAGCTTGTTCTTCTCGTCCATTTACCCGAAAGCATACCACAGGCGGGCCGCAATGTAGAGGCGGCCCCGACGGGCCGTCTCTACCTGTAGCGGCGGCGTCCTCGCCGCCGGATGGTTGCGACGATGGGGACATCGCCGCTACAGGAAGCGTCGGCGGTCTATGACCGCCGAAACCAGCGCGACGCGCAGCGTCGCTGCAAGAGCATTTGCGGCCGCAGGCTTCGCCTGCCGCGTCGAATCTCGGCGCTCATAGAGCGCCGCTACAGTTGCGACGATGGGAATATCGCCGCTACAGCAGCTATCAAACCGGCAGCGGCAATTGCTCCGCGCTCGCCTGGGCGTGGACCACGGCGATGGCGGCCATGTTGACAATGTCCTCCACCTCGCAGCCGCGTTGCAGCACGTGGACGGGTTTGGTCATGCCCATCAAGAGCGGCCCGAGGGCTTCCGCCCCGCCAATGCGCATCATGAGTTTGTAGGCAATGTTGCCCGCTTCCAGGTCCGGGAAGATGAGCACATTGGCTCCGCTCTTCAGCGTGGAGAAGGGATAATCATGTTCGAGGATCTCGGGCACGACCGCCGTGTCGGCCTGCATTTCTCCGTCCACCATCAGGTTCGGGGCCTTCTGTTTCACCAGCTCCGTGGCCCGCCGCATCTTTTCGGTCAAGGGGTGCTTGGTGCTGCCGAAGTTGGAGAATGAAAGCATGGCCACGCGCGGCTCCACGCTAAATTCGCGGGCCATGCTGGCGGCCAGTAACGCAATCTCCGCCAGTTCTTCGGCGGTCGGCTCGATGTTCACGGTGGTGTCAGCGAAAAAGTAGACCTCCTTCTTGGTGGCGATCACATAGAGCCCGGAAACGCGGTGCACGTCCGGGCGCATGCCGATGACCTGCAAGGCCGGACGGATCGTATCGGGATAGTGCTGAGCAACGCCGGCCAGGAAGCCGTCGGCGTCACCCGTATGGACCATCATGGCCCCGTAGTAATTGTTGTTGAGGAGCAAGTCGCGGGCCTCGCTGCGCGTGACGCCCTTGCGCTGGCGCAAGCGGAAGAATTCCTCGACGTAGGTTTCCAGGCGAGGCGAGTGCGCCGGCTCGATGATTTCCGCGTGCAATTCGCCCAGAGCCAATTCCCGCAGCTTGCTTTCGATTACCGTCTTCCGCCCCAGCAGAATGGGCAGCGCGATGCTCTCTTCGACCACGCGGTAACTGGCGCGCAGTATCTTCTCGTGTTCCCCTTCCGAGAAGACGATGCGCTTGGGAGCGATCTTGGCCCGGTGTCGTACGCTCTGCATGACTTCGTAGGTGCGTCCCAGGCGCCGGGCGAGCTCTTCGCGATAGTCCTCGAGGTCGATGTCCACTTGCGCCACCCCGCTGGCCATGGCGGCCTCGGCGACGGCAGATGACTCCCGGATCAGCACGCGCGGATCGAAAGGCTTGGGAAGAATGTACTCGGGGCCAAAGTGCATACGTGCGCCGCCGTAGGCGCGCATAACGGAGTCCGGCACATCCTCCTTTGCCAACTGCGCCAGGGCGTGCGTTGCCGCCAGCTTCATCTCCTCATTGATGGCGCGCGCCCGGACGTCGAGTGCGCCCCGGAAGATAAAAGGGAAGCCGAGAACGTTGTTCACCTGGTTGGGATAATCGGAACGCCCGGTGGCGATGATGGCGTCGGGGCGCGCCGCGCGGGCCTCCGGATAGGTGATCTCGGGGTCCGGATTAGCCAGAGCAAAGATGATGGGCCGGTCGGCCATCAAGCGCACCATTTCCCCCGTTACGCACCCACCCACCGACAGGCCCACGAGGACGTCGGCGCCCTTCATCGCTTCTGCCATAGTCCGTTTGCTGGTGCGGGCGGCGAAACGGGCATTGTAGGGGTTTACGTCCACCTCACGTCCCTCGTAGAGCACTCCGTGGATGTCGCACAGGATGATGTTTTCGCGCCGGGCGCCCAAGCGGACGAAGTGTTCCGCCGTGGCCACGGCAGCGGCTCCTGCCCCGCTGAATACCACGCTGATCTGACTGATCTGCTTGGCGAGGATCTCCAGGGCGTTCAGAAGCGCCGCGCCGGCAATGATTGCCGTGCCGTGCTGGTCATCGTGGAAGGCGGGAATCGAGAGCGTCTTGCGCAGGGTTTCCTCGATGTAAAAGCATTCCGGAGCCTTGATGTCTTCGAGGTTGATGC
>Ga0315296_10003294_pt1 | contig 13550 bp, 12 predicted proteins | sample YL17G14_18_MG_FD_203921 | JGI IMG/M metagenome (GOLD analysis project Ga0315296, IMG submission 203921) | Sediment microbial communities from Yellowstone Lake, YNP, Wyoming, USA - YL17G14_18 | ecosystem: Environmental > Aquatic > Freshwater > Lake > Sediment | place: USA: Wyoming | collected... | reverse complement strand
TCATGCATCTGGAGGACATGAATAGGTTTCTGTCAATCTGAACGAATAGGATCCTTCGCAAGGGCGACTCGGTTTGAACTCTTGGAGCTGCGTCGCAGTCTGGATCCCTCTTGAGGAATGGCGCCACGTGCATGACGAGGCTGGCACTGAAGACCCTAAAGCAGGCCCAGACCCCCACCAAAAACCTAACGAAACGCCTCAAAAGGGCCCCAAGGCCAAGGCCCGCAACAGACCTCGAAGCGCAGGAATAGGCGAGACCAGATCCCAGTATTTCACCGAGACGAAGCGCACAACACTGTGAGAGATGGAGGCGAAAATGGTGCGGCCGCCGGGATCTATACCCAATCGGGTTCAAAACCACTTCTTCCCGCGGGTTGAGCGTTGTAAGTGAGGGCCGGGAGGGGTCTAGACCGTATTGGGTTCAAAACCCGCTTGCAGGCGCCGAGGCACGGGTTAGATTGCCCGTTCGACGGACGCTCTAGCGAATACTAGTGGTTGAAATTGTGCGGCCGCCGGGACTCGCCATCCCACGCACGTGTTAAATGCGAATTTTAGGGATTCAGGGAATCGACCTGGGAATAGCCTATCGGAGTACCTCACTTAACAGAACCTGAGTTGGAACGAAATCAAGTCAAAATGACATAACTCTAGACCAGCATCCATGCCATGGTTCGGTTGGTTTCTTCTGGCAGCTTCCTAGAGAAATTGAGGGTTCAAATTCGGGCGCCCGCACCAAGCTACCCGACGACGACGACGAAAATACGCCCCTCCTCTTGACGGCCGTTCAAAGCCTTTCGAGGTCTCCAGAGAGCCGTCCGTACCGGACCTGACGCGAAACACAGGTTGACGGAAGTATGGACTATGTTTCGCATGCGTAACTCATATTGAGTTTGACTTGCTATTTGTTCCGGCTAGGGCGGGAGGTACGGGTTGAGTCAGCGATTAACGACTCTCCAGCCAATGTGGCGATTCGACTGGATCAACGCTTTTGTGACAGCTTCAGTGAACGCGGTGCTGGCTGAGCTCAAGATTCCGTTGAGGCCAGCTCTCGCGTTTGACACAGTCAACAATGATTATCTGGCCAATGTGCAGAAAGCCACATCGCAAATTGCCAATTTCCCGACATTTTATCTCGCTGACGCACAGTTGGAGTATCTATTCCACCTAGAGAGCGAGCTGTGGGGTAGTCGTTGTGGCCACTATTCATATCTCATCGGAGGCCCACTTCCCCAGTATTGCGTGCTTGAAACCTTCAAATTCACACATGCCTTCTTCTCGCTGGAGCGTTGGCTGCGCGGATTCTCTACTATGTCACCACAGAGAGCGCGTCAATCTCATCGCGACGCTCTCTTCGGTAATTCCGGAATCTTCACGGCACAATTCAAAGACTGTCTAGCTGCATTGGGGTCGCCATACAACTTGCTCTCTTCATCCACCTCTGTAAGACCTATTTTGGGTCAAGGCTGGACAAAGCTTTCATCAGCTTCAGTGCCGAGCGGATTAAGAGCATTCTACACACGAGTCTCAGGGCGTAACCATTTTGTCAATATTATTGAATCTTCATTCAAGAGGACAAGGAGAAAATTGCCGAGGCATTTGAGAGCGAGCCGCGGAACCCAAGGTTTGAAGGCAACCTGGTATGACGTACTGTGGATATACTCTGAAAGCGTAAGATACCACGCTTTGTCGCCCTCACAAGTCTCAACCAGCCGCCCCTTCTACTGGAATAGATCTGTTAGATGGTGTACCTCGTTGATGATTACTGGACTACTTGAGCTGGCAAGCAAGAGTGATGCAACTGGCAGAATTCCCGTGTTGTGGAGAAGAATCCGATCAGCCAATCCAATCTTATCGCATGTGTTCGGTTCAAGCAGAGACGCAATTAGTTAGGAGATTCGTCCCCGCACATCAAGGGTGGCACAGACAACCATAGTTCAAATTCGAACGCCCGCACCATCAGATCCGACGGCGAACGCCCACTCCAAGACCGTTTGTGTGCGTACACATCATCATACCAACATCATTGGAATTCAGCTCACTAGCGGACCGGCAACGCGCTTGACTATCTTAGTGAGTTCTGTTTCGTGTTTCGAGGCGTCTCGGAAATCAGCATAGACTTTGTCTTTGAGGAAAGACGGAATCTGACAGGACTCTAGGAGAATTGGCAGTACCTTCACGTGCTTTCCTCTTATCTCCTGGGTCATTGCGATGTCCAATTCTTTCCTAACCCAACGCGATTTCACTGAAACCCTCGACAAAACTGCCCCCACATAATCCATCTCATCAATAGCCTTAGAGATCTTCCGAATCAAGGAATCTCCAACCTGCATTTCTGCTTCGTCCATCCACACGAAAATTCCTCTATGCCGCAAGTCTTCCGCTAGCCTCCTGCAGAACTCCTTGTCAGCATGCGAATGGCTAAGGAATAGAGTCCCACGATGTGCTCTCCAAGTTCCCGTTTGGCTAATAATCCACTTTGCGTCCATTTCGGGGATCTCGATTATGCTTCTAAGGAGTCCAGGTGCCATTGCCCGGCCGATAAGTCGAATGCGTTTGCTTTTCCAGAGGTCTCTATCAAGAAGCCGTGTTACGCGAAAATGAAATCTATGAACGAAAATGACTTCGTTATGGGCTACTTCAGAATGCCAAAGTGGTTTACCGCCTCTGAACGCCTTTCCTCGAACCCTGCCGAACCCCACAATACCGGTAACCGGAGTTGTTACGTAGAAAAATATTCTGTCCCCGTCAGCAATCTCTCGTGCCAGCTGAGCACACACATGCGTGTCCCTGAGCCCCGACCCTTTACACCCTACGGCGTGTCCCGTAGATTAGACAGAACACTCGGGCGAACCAAGAATCCTAAGCCCAATGGAACAAGACGCATTTGAAGTTGGAGCCATGTTTATTCTTACAGGATGGGTATTTGCGTATGCCCCTTACGCGATCAGCGAAACGGGCACATGAAAGATGAAAAGACTCAAGAAAACGGCTAGGTCATTATACGACATGTGGGCCAATACGGTAGGCAGGTAGTTTCTCTTTCGGATAATCAGTTCAAAATACACCATGCCGCCAACAAAGACAAACGCGACAGACCCGATAGGGTAATGCGTGAGGTAGACATGCCCCCATGCCCAGAGTGCTACGGTGATAGTCACGATGATGTACAGTGCAACTCTGTTAAGTCTCTGTAGTCCCCTCTTGCGAAGAGCCTTCTGGATTGCCATGGCTGCCAGATTTGTGAAGGCGAGCTTGTCTGATTCCTCCATGATGCCAGCATTTGCACTCCGCGCCATCTCATAGTAGATGAAGGATGTTAGTGTGGTAATTCCGGTTCCTTGTGCTTGTAGTAGCACTGGGGCTACTATCCACGCGACCATGACCGCGAGTGAAACCACAAGGGCAAGCGCAAATGTCTTGAGGAAATCCTTGGTGGGCAAGTGGTTCATGAATGGCAAAGGTAGGTCTTGCCGATGCTCCAAAGCGGCAAGCACCACTAGCGAGCCGAAACCAAGAGCAAAGAGGTACCAACTTGCCGTGAGCGTCGTTTGCTCATTGAAATAGAGCCATAGTACGAATATTGCCTCGAAAAGAATCAGGTAAGGTATCACTCTGTGAGTGACGCGCTTCACGAACCTCTTAAGGTCTAGACCCAAGTTCATCCCGTGTCCCGACCGTTTACAGCCGTCCCCGTGTCCCGCAGACTTGACAGAACACTATTCCCAGAAGGGCCAAGCGAGCCTCAGAGAAGGTTCCCGCGTCTATTGAATTCGCCCTTCCGAACGTGAGATCATGGTGCGGCCGCCGGGACTCGCACCACTAGCGGCGAGTTATTGGGACTCAGGAATCACTAGTGAATTGGTGCGGGGGGTGGGATTCGCGCACCAGTTTACCAGTATCGGTTACCCCACGTCTGACTCGCGTGCGATTCACCTTTCTCCACTATGAACTTGTTCGATGGTTTGTAAGACCCAAAGTCTGAAATCCCGGTGGAACCATGCAACTCTAGAAGTTTCCTAGGATTCGTTGTCTGCCTGTGCAGATCTCGCTGATTTCTCTGCTCCGCAGGAGCGCCGAGGAAGGGCGCGATGACACGAAATACCCAGCCAAGACGGAGGGTGAAGAAGATGTCAACTAAGTACGATCGGTTTTTCGAAGGTCTGGCACAGAGATTGACGGCCGATGGCTTTGCAGTAAAACGAGCGACAAGACTGGATCCCTATCAGTTGGACGTCATGGCGGCCAAGAGTGCATGGGAAATTGGTAAATTTGGGCAGATGACACGTTTTGTTCTCGCATCGGGCATGGAGGCAGTTGACGCCAAAACGGTCCAGGACTTCTCTTCTCGCTCGACAAAATTCGCTCTGGATAACCCGGGCTTGCTCCTTCCCAGAGGATTCGGAGGCAGTTTGCTTTCGGTTCCTGTCATTGTCTCAGATGATTTCGACGAGGGCCTAAAGAAATGGATAAGCGAGACGCTCGCCGAGAAGCACTGGCCTGCCTTTGAGTTTTCGGTCCTCATTTCACTCAAGGATCGGCAGATACACTACTGCAAGAAGACCCCTATCTGGGGTGCAGCGTATTACAGGGGATTTCGGAAATTCGTTGAGCAACAGCTCAGCTTCTGAAGGCCGGAGGTGAGTCAAGTCGTGGAACACGCTCTCAGACCGATTGGGGTTGGCATCATCGCCATTCTGAGTGTAATCGGAGCAGTCGTGGCCATGATCGTTGGCGTAATTCTCTTGGCGCTGGTAGCGCTTATTGCGTCGCGCATTCCCTCCATCATCATGATAGAGGCATTCACAGTCGTCGCGCTTCTCGCCCATATGAGACCACCTCTATGGGATAGACCTCGCCGGAATTGTCTCGGTTTGCTGACGATGCTCGAGGTCTGAGGATGATTGTTGGCGCTGTTGGCGTCTATCTAACTTGCGCGCCTGAAGGTTAGGAGAGGCTGGTGAACGTGGGGAAGATCATCGGCATAGACTTGGGAACAACAAATTCGGTTATGGCAGTTATGGAGAGAGGGAATGCCATCGTTATTCCAAATGCTGAAGGAGAAAGAGTCACCCCTTCCGTGGTCGCATTTGACCCCAACACACGTGGACTGAAGGTTGGGACACCGGCCAAACGGTCAGCTGTGACGAACCCTGAGAACACGGTCTTCTCTATCAAGCGCTTTGCCGGACTCAAGTTTGTTGATCCAGCGATCAGGCACGATGCAAAACTCGCCCCCTTCAAGATTCGAGCCGCTGGCGACGGGGGTATCTCTATCCGGATGGGTGAAAGATGGTACTCCCCGCCAGAGATACTGGCTGTGCTTTTGTGCAAACTCAAACGGGACGCTGAGGTGTACATTGGCGAGCGAGTGACAAAGACCGTCATCACCGTACCTGCCTACTTCAACGACAGCCAGCGCCGAGCTGTCAAGGACGCTTGTCGCATTGCTGGATTGGAGGTGGTGCGCATCATCAACGAACCCACGGCTGCTTGTCTGGCCTATGGGTTGCACAAAGGCGGTGAAAGAAAAGTGGCTGTGTATCACCTTGGCGGCGGCACCTTCGACATCTCGATCCTCGACATCGGCCCAGCGTCCGAGGGCTTTCTCGTTTTCCAAGTCTTGACAACGAATGGCGACACTCATCTGGGCGGTGATGATTTTGATCAGCGAATCATTGACTGGGTTTGTGACGGATTTCAGACGGAACAGGGCATCGATCTTCGTCAGGACAGAACGGCGCTCCAGCGTCTGAAATGGGCAGCGGAGAAAGCCAAGTGCGAACTCTCTTCGGTGCTTCAAGCGGAGATCAACCTGCCCTACATCACTGTGGAAGGTGGCGACCACAGAGATCTGTTGATGACCCTAACAAGGGCGAATCTTGAAGAGCTGGTCGGCGAACTGATTGAGAAGACCTTGGAGCCTTGTAGGCGGGCACTGGCAGACGCACGCCTCACTACTGCCGACGTTGACGAGGTTGTATTGGTTGGTCAGCAGACGCGCATGCCAGCTGTACGAGAAGCAGTTAACAAGTTCTTTGGTAGGGATCCGCGCGCGGGAGTAGACCCTGCAGAGGCTGCTGCTCTGGGGGCAGCTATCCAAGGCGGCATACTCGTAGGAGAGATAAAGGACGCGTTGCTCTTAGATGTGATCCCTTTCACTTTGAGCGTTGCAACCTTGGGTGGCGTAGCCACACCGCTCATCAAGCGAAATGCCACAATACCAACAAAAGAGTGCAGGATTTTTACTACGGCAGCTGACTTTCAGACAAGTGTGGACATAATGGTTTACCAAGGCGAGCACGCGATGGCCGCCGACAACATTCTGTTAGGCCAGTTTCGGCTGGAAGGAATCCCTCCTGCACCCAAGGGAGTACCTCAGATTGAAGTCACCTTTGACGTTGAGACCGACGGTATCCTCAGCGTAAGCGCCAAAGACTTGGCGACAGGCAAAGAGAGGAAGGTGACAATCGTCGCCCCCGGCACGACCATTTCCAAAAGCGAATACGAGTCTTTCACCGATGCCGAGGCCATGATCGATAAGGTGGAAAAGAGCCTGTCCGCACGGGGTGGCCGCTTAACCGCCCACATGAAGAGCGTTGTGGACAGCAGGATGCGGGCCACGCGTATGGGTCTACAGCGTAGAGACACTGCTCAGGTCCGCCACACGACCCAAAAGTTGGGTGTCGTCCTGCGGTGCATTGAGGCGTTTGGGGAGTCTATCAGTGCAAGAGACGTAGAATCACTCATCAGGCTTCTTGCGGAAGAAGATGACAGAGAAGTTCGCGAGTGTATCAGACAGGCACTGCGCCAGACAGGTGGTGCAAGAGTCGACGAAGCATTGAGGCCGAGAACGTGGAAAGAGAAGCTGCTGGGACGCAGACGGTGGGTGGATGAGTGATGAGGTTGCACGAGGGGAAGGTGGGAGTCGTGGCGCCCTGCAGTTCGCTCCATGCGGGATTTAGCCGAGCAGTAGGTGAGGTAGCAGAATGATAGAGCTCCAATGTGAAAGATGCGGCAAGAGGTTCGTGCTGGTCGATTCATGGGAAGGCAAGAAGATTGATTGCCAATGTGGCGCCGCTTTGACGGTCCCTTCCCCTGAACGGTCACGAGCGCTCGCCCGACTCGTAATGAAAGTCATCAACTCTTTTCAAGTCATGCCCGCCGTCACCACGCGGGTTGTGTGCCTGCATAGCGGCCAAAGTGTGTGGGATTTCTCTGATGTCATGGTAGAACTTCTTAGGGAAGCAGGAGCGCAGACTTATCTGTGCAGTGGCGAAAGCGAAATAGAAAGAGCGAAGTCAGCTGTTCGCGAAACCATTGAATCCAACCCCGCCCTAGATCGAGGAGCTGCCTATACGGGGTATTCTACTACGCCTTACACCAAAGACAACCATACCATAACTGCAATGAAAGATTCAATGAGGGAGGTGAAGTCGGCCGGCAGACTACCCGAAAAAGTGGTGATTATTCCCTTAGAGGGAGCTTACCCAGACTGGAAACGTTTCGCAATGGAAAAGACCGTTGAATTGAGGGGGGGGAGTGTCGAGCAGCCATCAACACTGTGGGATTGGAGCCGTCAGTAGGTTTCCTTCACGAATCTAGCGACTATCAGACGAAGCAGTCATTGGTGTATGATTTGCAGGAACCATTCCGTTGGATAGCTGACGTCGTGGTTATGGAAGCCTTTGAGTCAGGAGTGTTGGATCTGCCGCATTTCTACTTCACAGGTGACGACTACAGGTACCGCTTTGATCCTGAAGCGAAACAACGGTTTCTAGACCTGCTTCGAGAGCAGTTCAATTCGACGATCAGGTATGGGGAGCGTGCGCTGAAGTGGGATACGGTTATTGAGCAGAAAGCAGTTGAGCTTGGTCGTTTCCTAGTTCGTGCTTCCGCAAGACTGGATTTCTTAGAACCTTCTCCTAGACTACACAGAGTGGACGACGGCAAACTTCGGAGACGTATACTCAGTCTTACGCAGCAGGAGGCTCGGAGGCTTGGAATCGGAAAGAGCACGCTCCATTATCTGCGCAAGAAGGAGAAGAATCACGGTTCTGTCAGACTCTACTCAAAGGTCCGAAGGAAGCTGATGTGGCCAGATCGGGCAAACAACTCCTCTGGCAAAGTCGAGAAAAGGCCAGGTCGAGTTGTCAGATGAACAGGACTGAACAGATTACCTACGAATTATGTAAGAAATCATTCCTCTCGTTTTGGAGTCACGCTAACCCGCTACGAGCTGACGGTAAGGAACTATGTGATGTGTTTGTCGTATTCGATCCTCACATTGTGATCTTCTCGGTGAAAGAGATTCAGTACCCCAGGAATGCGAAGGAGTCCGTGGCTCTGAGGAGATGGGAACGACGAGCAGTAGAGAGATCGGCAAAGCAGATCTACAAGGCGCAGAAATGGATTGCCTTGAACAGAGTCATCCTGACAAGCGACAAGAAACCTATTCCAATGCCTGACGCAAAAGGGCTCAGGATACATCGTGTTGCAGTTGCTCTGGGCTCAGAGGGCAAGGCGCCTATTGGATCCGGCGATTTCGGTAAGGGTTACGTTCACGTTCATGACGAGGTTTCAATTCACCGTACCTTGCGGGAGCTTGACACCATCACTGACTTCGTTGACTATCTGACAGCAGTCGAATCGCTTTCGAAACGCATAACCAGGGCTATTCTTGACAGGGGTCAAGAAGACCTACTGGTTTTGTACCTTGAAAACATTCGATCCTTTCCCGACAAGGTCGATATTTTAGTTATTCAGGGAGACATGTGGAAGGAGTTTGAGAACCGGCCAGAAGTGAAGAAGCGTAGGGAAGAAGACAGAATCAGTTACCTTTGGGATTTCATAATCGAAGAACTCTCGGGATACACTCGAGATGGAGAGTTAGAATACGAGAGCAAACCGGGAGAAACTGAACTCGTGTTGAGAACGATGGCCAAGGAGAATCGCTTCAGCAGGCGAGTGCTTAGTCAACAACTTGATGACATACTTAGAACGACGCCCAAGACCCACCGCAGGGCCAAGCTACTCCAGTCTCCATCTGGTGTCATCTATGTCCTGCTTGTATCGGAGAAGGGACGTGATCGAGAAGACCGAAGAAGAGAACTAGAATATCGCTGCTACGTCGCGAAAAACATGTTTCCATCATCACCGACAGTAGTTGGCTTAGCTACCGAACACTACGATCCTACTGGTCATTCATTCGATGTATGTTACCTGCGATTCGAAGAGTGGACGAAAGAACAGCAGGAATGGGCACGAGAAGCTCAGGAGAAACTCGGTTTCTTCACCAAAGCACGGCAGGATTTGCTTCACGTTGAGGAATATCCCGCCATTGAGAAGACTGACAGCACCGAACCTAAGGCCCCACCTAAAGACATTGGAGTGGAGAAGTTCAGGATACTTCAAGGGAAATTCCCATTGACCTTGGAGCATCTTTCACAATCGGAGGAATTGGATGCAATAGGCCATCAGCTTGCACTGGAGGGCTACAAGGGTTGGGAGGTTCTTGAAGCAGGATGCAACATCGTTTTGAGTTATCGAGTTGATCCAGGTGGAAACAAGACTCTTGCGGAGCTCGCTGACCGCATTGCCGAGTATGTTAAGAACTATGTGGAGTCAGCTTATTCCCCATTTCCACCGGCCGGCTGTTTCACGCTCAAGAGGGTTCGAGGCCAAGTGCATGTAGATCGTGCCACCAGATTGTTGGGGTCAAAAGAGCTTTTTCAACCAATGGCTGAGAATGTCCCAGTCAAGGAAGTTGAAGAAAGGCGTGACCCGCAGAATTGCCTTTACGCACGCACCAAGGACAACTATGATTTGTGGATGGTGCTCTTCCCGAAATTCCACAACCAAACCGAACGAATTTCGACCTCGGAAGAATGGAGGATCAGAATAGGGTGCGACTCGACAGATTCAGTGTCCTTTGTACTCTGCGATGGTCTGGCTCGTGACTTGGCGAAGTACGCGACAATGATAGATTTCTGGATTAGCCGGTTGAAATCGGCAAGAAAAGAGGAATTGAACATAGTGGTGTATGACGAGAAACTATTCGAGAAGCTATTTCCTAGCAGCTATCTTGAATCCCTTCAGGGTCGCCAGGAGATCGATGGAACACCAATAGTCATGTCATGGCTGGACAGTCAAGGGAAACCTCACATGAAACTAGCAGTTAATGAGACGATTGCGCAGCAACCCCGCATGAGACGTCTGTTTTATGCGATGTGTGGGATCTTGGACTGCGTTGGAGGAATGCCAAAGCCAGAAGCAGCCAAGAAGTCAGCTGAGCTCGTGGAAACACTCGAGTAATATGAGACCCGTATTCTCAATATGTTCATCGGTGGCATGTCACCGATACACTGCCATATCTCCTGTGTGTGTTCTTTTTGGTGTGACCGTCGTCGGTCGTCGTTCTTGGATTCGATTTGTGTGTGCGCACCATGAGGACTATGATCCAAGGCAAAGAGTGCTCGTCTACGGCTCTCAGAGAAATCGTCCCCATACCGCCAACGTAACAGAACCTGAGAAGGACACCTTTTTTTCTCACGACATAGGGGTGAGATTGTAGCCAAACCATGCGTTCGAACGCAGGGCGGAACACGCTGAATGCTGGAATGCGGATCCTGTAGAAGAACAGATGCGCTGACGGTTTTTTGCGAAAACTGCGGGAGAGCCTACTGCTGCACCCACGCCGGGGCGTCTTGTCTCTTTTGCGGGAAACAAAGCAAGATTCAGCAGCTAGTTCTAAGGGAGGAACTTGTGGACGAGATTCGCCTGCAATGGGTCCTCCTACCCGAGAACAAAAGTGTGGGAATCGTTAATTTTGCCGAGATCCCACGATTCCTGTTTGGCTTGGCCCGAGGAGGATTGCCGGCAGCGGTCGACATCATTCTTTTTCAGGACCGGGTGGCACTAAACCGTTTCGTGGAAAGTGTTCGGAATAAACCGCTTCCACGATCGGCCGGGATCGTCACTCAACAGTCCAGATATTCCTTCATGCTAGACCCGAATACTGGCAGGCGCTACTTGCTATTGAACCACGCCGCGTTTCGAGGAATATCCAATTTCGGTATTTCGTTTTTCTCGAATTGGATGAGACAGCTAGATCTAGTCTTGCGGCAATCCAAGGAGTGCGAGAAGATGCTTTTCGAGGCGGTCATGAAATGCTACTCCAGCTATAATGCGAAATTCGGAATACCATTTGTCACTACTGATGATCATACCCAAGAATTCATTGTGGAGTTGATTAACAACCTTAAGGGCGGCTATTCTCAATCGCTCGCATTTCTTCATAGCATACGACCGGGGAACATGGATGAAGCTGAGCGGTTTATCTCTCACAAGCTCGACCTGATTTTTCCGAGATTCAAGAAAAGCGGACTCAGGGCAATCGAAAGCATAGTTGACCTGATTGCATTATTCGTCCAAATTCTTCTCGTGCTGGAGGCGGCCAAAGTATCTGGTCCAGTGCACGCGTCACTAGAGTCAAAGTTTGACATTTGGAAACGAAGCTTGCTGGAAGAATTCCGAGACACCCCGGACCTTCTCTCTGCGCTGAACAAAGTAGAGAAGCACTTCAAGGCAAGTGTTGCAATTAGAAGCATCGAGAAGTTCTCAGGGATATTCTCGGAGTCACTTACACTATCCTTCTGTGAGATCGCGCCGAGATACGGACGCCTTCAGGAGGTAGTAGAATTAGCCGAAGCGGCGTTCAGCTATTGCGAGAATATAGAGAAAGGGCTGCCCGCAAATCAGTTGCGTTTCGGCGATGTTGACGCGTTCCTCGTATTGCTGGAGACAATTTTCGCCAAGGATGGCGTATATCCTCAGACTCCTATCCTCGCTGGGCACGCCATTCTTGATGTGCTCCAATCTCAAATTCTTCAGGGCAACGAACACGCCTATAGACGCGCCTTGCCCCACGTCTACCGATTATCGAAGCTCGTTGAATCTGGAATTCCAATCATCAGGAGAGTCAATCCAAGGGTTCCAATAGGTTTTGAGTATGGAATTGAGCCGCTGCTTGCCTTCTCACAGATAGCTTGGATGTTTGGCGATGAGACTGAGCGCAGCAGACTGAGAGAACAGGCCGTCAGACTTGCACGAAGGCATAACACCCAGTCCGTGATTATCGGTTTGCACTGGATGGATTTCCTAGCGACTCATGACTACAGTCACCTGAAGGAGATTCATCGTTGTGCATCGGGTCCGGATGAGCTGAAACGTGAGGACATTTGGAAATTCCCTCACTGGAGGGTAGTCTGGCTGGTTTCAGCTGCTGTGTTTGAAAGAGAAAACGCAATAGAATACCTTGATCTTGCGGAAAAAGCGGCTGCTGAGATTGTTCTTCCGCCGGCGCGATATTTCGTGGGATCTCAGGCTATTCTCGCAAGTGAAGCACTCATGCTCACCGTTGATCTCTTCCGAAAGCTTCTCAGTCTAGAAGAGAAATTCGAGGTTTCCTTGCTTGATCAAGCAAGAATCTGTGCCCTTACACTTTCCCAGACTCGGCCCCCTAATGCCCCGGAGCAATTGCTTGCACAGAAGACATTTGTCATTCACAGCTTGATTTCTAGTGAATCGGAATCTCTGCATTCAGCCATGGAAGCACTTCGAAAGCTTGGCAAGAATTCCAGAGAGGTAACTGGTTTCGTCTCTGCGGTCGAGCGATACATGAATACCCGTGATGCTGGAGAAAGGATTTCCCTAGTAACGGAATCAGGGCTTAACGAACTTGATCCATGGAGCGCGCTCGCACGAGATTTCTTTCGACGCCAGATTCCTGAACTCGTACTACAATTGAAGCCCGAAAACCGGGTTGTATTAGTCGAAGGCCCCACTGACGTTAGGGTTTTTGATGCGTTCCGCCAAAAGATTCGCCTCGCCAACATGCGCTTCGTTTCGATGGCAGGATGCACTAACGCACCGTATTTTGCCGCGGTATCCACTCTTCTGGGAAGCGTGTTCAAGGACCCAATATCGATCTTCGTCATATTCGACGGTGATGTGGAGCCTCAGAGATTCCAGTCGTTAAAGGACAAGTTTTCGACAATCAGAACGATACAGCTGGCAAGACTTTCTCGAAAAACAATTGAGGACTATTTGCTCAGTCCGGATGCGATCAAGGCTGCCTTTCCGGAAATCCCCTTGGCATTGGATGAGATGGAGAGCGCCATTAGGAGATGCAGTGATCGGATGAGCAAGAAGGCAGTCATCGAATCTATTTTGTCCAAGGGAATGGCAAGAGTCACTTACAATCCTGAGGTAGCAGGAAAGATCGCAGAGGCCATCGCTCTAGAAAGAATGGACCCAGAAATCGTTGACCTACTGAAAAAAATCGATTTATCTTTCCGGTCCAGTCAGATCTGATTTGTGTGTGTGCGCACCAGCCTACCCACACATACACCTCTGCGAAACGACGGAACAGTAGTCTACCCTATTCACTCCTACCAGAGCAAGGTGAACCAGAAGAGGCAGTTGGGCGCAGGGGGGCGGAAGTTAACGATGCTACGTTATCATTGGGGGGGCTTTACCTTCTTGTCAGCGTA
>Ga0315296_10003293_pt1 | contig 13551 bp, 5 predicted proteins | sample YL17G14_18_MG_FD_203921 | JGI IMG/M metagenome (GOLD analysis project Ga0315296, IMG submission 203921) | Sediment microbial communities from Yellowstone Lake, YNP, Wyoming, USA - YL17G14_18 | ecosystem: Environmental > Aquatic > Freshwater > Lake > Sediment | place: USA: Wyoming | collected... | reverse complement strand
CGGAAAGAAGAGGATAGATGATTGGTATCTCAGGAACGACCGCTCCCCCCAAAAAATATTCAAGAGCAAAAATAATCGCTAACCAGGGGCGAAACAGAAGATAGAAACGCTGAAATCTTCTCCGCTCCCCCTCCCTAGATAAATTTAGCTTCTTTAGCACACTCCACACACCCTTGCTAGAAAGGGAAACGTGTGGAGCTATTTCATGGACAGAGTAGGAGGGTCTTCTTTTTACAACCTCCAGAACCTCATGGATGAAAAGATTAGCCGACGAATTGGCGTGCTTTTTGGAAGGATCAAAGAATTTCTCTTTTATTGAACGGGAGGAAAGTATGCTTTTCTTTTCCGCCTTAGCTTGATGATATCTAGAGCGCCACTTGTAAAAGGTCTTACGGGAGATTCCGTATCTCTGGCAGGCTTGGCTAGCGCCAAGCTCTCCCCTTTCTACCAGTTGGATAAGTGCAAGCTTCTTCCTTGGAGATAAAGATCTTCTGGGAATATACCGTACTCTAAACTCTTTCCTTTGTTTCTCCCGCGATAGCCCCAACCTCTTTAGCACCCCCCAAACTCCTTTGCTGGAAATCCTCAGGAGCTTTGCAATCCGATGAACGGAAAGGGTTGGGTCTTTCTTAACAGTTTCGGTTATCTCGGGAATTAATCTGTCAGTGGGACGTGGTTTTTTCCGGTGATAAGTTCTTTTCTTAGGGGAGAGAGCGAAGAGGGCGGATTGCTTTTGCTCCCGAGCGGCGTAATACCTCCTCCTCCATTTGTAAAAGGTCTTACGGGAGACTCCATACCTCCGACAGACAGAGGTAATCGATTCTTTGCCTCCCTCAAGGAGGCGAATCAGAGCGAGTTTTTGTCTGGGCGTTAAACACCCAGCAGTCTTTTTTCTATCGGCCATTAGGCAGGGGCACTCTCAACATCTAAAATTGTTACCATTTTTTTGGAAACTATGTCAAGTGGAAGGGGGTTTGAGCCCCCATCCCATCCTTATTATGTTATAGGATTTACAGGTCTGGGGATGATGGGAGGAGTAAAGCAATAAAATTAACGGGAAGTCTTGTCAGCAAGGGGCAAGCGTTAAAGTCGTTCTGGGACTTCGATACCAAGCAGATTAAGACCGCTCTCAATGACCTGGGCGGTTGCTGAGGTCAGAGCTAATCTCACTACTCTAAGCTCTAAGTTTTCAGCCCTAATTATTGGCACTCGGTCATAAAACCTGTTGAACCGCTGGGCTAAATCAAAGAGGAAGTTGCAGAGGAGGTTGGGAGAGTAAGTAACTACCGCTTCCTCGATTACCTCGGGAAAGCGGTAGATGAACCTAAGAAGCGGGAGCTCTTCGTTGGTAAGTGATAAGTGATAGGTGATAGGTGATAGCTTTTTCTTTCCTGACTTTCGAAGAACGCTTTTCGCCCGCGCGAAGGTGTATTGCAAGTAAGGAGCGCTGTTACCCTCAAGGGAAAGCATCTTCCCCCAGTCAAAGATCACTTCGGTAGAATAGTGTCGGGAAAGGTCATTATACTTGACCGCGCCAATCCCCACTGCCTTTGACACTTGATCTTTTTCTCTGTTGGAAAGCTTAGGGTTCTTCTCAACAATCTTTCGCGCTTTGGCAATCGCCTCCTGTAAAACCTCCTCCAGATAGATAGTTCTTCCCAACCGCGTTGAGATCTTTCCTTCGGGAAGCCGGTAAAGCCCGTGGCCGATGTGAACAAACTGATTGGGGGTTCCGTAACCCAACATCTGAGCCGCTAGGAAAAGTTGCCTAAACCTCAATGCCTGCTCCACCCCTGTTTCATAAAGGAAAAGGTCAGGATGGTACTTCTTTTTTCTCGCCTTAATCGCCGCCAAATCACGGGTTTCGTAGGTGGTTGCTTTATCGCTTTTAAGAAGTATTAGCGGTGGGAGTTTGGCTTCCTCAGGAAAAGGAATTACCAATGCCCCTTCCGACTCAATCGCCAACCCCTTAGCTTTCGCCTCTTTTATCACTTGATAGGCTTGAGTGACAAAGAAGCTTTCGCCAATCATTTTATCAAACTTCATTCCCAGCAGTTTGTAAACCCTTTCAAACTCGGCGACCGACCACTCGCGAAACTTCTTCCACAAACCCATTGCCTCTTTGTCCCCATCCTCCAAACGCTTGAACCACTCCCGAGCTTTCTCCTCTAGGGAGGGGTCTTTGGTTACCTCTTGATGGAACTTCACATAAAGCTTTTCCAGCTCTTTAATCCCTCCCGCCCGGGCGAGCTTTTGGAGATCTCCCCACTTTAGCACTGCATAGATTAGTTTGCCAAATTGGGTTCCCCAATCCCCTAAATAATTCTCGCCAACTGCTTTCCAACCGGAAAATGAATAAAGATTATAAAGGGCTTGACCGATGATCGTTGAGCGAAGATGCCCAATCCCGAACGGTTTGGCGATATTGGGTGAGGAGTAATCAACCAAAACCGTCTTTCCCTTCCCGATATCTGTTTTTCCGTAGTCTCCCTTGAGCTTGTTTATCTGATTAACCTCCTTTACCAACGCCTCAGGAGTTAACCAAAAGTTGATAAACCCAGGGGGAGCAACCTCAATTTTTCTGATTGCTGATTGCTGATTGCTGATTGCTGATAGCTTTTGCGAAAGCTGTTGAGCGATCTCTAAGGGATCAGATTTAAGTTCCGTGGCGATTCTCAGGGATACTCCTGTTGCGTAGTCGCCAAAACGGTCATTTTTAGGATGTTCCACAGCCGGATCAAGATCCAGCTGATACAACCTTTTCACTTCCTGTCTGATCGCTTTTTCTATTCCAGGTTTGAAGCTCATCTCACCTAGCCGTATCATACCAGAATTTATTCCCATCACTCATCAACTTAATTGTACCGGAAAGATCTGTGCGAAGTACCGTCGCACCAAGCTGCTCAAGAAGACGGAGGGTATTATGATGGGGGTGACCATACTGATTCTTTCCAACCGAAATCACCGCCACCTCAGGAGAAGCCTGCCTCAGGAGCGGTTCATAAACACCATTCCAGGAACCCTGGTGGGCCACCTTTAGCACTTCTATATCAGGAGTGATAGAAAGAAAACTGATCTGAGCTTTCCTTTCCGCATCACCTAAAAGTAGGACATCAAACTCCTTAAACTTTAAAGCCAAAACCACTGAAGTGTTGTTAATATCTGTATCAGAAAAACCCTTCTTCGGCCAAAGCACCCTCAAACTCATCTCTGAAACCTCCATCTCTACCCCGTTCTCCCCCTTTAAGATAACCGCTCCCTCATCCTCAATCTCCTTCAGAAACTTATGATATCCCTTAGTCTCATAAACAACTGGATAAAAGAGAATTCTCTCCACCTGGTAACGCTCCAGAACGGAAAGGAGTCCGGTTAGATGGTCGGCATGAGGATGAGTCAAAACCATAAGCTCAATCTTCCTATCCCAAGGTGGGAGATCCTGACCCAGATAAGAGAGAATTTCATCATTGGGACCTCCATCAACCAGAATCTGCGTCTCTCCCTTAGCGATTAAGATTGCATCTCCTTGCCCAACATCGTAAAAACTTATTGTCAGAAGCGGCTTACCTGAGGAACCCCCAGCAACCCGAAAAGAAAGCGCCCAAAGAATCAGTAACAAAGTGGCACTCAAGGTGCAAAAGATCAGCTTGTTTTTTGTTTTCTCAGGAATAATTGGGAAAGAAACCATAACCCACCTCCTAAAACCAGATAATAAAAGAAGAGTGCTAGTACAGAAAATGGAGAAACCGCAAAGAAACCAAAGTTTAGAGAAGAGAACCAACGCACTACCTGCGTAAAGTAAGTTAACAGGAGGCCAACAGGAAGCATTATCAGATACCCTATCTGGCTAACAAGTAACGCTAAGGTGGTTGTAACCATGCCGAAAACTGTAGCAATTGGGACTATCCAGAGAACTAAAGCGTTTACTAAAGGAGAGAGGAGAGAAGCTTGACCAAATCTGTAGGCGATGAGCGGCCAAACCATAATCTGAGCGGCTAAAGTCGTTGCGAGATCCTCCCGAAGAGGAGCTCCCCTTCCAGGGATTAACCGATCAATTGTTGGGACAAAGATGATCAACCCCAATGTAGCTAAAAAGGAAAGCTGGAAGCTGAGATCTGTAAGCCATTCTGGATTAAAGATAAGCATCACTCCCCCGGCGATAAGAAGAGTGCGCAGGGCATCTTTCTGACGTCCTAAAACTGTCCCCAAAAGAGCGATCGTTCCCATGATCGCCGCACGAATTACCGGAGGTTCAAATCCCACGAGAGCCACGAAGGAAATAATTCCTAAAGTGATGAAACAAAAACGCACTTTAAACGGCAGAAAGATAAGCATTCTTCCAAAGGTGTTGATAAGAACAGTGATGTTGTAACCAGAAACGACCACCACATGAAGCGTTCCTGTAACCCGTAGCGCCTCATAAAAATCAGAGGGAAAGCCGCTTTTCACCCCAAGGATCATTCCCAAAAGTAAGGAGGCTTGTGGTTCCGGCAGGCTTTGACGAACTGTTTGGGAGATTGTCTCCCGCAGTACCTCAAGAAATTCAATCATTTAACTGTAATCAAATCTTTTAGCTTCTCGAAAGTCTTAGGTCCAATTCCGGAAACATTTTGGATCTCGGCAGGAGATCGAAAAGGACCGTTCCTATTTCTATAATCAACGATTGCTTTTGCTTTACTTGGTCCAATCCCAGGGAGCTGTTCCAACTCTCCAGCCGTTGCGGTGTTGATATTGATTTTCTCACCGATCGTCTGGTTGGAGAGACCACTTTCTACTTGAGATCCTGAGACTCTCGTCGCATTTGTCACCACTGCCTCCTCTACCCCCTGCTTGCCAAAAAGCCCAATCCCCAGCGATACCCCCGAACCAATCAAAATTAACCCAGAAAAAAGGGCCATCAAAGTATAGCGATATCTGTCAAAAAAACTCTCAATCATATACCGTTATGCCAGCGAGGTAGGGAAATCTGGAGTTTAATAAGCTAATCTCCGTTAGCAGGGAACGAAGTTGATTAGATTATCGGGCAGGAAGATTGTTTTTGCAACTCTTCTTCCTGATAAATGGGGTTTGACTGTCGGGAGCTCCTTCGCCATTTTGATAAGTTTTTCCTTCCTTCCCTGCCTGCCGGCAGGCAGGTCTCCATGCTTAACCGTAAGCTTTCCCCGCAACTTGCCATCTACTTGAACCACGACGACCACTGTCTCTTCTTTGATAAGTTTTGAATTATACTTAGGCCATGCTTGTTGATGAACCGAACAACTCTGACTCCTAGCTCCTGACTCTTGGCTAACTTGCACCCAAAGCTCCTCGGCAAGATGCGGCGCAAACGGCGCTAGCACTTCAAGAAAGATCTTCCAATCGTTTATTGATAGTTGATAGTTGGCAGTTGATAGTTGATTAATAAATTCCATTAAAGCTGCAACGGCAGTGTTGAATTTTGTCTTTTCTAAATCTTCTCCAACCTTCTTAATCAACTGATGGAGTCTTCTCTCCAGATTTCTATCACTTGCGCCAACAGGTTGATTAGGAATTATCTGGTTTGACTTCCAAACACGCTCAAGAAATCTATGCACACCTATGACACCTTTGGGATCCCAAGCGATCATTTGATCGAACGGGCCCATAAACATCTCGTAGATCCGAAAGGTGTCCGCTCCGAGTTCCCCAACCACTTCATCAGGATTGACCACATTCCCCTGTGATTTGCTCATCCGGTACCCATCCGGTCCCAGAACCACTCCATGGGAAGTCCGTTTTGCATACGGTTCCGGTCCAGGGACCAGACCTAAATCAAAGAGAAATTTGTACCAAAATCTGGAGTAAAGGAGGTGTAGTGTGGTGTGCTCCATCCCTCCGTTGTACCAGTCAACTGGCATCCAGTAGTCAAGTTTCTTCCGATCCGCGAACCTTTTACTGTTACGGGAATCGGTATATCTCAGGAAATACCAGGAGGAGCCGGCCCAATTGGGCATCGTATCCGTCTCCCTTTGGGCGGGACTGCCACACTCCGGACATTTAACCTCAACCCAGTCTTTGACACTGGCTAAGGGAGACTCGCCTGTCCTAGTTGGCTTATAGTTCTTAACATAAGGAAGTTTTACCGGTAGACCCTTCTCAGGAACAGGAATAATGACGTGTTCTTTCCCGTCAATGATCACATGATCGTATCCCTCCTGTAATTTCTCTTTGATTTTTGATTTTTGATTTTTGATTTCCCAGCATTTACGGCAGTAAATGATGGGTATCGGTTCCCCCCAATAATGCTGGCGGGAGAAGACCCAATCCCGAAGTTTGTAATCTACCGCCGGCTCACCAAGCCCTTTTTTAGTAAGATAAGCCGTAATTTTAGCACCCGCTCCTTTGGAGTGCAAATCGGTAAACTTGCCGGAGTTGACGAGCTTTCCCACTCCTGTGAAAGCTTCTTCAGGAAAATTTGATTCAGCCTCATTTTTGATCACTTCTTTGATCGAAAGTTTGAACTTTTTAGCAAACTCAAAGTCTCTTTGATCATGGGCAGGAACGGCCATAATCGCCCCGGTTCCATAGGTGGGGAGAACAAAATCTGAAACCCAAATAGGAAGCTTTTCTCCTGTGATAGGATGTTTCACGTAGGCGCCAGTGAAAACTCCTGTCTTTTCCTTGATCTCCTCCTGCCGTTGGAGCTCAGATTTCTTAAGAGCTGTCTCGATGTACGCCTCTACGCGCTTTCTTTGCCCCTTAGCGGTGATTTTCTCAACCAGATGGTGTTCAGGGGCTAAAACAAGGAATGTCGCCCCAAAAAGCGTATCTGGGCGCGTGGTGAAAACTTCGATGTTGAATTTTGAATTTGGAATCTGGAATTTTATTTTCGCTCCCTCACTTCTTCCAATCCAGTTAACCTGTTGCTGCTTAATATCTTCCCGATAATCAACAAGTTTGAGATCCTCCAAAAGCCGGTCAGCATAAGCGGTGATCTTCAACATCCATTGCTTTTGCATCCGCCGTTTAGTTGGGGCACCACAGCGCTCGCAAGCACCCGCGACAACCTCCTCATTCGCAAGATTGATCTTGCAAGACGGACACCAATTCACCGGTACTTCCGCCTTGTAAGCCAATCCTTTCTTGAAAAATTGAAGAAAGATCCACTGGGTCCATTTGTAGTAAGAAGGGTCAGTAGTTGCAATCTCTCGCGACCAATCAAAAGAAAGCCCCCAAGATTTAGCTTGGACTCTTGCGTTATCGATGTTCTTTTTGGTGGTTACCGAGGGATGAATCCCGGTCCGGATGGCGTAGTTTTCAGCCGGCAGACCAAAGGCATCCCAGCCAAAGGGGAAAAGAACATTGTAACCCTGCATTCGCTTAAATCGCGCTAAAGCATCAAAAGCACAGTAGCTTCGCCCATGACCAACATGCAGACGTTCACCTGAGGGATAAGGAAACTCAATGAGCAGGTAGTACTTTTTGCGCTTCCTATCAAAATCGCGAGCTTGATAAAGCTTTGCTTTCTCCCACTGCTTCTGCCACTTTGGTTCGATTTTACCAGGATTGTACTGCCGCATGGTACGCATTTGACGTGATCAAAGATCACTAGCAATTCCTTCGCTACGCTCGTAATTGTAACACACGAGTGAGGGGGGTCACTTGTTTCGGTTTTTGCGGTGTAAAAACCCGAGCAAGTAGTCTCCTCGCCCACCAAAGGCGGCCTGCGGGGGACTACTTGACAAGCGCAAAAATTTTGTGTTATAGTCCAAAGTGCCGTGATGGTAATCACGCCAAAACGGCGTGGTTAAAAGGAAAACAACTATCGAGACCTATAGCTAAGTAAGAATATAGTCCGATAGTTAACAAGATGAGCGAGCCCTTGCCCCTCCCACCTGGTGGGATTGAAGAAAACGAAAAATATATACCTATTGACGAGATTATTCGTCGCGCTACCACTCTTGGAATTCCCCTTGGACGTCCAAACAGCAACCCCTACCATACCCTTCGCTACTACACTAAGATCGGTCTTCTCCCCCACATGGCCCGGAAGGTCCCCTACCCTGGAGCACCAACCACTGTTGGTCATTATCCCGAGTCAGTTCTTGAAACCTTAAGGAAAATCGCTGAACTCAAAGAACAGGGATTGGATAACGAAGTAATTAAACAAGAACTTGAGAAGCAGAAGATCAAAAAAACAGAAGATCAAATCATCGCAAAACTTGCCCCAAGTTTATCAGTAGGCGGGGTTGAAAAACCACCTCTCCCACCTACACCTTCTCTGGTACCATCTTCATTCTTCACCTTACCAGAGGTACTGCGAAACATCAGCCAAACCTTCTTTGACCTTGCCACTTTCCTAAAAAATATGGTCCGCAAACCCTATCCCTATCAGGAGCCAGTTCGGTCCAAGCTTCTCTCCCATCTTTTAACTCTTCTTCTGATCTTTATCACTCTCGCCATTTTATCGTTAGGGTTTTCAGATTTAACCAGAGCGCGGGTTAAACGCTGGCTCTTTGATGGTTTTTGGAACCATTTCGCCAGCCAAGTTGTTTCGGTCGTCAGTCCCAAAGCCGGCCAGGAGATAAAAGGGGAGATTTTAGCCCGCGAGATTCTAAACCCCGTCGTTGACGTCAATGATATCTTTGAGTACAAAACAGTCACCAGTGACCAGGGACAAGAGACTAGGCTGAGGCCAAAACTTCCCTTGGACGTCGACAAACTTGTCACTAGCAGTTTTGAAGTGATAAAAACGGGGGTCCTCAACACCGCCCAATTTCTCGGAACGATCTTTTTTGGTTCTGGCGATAAATACTACGTCACCCCCGCCGCTGATGCCTCTCTCCATTCGCTTAAAGTAGATGAGGCCCTTGAAGCAGGTTTGGTAAACACCGATTATCTTTTTATCCAAGGCCAGGACTTCTCCTCTCTCGAGCTTGGGGGCGGGGATACCAATCTTCTGGACTCTCTCGACTCCTCCCAGTTCTTGAGGTCTGATGTTTCTGATAAATACACCTCAGGAACCCTCACTTTCCTTCCTGGAACAGTTCTCAATCTCAGAAGCCAACTGCTCAACAGTACCGGTGCCGTAACAATCACCGATTCTCTCAATCAAGTTGGAGGGGGACAGGTAACCTTTAGTGGAAACGTGAACGCCAATACTGGGTTGGATGTGGCAGGGATCACAACTTTAGGGGATGGAGGAATAAGTAGCTTTGCCCAATTTAGCACAACGGGTGATTTAACTCTTTACGGGACTGCAGATAGTATCACCTCAGAGAACAATTTGCTAATCGCCTCTGGCGGAGATCTCACCCTTGATGCCGCAAATCTTGATGTTGAGGGGGATCTCAATGTCGGGGGTAGCTTGTCCGCCTCCGGCGGAACCTTCACCGACCTTACCCTCGATACCCTCGACGGTCTTTTAAAAGCAACCGCCGGAGTAGTGGGAACGGCAACAGGGGGCACTGACTATGAATACCCCCTCACCTTCCAACACTCTCTCTCCAGAACAGGGAACACGATTACTCTTTCAGGAGATACCGCCTCCCCCGGCAACTTAAAATACTACGGAACGGATGGAGCAGGCACAAGAGGATTTTATGATCTGCCAAGCGGCGGAGGCGGCGCATGGAACGCTCTGACCGGTCCAACGGCCCCTCTCTCCCTTTCCATGGGAACCCATACCACCGTTTTTAACTGGGCAACAGGAACGGGGACTAATAATTTATTCTCCTTTACTACTGATGCTTCAGCTAATGGAACGGGTGCCCTTCTTAATATTCAAACCGGAGCCTCTTCAACTGTCCTTCCCCTTCGGGTAAGAGCCGGTTCAACTGAGGGACTTATGGTAGACGCTTCCGGTACCGTCGGCATCGGGACGAGTGCACCTACCTCAGGGTTTGTCCTTGACACCATTGGTAGAGGGAGATTCTCCACTGGTCTCTCGGTGGCCAACACCTCCACTACCTATACCTTGGATGTCACTGGTACAGGGTATTTCTCTAGTGCCTTGTCCTTGGGAACGCAAGCGACCACGACCGCTCATGCCGTCAGAGCGGATAGATCCTTAACCTTCACTCAAGATGCCAACGTCACGATCTCCAACTCTGGGGTTGCTCAAAATTTGACTGCTGACAGGAGCTGGACCCTGGGTTGGACGGGACAGCTATCCCCTTCCAGAGGAGGAACGAGTGATGACACCTCCGCGACCACCGGGGTGCCATATATCAGTGCCGGTAACTGGCTCTATGAAGCTCAGTTAGCTGTTGCCCGAGGAGGAACAGGAGCTTCAACCTTAACTCAATACGGAGTGTTATATGGTAATGCGACCTCAGCAATCGGAGCTACCGCCGCTGGCTCAACCGGCCAGGTCTTATTAGCCACTACTGGTGCCGCTCCTTCTTGGGGAACTGCTGGTTCAGCCGAGATTACTAACAACTCCCTGGATTTTGTTGATTTTGAAGACACCTTAGACCTTGATGCCGCTCTCACCTTAAATCAATCCACCTACACCTGGACCCAAAACTTTACCGGAACAACCACCACTGGTTTAACTTACAATGCTAATTCCTTAACAACGGGGATAGCTCTTGCTTTAAACACCACCCACTCCCCAACTGCAGGAGGAACCCAATCAGCCGTTGATCTTAATTTTACCAACAGTCCCTCAACCACTGCCAATACCTTAAGAGGGGTGGATATCGGCTTTACCGATTCCGGAACGCTAGCCAACACGATCTACGGTCTCTACGTTGATACCACAACTGCCAATGCCAACGACACTACCTATGCGGCGGTATTCCAAGGCGGCAACGTCGGCATCGGGACGACGACGCCAGGTAGTAAATTGCATCTTTTGACTACAACCTCGGTTACCGCTTCTGTGGTAGATGTATTGACAGTAGAGGTTAACTCTACTGGCTTTAAAGCTGCTGGTTTGGGACCAGGAATTATCTTCAAAGATGGCTATGGTGCTGGTAATGGTGCTGTTTCTGATTTAGGCAGAATCGCTTCAGTATATGAAGCATCCGGCAGTGACTTATTAGGGGCTTTATCTTTTTACACTAACCCTGGCAGTGGTCTCACAGAAAGATTGAGAATAGATAATGCAGGCAACGTCGGCATCGGGACGACTTCGCCTGGGGCAAGGTTGGAAGTTAATCCTACGGTCACTACCACCTCAGACTATACTGGTTTGAAAAGCGGCATTGTGTATAACGGGGCAAGTGCAATGACCAACTGGTATGGCTCCTACATTGCGGCTCCTACCGGAACTGGAACAATCACCAACAAATACGCGTTGGTGACAGAAGCAAACGCAGGCAACGTCGGCATCGGGACGACGGGGCCTCTCTCACGTTTGACTGTGGATGCCACAGGAACCAACAAGACTGGCAACTCTAATTACGGTACTTGGCTTTACGGTGCAGATGATTCAGCGACCAAGTTTGCTCTTGCTGCCACGGGCGCGGCTGGGTCTTCGTCAGCGGGACTGTTTGTTAGGAATGATGGCAACGTCGGCATCGGGACGACGACGCCGGGAACGAAGTTGGAAGTTTCCGGAAATATATTCCTGACTGGAGGAACGAATAGAACAATAAATGTTACAGCAGTACAGAATAGTATAGGGAGTAATTTAACCTTAGCTGCGGGCGCAGGATCTTGTTTTCTGGCTGGGACTAAAGTATCCATGGCCGACGGAAATTATAAGAATATAGAAGAAGTTAAGCTCAGTGAAGAAGTTGTCTCTTTTGACGAATCAAAGAAGGAAACTGTCCTTTCAAAAGTTACGCAGGTTTTCCATCACTCCGTCGAAGAGATGGTTGATGATCACTATCTGATCATTGAAACCGAAAAAGGCGCCCGGATTCAGGCAACGCCTAACCACAAATTTTATTCTGCAGGAACATGGAAACACGCTGGCGATTTGATAGTTGGCGATAGTTTGTTGAATGACAAAAATGAAGTTGACAAAATAGCCAGCATTCAAAAAGTATATCAAAAAGTTCTGACCTATAACTTGGAAATAGAAAAATACCATGTTTATTATGCGGAAGGCATCTTAGTGCATAATTCGAAGTGGACCGGTATAGGTTTCGCCGGTGGTAATTTATATTTGGCTGGGGGATCAGCTGGGGGTGATGCTGCTACGAATGGTGGAAATACATACATATATGGCGGTGCTCCATATGGGGCCGGCGCCTACGGCAATGTGATTTTGGCAAATAATGGCACATCGTCAATTGGCAACGTCGGCATCGGGACGACGAGCCCGGGAGAAAAGTTGGAGGTTGCAGGTAATATCAAGCTAAGCGGCATCATTAAAGGCTCTGATATCGGTGCCCGTGTCCGTCATAGCGTTGACCAAGATATCAACTCTGGCGTAGAAGTAGCAGCTGCCTTTGATACTGAGTTATTTGACACAAACAATATTCACGACAATGTAACCAACAACACAAGGCTCACCGCCCAGACGGCAGGGAAATACCAGATTAGTGGGCATGTCACTTGGGACGATAATTCAACCGGTCTTCGAGGGTTGAAGATCAGGTTAAATGGTACTACTTGGATTTCCAGAGATCTTCAAACCGCATATGGTATCAATCAGCACACAACCTCCACGCTGTACGATTTGGCAGTAAATGACTATGTGGAACTCATGGTCTCCCACACCGCCGGTGTCACCCTCGCCCTAAGGGTGCTGGATCCACATTCCCCGGGTTTCATGATGATCAGAGTGGCGGGAGCTGATATCGCCGAATACTATCCAACCAAAGATAAAAGTCTAACCAGTGGTGAAGGAGATGTTGTTTCCGCTGATGAGTCTGCCTGGGGACATGTTAAAAAATCCGACAAACCCTATCAGAAAACCATGGGAATTGTTTCTATAAATCCGGCGATGCTTCTGGGTAATACGCCTGATAAGGAAAATAGCGCCTTGATTGGTTTGGCCGGAAAAGTTCCGATCAAAGTCAGCGACATCAACGGTCCAATAAAAATTGGCGATAGCATCGCCTCCTCTTCCCTGCCAGGCATTGGCATGGGAGCAACCAAAGCCGGCTATACTGTTGCCCAAGCTCTTGAGGAATTTAATCCTGAAAAACTTACCTGTCCCGAGGCAGAGAGCCTGGAGGCGATTGACTGGCCGGGATGGTTAGCCAACGGCACTTGCTTTAAGTTACCAGATGGAACTTATGTCGGTCTAATTCTTAGCTTTATTGACCGCTCCTTCAATGACCCGGATGTTTATTTGACATCTGCAGGTGATCTGCAGATTGTTGGCAAACAGCAAACAGCGAACAGCGAACAGCAATTTGAACTCGAGGATAAGGACGGCAATCTCATTACTAGAATCGGGGCGTTTGCCGAACTGGCTGTAACCAAGGTCCGCACCGGGTTGGTTGAGGCAAAACTAGTCAAGGCGGATCAAATCATCTCTCCCCTTGTTGAGGTGGGGAATCTTCACGTCACCGGCGACGCTAAAGTCGAAGGAACGCTTGAGGCCGATACCGTCAAAGCGAACAAGATCGAGGGAGTGGAATTCGAACAAGTTACCCAAATCACTCAAGTAACCCAAGTAACAAATGTAGAACA
>Ga0315296_10003291_pt1 | contig 13553 bp, 18 predicted proteins | sample YL17G14_18_MG_FD_203921 | JGI IMG/M metagenome (GOLD analysis project Ga0315296, IMG submission 203921) | Sediment microbial communities from Yellowstone Lake, YNP, Wyoming, USA - YL17G14_18 | ecosystem: Environmental > Aquatic > Freshwater > Lake > Sediment | place: USA: Wyoming | collected... | reverse complement strand
CGATGGCCTGGACCTCGTCGAGGAGTCCCGGCGGGCGGACGGCTTTGACGTGCAATCGAAGCCCGACCCGGTCGCCGTCCTCGAGGAGACGATCATGACCGCGCCCGAGTCCCAGCGGCCCCTCCTTCGCGCCGCCCAGGAGCTCGTCCGTCAGGCCCTCGCCCTCGCGGGGAACGGGAACGGGGGGGCGGGCGCGTGAAGAAGGAGATGTACGCCGGGACGGCCTTCTCCGAGCTCGTCCACAACCTCCTCGCCCTCGCAGGGGCCGCGGACACCCCGCCCATGGTGGTCTACGGGATCTTTCGCGCCTGGGTCTCCGCCTACGAGACGATGTGGGAGGACTATGGCGTCGACCCCAAGCTGATTGCGGAGCTCCAACGACGGTCGGAGCAGCTCGCCCGGGCCCTCGTCAAGGATCTCGCCGCGAACCCGCCGATCATAGGGAAGTTCCCCGACGAGCTCCCGGACTTCCCGAAGGAGGCCCCCCCGTGACCCGTGAAGGCCACACGTCCGTCTCGCTGCGGGACGAGCTTGTCGACCGCGTGTACCGCCTCCTCCCCAGGATCCCGATCGCGAAGGTCGAGGACCTCCGCTCCCGCGGCCGGCTGGCGCCCGCGATCGAGTACCTCGTGAAGGAAGGACTGAAGAACCTCGAGTCCGCCGTCGTCCCCCTCGACGTCTACGGGGACTCCCCGGGCCCCGAGCGTGTGTATAGTGACCGTATACACACACATACACACACACCCCCCATACACACACGGGAGGACTGACGGGATGCCTCGCCGTCAGGTCTATTTCTCGGACGAGCAGGAGGCCCAGCTGGCGGTCCTCGGGATCCCGAACCTCTCCGCGTACGTCCGGGCGAAGATGGAGGAGGACGCCCGCCAGGGCCTCACGATGGCCGGCATGAAGGAGGACCTCGAGCGCCGCCGGGCGGAGCTCCGGGATCTCGAGTCCGCGTTCGAGGGCCGGGCCCTCGTCCAGGAGCAAGCCCTCATGGCCGTCGGCGAGGCCGCGGAGACGTTCCGGAAGACCCCCGCGCTGGACCCACGGGCGAGCGTTCAGACGAGTCTCGTCTGGTGGATCCGGAACAACCCGAAGGGGCAGAAGCTCCGCGACGTCCTCCCGTCGACCGTCTCCGATGCGGAGATCGCGGACATCCTCCTGAAGTGGCCTGAGTCCCGGGCCCAAGTCAAGATCCTCGTCGAGGGGGCGAGCCGGTGAACGACTACCTCTGGGCCTTCACCTACGCGCTCCTCTGGGTCCTGCTCGTCCTCCTGGTGCTCGTCCGTTCGACTCTCGAGGCGCGCGGCGTCCACCGCCGGACGTGCCTGTTCTGCGGGCGGGTCGCCGAGTCGGAGCGCTGCGGGCGGTGCGAGGCGTCGAGAGTGGAGGCGAGCCGGTGAGCGCTTGGAACGACGCGGTTGAGTTCAACGACCTTTTCTTCCCCGCGTGGCGGGAGGCCGACCTGGTGTATCTTTCGAACGCGCTCGCCGGAGAGGTCGGCGAGGTCTGCAACGACACGAAGCACGCGGCGGGCGGTGGGACGAACCGAACCGTCCCGTCGAAGGCGCACATCGCCGAGGAGCTCGCCGACGTCTACCTCTACATCGTGGTGCTCGCGGAGCGTCTCGGATTCGACGAGGAGCACTTCACCGACGTCGTCCTCCGGAAGCTTTGGCTAAACGTCGAGCGGATGGCGGAGGCCCCGCGATGATCCACCCGCCCGCCGCGGAGCGCCTCATGGAGAAGGGCCGGAAGCTCTGCATCATCGGGAAGATCGCCTCCGCCCTCGAGGCCTGGCGGGACGGCCTGACAGTCACCGCGCTCGAGCTTCTCGACGAGGCCCGGGCGCTCATCGTGCAAGACATGGAGCGTGAAGACAATGGCGACAGCGGAGTACCGCAAGGTGCGAACGAAGGACGTCGTCGTGCGTGAGCCCATCCGGACCGACCCCGGGAAGATCGACGAGCTCGCGGGGAGCCTCCAGGAGCACGGCCTCCTCGAGCCGATCGTCGTGCGACCCGAGGGGGACAAGCTCGTCCTGGTGGCGGGGAGCAGGAGACTGGCGGCCGCGAAGAAGCTCGGCTGGGACGACATCGACGCGCACGTCGTGGAGATGTCCGCGGACGAGGGCCGGGCCCGGCAGCTCGCGGAGAACGTGCACCGGAAGGACCTCGGGCCGATGGAGCGGGCCCGGGCCGTGGCGGCGTACGTGGAGCTCCGGCAGAAGCAGGACCCGAAGCTGACGTACGAGGCGATCGGGCATGAGCTCCAGATCTCGCAGCCCGAGGTCTCGAACACCCTCCTCCTCCTGCGCCAGGAGGTCCACGTCCAGAAGCTCGTGGACGACGGGCAGCTGACACCCGGACACATCGAGCACGCCCTCGCGCCCCTCCGGGCCCAGGCCGCGAAGCTCCACGAGGAGGTTCTCGGGAAGCCCGTGAACGACAAGGAGCTCGACGCCGCCGTGTCGAAGATCGCCCACGAGTGGGCGAGGCAGAAGCTCGACATCCGGACCGCGAAGCAGGAGGCCGAGGACAGCCTCGCGAAGTACAAAGCGAGCCTGAGCCAGGCGAAACTCGTGGAGCTCGTGAAGGGCGCGAAGAGGAAGACGTGCCCGACCGAGCACGAGTCCTGGCGGGATCCGAAGGCGGTCGCGTACAAGGAGGTCGGCGTCCGGCTCATCCTCCTGTGCAGCGCCGGGGCCGATCGGTACGACCCAAAGCCCGGTCACGCATGGGACGCGGACACGGGCGAGGTCTACATGACGCCCGCGGAGAAGAAGCTTGTCGAGCGCCAGGAGGCCCAGCGGAAGCGGGACCGGAGGGCCGCGGCCAAGGCCCACACGACGCCCCGGGAGAGGGTCCAGCGGGACTTCGCCGCCTTCTTCAGCCGAGCCACGATCGCGCAGTGGGCCCACGGCCGGCTCGACGCGATCGACAAGGAGCTCGAGGACCTCGGCTTCGACGAGGTGAGCCTCAACGCGGGCGGGACGGGCAGGCGCGGCTACGGCTGGTCCGACGGTGTCCAGGCCCGGCCCGTCGACCTCCCGGACGGGAACGGCGGGAAGTTCGTGACGCGCCTGGAGGTCCAGGGGTTCACGTCCCTGACGAACGGCGTCGACAACGTCGCGGAGTCGGGGGCGGTGAAGGAGCTCCGGAAGAAGCGGGCCGAGCTCCTCGAGTTCCAGCACAAGGCGTTGAAGGTCGCGCAGAAGGACGACGACCTCTGGCCCGTCGAGGTCGGCGGGTTCAAGCTCGGCGACAAGGTCCGGATCGGGGACAAGTCCCCCGTCGCGTCCTACATCGGGAAGCAGGGCGTGATCCTGGCGTTCGACGTCCAGTACAGCGGCCGCACCCACGGGCTCAACGCGCCGGGGAAGGACGTGCTCCACGCGGTCCTCGACATCGGCGCCTCGACGAAGGTCCATCCGGTCAGCGCCCTCGAGAAGCCGACGAAGTTCCTGTGCGCGAAGTGCTCCTCGAAGGTCGCCCTCGTCGAGACGAAGCGGATCTGCAAGCCGTGCGGGAAGTCGGAGGGGAGCTGCGACTGCGAACCGAAGAAGCCGCGCACGAAGGGGGCGAAGGCGTGAGGTCCGCGGCAGTCGTCCTCCTCGCGCTCCTGCTCCTGGGCGTCTCGCCCATCCTCGCGCCGGCCCGCGGGGCCGACGTCGAGTTCTACGCGACGTCGACGTCGACGACCCTCGGCACCCCGGCGGGCACCGTCTCCCAGCTCCAGGCCGTCGACGGCTCGAGCATGACGATCGTGGAGGCGGACGCGGGGGGGAGCTCCGGCAGCGCGGTCATGCTCCCCGATGGCGTCGTAGGCGGGAACTATTGGGAGTCGTTTTTCCGAATCCCGCTTTGCTCGTCAGGTACAGCCCAGTGGGCTTGTCTCGACGAGCTCCCGCATGACAGCAACACGACGTACGTCTCGGACACCGCGACGGGGAACCCACAGACGGGCCTCTACACTGTCGGACCTTGGACGGGCGGGGCCGTTTCGATCACGAGCGTCTCCAGCTACGCGTGGGTCCGAAAGAACCAGTCCGCGGACGCCGCGCTCGTCGTCGGAGTAGACTGGAACGGGCTCGGGCCGGAGTGGCAGTGTGCGCCGATGGGAAGCGGCATCGAGTCGCAAGCGTACTTCAACCTGACGACCGGAATCTACGCCGATCGCTGTGACGGGAATCCGGGATGGACGGTCGCGGACCTGGACGATCTCATCGTCCGCGTCCAGGCGAACCACGTCGTCAACCTCGCGATCCACGAGGCCCTGACCTCGGCGGGCGTGATCGTGAACTGGGCGAACTACGCCTACGACCTCGCGACGACGTACACCTGGGACACGATCGACGACGCCCGGGCGACGACCCTCGCGTTCGCCGCGAGCTCGTCCGACTCGGAGACGTTCTCCGTCCAGGCCCAGACGTGCGGCTCCGGGACGTGGACGACGGTCGGCGCCGTCTCCGGGACCTCGATCGCCCTCCGCACCGTCGAGATTGCAGGCTTCGTCTGTGGCTCCGCCCTCACGGTGCGGTTCGTCTCGGACACGGTCACGGGGGACGCCACGCAGACGACCCTGACCCTCGACTACCTCGCCCTCCAGTACAATTCCCCGGGCATCGAGCCGCCGATCGTCCAGGCCACAATCTCCTGCGCGGTCGAGGGCACCCCGCCCGCCCTGGTCCGGTGCGCGGCCTCCGAGTACACGACGGCGCCCGCGGCCTCGAGGACCTGGCGCTTCGCCCCCGCGGTCGAGGACCTCGTCGTCACGAGCCGGATCGCGGTCGCGCCCTTCCAGCTCGTCGCGTCCACGGCATGCTTCGGTCTGCCCTTCCTCGACCCGGGCGACTGCCAGGAGGTCACCTTCGGCGTCCCGCCCTGGTGGACGTTCAACCTCCACCAGTGGAACGTCTCGTACACCGTGAACGTCTTCACGAGATCCGCGACCGCCTGGACGATCGTCTCCGTCGACTACCGCCCGCTCATCCTGCTCGTCGTCGGCGTGGTGGTCCTCGTCGTCGGCGTCGTGGCCTCGCGGCGGATCAAGGAGCCGAAGAAGGAGACGCCCTCCGGCCCGCCGGACCTCGGGCCGCGGGAAAAGGAGGAGGGGAATACCTGACGTGCATCCTGCCCTGGTGCCGGGTCCGGGGGCCCCACGGCCACTTCCCCGTCTACCGCCCGTACGCGGAGGCCCTCCTCCGCTACGTCGCGGAGGACACGGGACGGTCCGGCATCGGGGACGTCATGGAGGCGGTGGGGCGCGTGTGGGCCCGGGCCGCCCGGCCCTGGTACCCCGTCCGCGGCCGGGCGTTCGTGTCGAGGTCCTCGAACTGGAACGGGATCGTCCCCGTGACGGCAGACCTCGAGACGGAGCTCGCGGAGATGATCGCGAGCGCCCACCGGGACCTCCGGATCTGGCTCCTGAACCGGGTCGTCGACCGCGTCCTCGAGGAGCGGCGGCACCGCCAGGCGACGATCGCGGACGCCGTCCAGGCCGCCGCGCAGCGGGGGGACCTCCCATGAAGGTCCTCGTCACCGCGGGGAAGGACTGGGCCTTTGAGTTCCGGCGGGACGACCGAAGGGTCCTCCGCGTCGACCGGGAGGGCCTTTCGCGCTTCCTCATCCTCGTCGGGCTCGCCCTCCTCGTCTCCGGGGCCGTGATCGCCTCCCTCGCGCGTGCGGGCGACGGTACTACGTCATATATGCCGGGGCCCGCGGGGACCCGCGGGGACGAGAACGCCACCGGGTACGTGCCCGTCCTGATCGTGAGCCCGGAGGAGCTCGGCACGTACGACGCCCTCGTCGTCACGGTCCAGAGCCTGTACGCCACGCGGAATTTGACGTCAAACGTGACCGTCGTCACCCAGGTCCCGGACGAGGTCGCGCTCGAGGTCCGCATGGACCGCCTCGGCCTGATCGACAGCCTCCCCCTCGGCACGGTCCGGAACACGACGACGGAGACGTTCCAGGCGACCCTGGATTGGGAGTGGGGGTGGGGCACCGTCTCCGCGACCTTCGCGAGGGCGAACGTCACCCTGGAGCGCCGCTTCCACCTCGTCTATTCCGACCTCGCCCGGTACAACCTTGACGCCCAGCGCGAGGCGGACCGCCGCGCCCAGCACAAGGCGGAGGAGGATGCGTTCTACGGCACGTGGGGCGCCGCCTTCGCGACCCTCTTCCTCTCTGCCGCCCTGGGCGGGTTCCTCGCGGTCGGCTACGCGGCGCACCGGTACCACGCGGACCGGGGCGAGGAGTCGTGGTGGGACGCGCTCGTGCGGTGGCTGAACGTCTCCCTCGAGCGGAACCCCCTCAAGAAGGTCCTCGACGAGCCCGGCTACGACGCCCGGGCGCACAAGGAGATCGTCGCGGTGATGAAGCAGCAGGAGCTCATCGAGGAGCTGAACTCCGTCGAGGCGTACGACCTCCCGAAGCTCCGGGCCCTGGACCGCCGCCTCGAGCACGCGATCCTCGACATCGACCGGGTCCACAAGCGCGGCCGTCGGGTCCTCGTCGTCGCGCGGAAGCAGGTCCGGCTCCGCGAGAAGGAGGAGAAGCTGATCGACCGCGGCCACCGCGTGAAGCGCCTCGCCACGGACCTCCGGCGGCTCCGGGAGGACATCGAGGCGGACCTCGCCGAGCTCGACAAGGAGATCTGACGCCATGCAGGAGACGGACTTCTGGATCATCGGCTTCCTCGCGGTCGTCGCGATCGTGATCGCCGCGCTGTGGCTCCGGTCGGACCGGGTCGCGAGGAAGGTCCGCGGGGCGGTGGAGCGGAACGAACGCTGGGTGAGCGGGCAGCTCCCCATGCACGACCGGAACTTCTACGTCGTCGTCCACGTGACCTCCTTCGTGATCGTCGCGGTCTCGTACGCGTTCATGCTCCTGCCCTGGATCGGGCCCGCGTTCTGGGTCCTCGCGACCTCCCTGTCCGCGTACGGGGTCTCCTTCGCGTTCGGGATCGTCGAGCGCTGGTACGACCGCGCCATGCGGCGGACCCGCGGCTTCAAGGGCGGGGACCTCCCCGCGGTCCCCTGGATCCCGAACGCCAAGGTCTTCCACAAGAGATATCAGGCGGCGAACCCCATCGAGGGGACCGTGACCGACCTGAAGGACCAGGCGTTCGTCTCGAGCTCCACGGGCGACTCCGAGCACTGGCCGTTCACGACCGGGCACCGGACGCACTGGCTCTACGTCTCCCCGAAGATGCCCGAGCTCGGCGGCATCGACCCGAAGCTGATCTCCGGGGCCCGGACCGTTTCGGGCGTCTGGCGGGGGAGCGAGCACTACGCGCCGGCGAAGTTCCGCGTCTACCTCCTGGGCTCGGAGGAGTGGGCGGCGAAGACGGAGGACCCGGCGATCAAGAGGATCCTCCTCGCGCTCGACCCGGACGTGCGGGGCCACATCCGGAACGAGTACCCGTGGACGAAGCCGACGACCCTCGTCGCGATGGCGCACGACCTCCTCTCGAAGTGGGAGAAGGAGATCTCGGGCCCGCGCCCCACCCTCGCGAACGTCGAGGCCGACCTCGAGGACGCCCGCCGCCAGCTCGACTACTACAAGTCCGAGTACGAGGAGGCCCTGAACCTCGGGAAGCTCAGCCGGTCCGCGAGGCGGGAGGCCTGACGTGAAGAACCCGCTGTCGAAGCTCCCGGACGAGCTCCCGGACGCGGAGAAGTCCCAGGCGGACCCGGACGGCGAGGCCGCGGCCCCGGCCGCGCCGCAGGCCGGCCCGACGTTCCTCCCCGACGTCCCCCAGGCCCACGACCGGTACGCCCAGATGGGGGCGGAGGGTCTCTTCTTCAAGCGCCTGGAGAACTTCCACCGGTACTTCGAGCGCTGGGCGTACAAGGCGAAGTACGAGTGGGACGCCCTGGATTGGGTCGTCGAGGAGGCGATGGACCTCCTGAACGAGGCGTCCGGGCTCGACGAGGACGACACCTGGTACGCGGACATTCTCGCCCGCCGCCGGCGGATGAGACGCCTCGCGTGGGCCCGCCTCGTGCGGCGGGAGCTGATGCGGAAGTTCCGGTCGAAGCAGATGTTCGGGAGGCAACCACTTTCCCATGATCGGTTCGAGCTCGACGACAAGGTCACGGTCTTCAACCCCTGACGCCCGCTTGCTCTGGGACCATGAGAACTGCATCCTCCGCCCGATCGGCGGCGTCGCCGCGGTCGCCCGTCGTCTCGAGGCCCTCGGACGGTGGCCCCCGAAGGACTGCCCCGCGTTCGCGTTCCCGCCCTCGAACATCGTCCGCTGGGTGCAGCACCTCCGCCTCGAGCACGAGGCGAACATGGACAACGTCGTCCTGATCGACGGCCGGGAGCGCGTCGGGAAGTCGACCTTCGCGATCCTGATCGGCTGGCTTTTCGACGGGACGTTCAAGCTCGAGAAGGACGTCGCGTTCTACACCCTCGTGGAGTGTCTCCGTCTCCTCGACGATCCGACGTGGTACAAGGCCGTGCTCCTCGACGAGGCGATCGCCTACCTGTTCAACCGCAAGAGCGGCGGCCCGGAGGCGATCGAGGCGATCACCCGGCTCTTCCTGTGCGGGAAGAACCGGAAGCTGATCGAGGTCCTCACGCCGAACGCGGCGTCGATCGACGCGATCATCCGACGCCACCGGGCGGCCTGGTGGTGGTACGTCAGCGCCCGCGGCCGGGCCGAGCTCCACGAGGCGCAGAAACGGAAGATCTACACGAAGCGCGGGGAGATCATGGAGCCCGGGACCGTCACCGTGTGGCGCCCCACGTTCGGCGCGGGCTTCAGCGCCCTCCCCCTCCTCCCCCTCCGCAAGTACGAGGGGATCAAGGCGGACCGCTACAAGACGGAGATCGTCCGCCAGCACGAGCGCCTCGAGGAGATCGCGGTCGAGGAGAATCCCTACCTCCCGATCGACATCGACGACGCCCTCCCCCGCCCGGAGCTACCTCACGAGTAGGTCGAGCTACTTCCAGAGTAGCCTCGGCACGTTCTTAACCGGGCGGGACAGAGCCGGCGGCCAAGGTATCTCCATGAAGCCGCCCCAGGTCCGCGTGCGACGGGAGCTCCCGCCGGACGCCCAGCGACTCGTGCGTGTGTGCCGGACGTCTGCGATCGTACTGTTCGCCCTCGCCCTCGTGATCGCGCTCGAGGCCCCCGCGGCGCTCGCCCTGGACCCGTCGAACGCGGCCCTGGCGATCACCTCCGGGAACCAGTTCCTCACGCTCTCGTTCATGGTCTTCGGCGTCGGCGTGATCTGCATCCTGGTCGGAGCCTTCGTCCACATCGGGGACAAGAACAAGGCGACCGTCCTCGTGATCGGCATCGTCCTCTCGACGTTCGCCGGCATGGCGATCATCTACCAGATGACGACGCCGCCGGTCGATGGCCAGCTCTGCCCCGACGGGACCCCCCCGCCCTGCATAGGGCCCGGGGCGCAGTGGGAGATCTACCTGACGGTTCCCGCCGCCGGCCACGACGCGGCGACCGAGTACCCGGGCAACTCGTACACCTTCTGCAGTGCGATCACGCCGGCCGGGACCGCCCTCGTGTACACGGGAACGATCACGGGCTATCTGGACCGCCAGAACCGCAAGGTCACGCACCACCACACCATCACCTCGACCCTCGCGACGACGGCGGCCGCGTTCTCCGCCCCGGACTGCAACGCCTTCGACTTCAGCGTCCGGCTGCTCAACGGCCAGGACCGGAACGGCGACGGCGTGATCGACGCCCAGAACTACTTCGGGCAGATCCTGTCGATCAGCCGGACCACCACCACGGACGGGAACTCGAGCGTCGCCTCGAACGTCTTCTACTCCGACGTGAACAACGGGTTCTACGTCGGGTGGTTCACGGACGGGTCGAACTGGGTCAGCGCCTACCCCGGCATGGAGAGCATGACGACCCTGACGACGGGCCCCTCGCCGATCGTGAACATCGGCTCCCACGGCGGCGGCGCCGCGGACGTCCCGGCGTTCTGGTACCTGCTCCGGAACTACGGGCCGTTCGGCTACACGCAGCCCCCCATCGGGACCTCGATCATCATCCAGGCGCAAATCGGCTCTCCGGGCGGCTGGCTCCCGTTCACGGTCGAGATCCGGCTGAACGCCCGCACCTGAGCGTCCCCGTTCGCGTGAAGGGAAGGCCATGGCGGAGCGCCCGCTCTACGTCGAGCTCGTCGAGGAGAGCTTCAAGCCTCGGCGCTGGACGAACCGGGCGAACGCGGTGGTCTTCCTCCTTTCCTATGTTTTTGTCGGCGCCCTGCGGACGTTCGACCCGCGGGGCTTCTACTTCTACGTTCTAATATTCGTCCTCGCCCTCGCCCTCACGTTCGAGAAGGTCCGCGGGACGAAGCGCTCCCTCCTCGAGCTGAAGGACCTCCGCCTCCGTGAGATTGCACCTCAAATCCCGACCGGGGTCGGCCTCGGCCTCCTCGTCGCCGGGTCGATCGTCGCCCTCGGCGGCGGGAGCCTCACGCTCCGGATCTCGGACTGGGTCGCCGTCCTCGCAGTCATGGCGAACTACTACTTCGTCGTCGCGCCGATCGAGTCCCTCCTCCAGTCCTGGGTGTGGGTCCAGACTCTCCCGTTCGGGCTCCTCGTCGGCCAGGTCATGTTCGCCGCGATCCACCCCGAGGTCCTCATCGGGGGGAGCATCGGTTTCTTCGTCTACGCGCTCCTCGCGGGCGTCTTCCTCGCGACCCTCACCGCCGCCCGCTACTTCGGTCCCAGGCGCTTCCGGAAGTACTTCGGACTCACGTCGACGATCGCGGCGCACGGGACCCTCGACACCGTCTTCGCGGTCGTCGTCGTGACCGTCAGCGGGCTCGTGGTCGGGCCCTTGGGAAGGTGATCTCATGGCTGGAAAGCTCGTGGCTGTCGCGGTGATTGCGCTCGTCGTCGCTCTCGTTGGCGTCGGGGCGTTCCTGACGTACGGGGAGCTCGACCTCCCGCCGGTCTCGATCGCGGACACGGACGCGAAGGGATACGACCTGTGCTCGGACCAGGACGCCGCACAGAAGGATATCCGCGGCTTCGGGTACTACAACGACCCGCCGAACGACCGGGGCCGTCTCCGCGGCGAAGTGTGGTCGACGACGCGGATCTGGTACGCCTGGTTCCAGGACGGGACCTCGAAGCCCGCCACCGCGGAGGCGCGGACCGAGAGCTGCAACAACATCGGGGTCGACTTCTACCCGGACCGCGTGGAGCTCGTCTTCACGTACAGCGAGGACGGGATCAGCTGGACGCCCTTCCACCAGGACTTGATCCCGCTCTCGACGTGGACCGGGTCGCTCCCCGGGACCGGCATCGGGCCCACGGGCTCCTTCGTCCTCACGATCACGGGCTCCGAGTTCTGCCTCGTCGACACGACGAAGGGCTGCCCGAAGGACCAGGTCCACGCGATCCGGGACGGCGCCGCCCTCAAGGTAGTGGTCCGCGTCTACCGAGTCGGGTTCCCGGGCTGGCCCGCGTTCACCCTCGCCGAGGACCAGGTCGAGTTGAGGAACGCCATGCCCCGCGTCTGGTGGTCCGCGGACCACTACCCCATCGGTTCGACGGCCGTCGTGAACTACCAGATTCCGACGGTCGCGGACGAGGCCGGCCACTCGGCCTACTTCCTCTCCGTGATCAACTGCAACACGAACACGGCGCTCCCGGACTTCGACCGCCGGGCCCTCGCCGCGACCTCCGGGAACTTCGCGATCCCGGTCGTCCGTTCCATGTTCTCGAACGACACCGCGACGTGCCAGAACCGCCTCCGGGCGGAGGTCCTGAGCCAGCTCATCGTCGCGGCCCTCCAGGACGCCTCGGTCCAGATGCCCGTCTCAATCGGAGGCCTCCCGCCCCCGGTGATCACCTCCGCGAGCTGGGACAAGTCGGAGTACTACGAGGGCGACACCGCGACGCTCTCGTGGAAAGCGTCCGGCAACGTCTCGAAGTACCACGTCACGGTCGACGTGAGCGGCCTGATCATCTACGACCAGGACGTGGACGCGTCGACGACGTCCGTCTCCGTCCGGGTGCCGCGGACCGGGATCGCGCAGGGGCAGATCACCGCCCTGAACGTGTGCCAGCCGTCCGGGGTCAAGCGCGTCTACGCGACCGTCGGTGACACGTACCCCGGGTTGTGCCAAGTCTACCCGGACGCGCTGGAGTGCCAGCCGCTCGGGATGCTCTGGCTCGAGATCGCCGCGCTCGTCACGATCATCCTCGCGGTCGTCCTGGCGGCCGCGGGCGTCGCGTGGGCCCGTCGGCCCGAGGGCGCCCTCCTCGGCCTGGTCCCGATCGTCGTCTTCGTGATCCTCTGGGCCTCGGGGGTGTTCGGATGAAGGCGATCACCTTCGAGGTCGGGATCCTGAGCCTCGGGATCGGCCTCGTGCTGATCGGCGTCGCGTGGAGCGGTTTCCTCGTCCTCGCCCCCGGATCCGTGTCCTTCGGCGGCGAGACGTTCTCCTGGCGGTCCCTCGGGGGCCGGCCCTACTCGCCGGTGGACACGGGGACCCTCACGGGGGCGGGCGTCCTCCTCACGACGAACGCCCCCTGGGGGCCCATCTACGCCCAGCTCTTCGCCTTCGTCCGTTGCGGATCGAGGGAGGTCGGGATGAACGAGCTCGACGTCGTCCTGGACCCGACGGTCGCGAAGTGGTGGACCGTGGAGATGCCCGCGGGAGGTCACCTCGCGAAGGGCGACTCCTGCTCCGTCTCGACGATCGCGAACATCTCGACCGTGATGTGGTCCGGCTACACGGTCTGGGGGATCTCCGACGGAACGGGCACGGGCCCGGGGCCCGGTCCGGGACCCGGACCAGGTCCCGGGTCGAACGGCACGGCGAACAACACGACGACCCTGCCACCTCCGCCACCCCCGCCCTCCTCGCCCTGGCGCGGGGTCGTCGCGCTCTTCGGGATCGTCCTAACGGTGGTGGGCGCCGTCGTCCTTGTCAACGGCGTGAGGCACTGACGGGGACGCCGCGAGGACCTCCATCGAGGGGCCCTCGGGCGCCGGCTCCGGCCGCGGCCCCTTGGCCCCGCCCGGTGCGTACAGCGGCACGTAGACCCGTCCGTCGACCCGGACGAGCTTCCGGACCTCCGCGAGGAACGCGACGTGCTCCGTCGCGACAGCGCGACGGAGGCCCATGTTGAACATGATCGTCTCGACGAGGCGAGCCTCCTCGACGCCCTTCGCCTGCGTCCGCTCGACGGTGTTCAGGATCACGTGGAACCGCTTCGTCCGGGCCGTCTGCCCTACTCCTGAAGAAGGCATGGTGAGACAGAGATAGAGAGACAGACCTTAAGCGTGCCGCACACGCCCGGTCCGAGGCGGACCGTGCCGCACGCCCTCCGGCGCGGCGCTCCGAAACCACAAGCCTTTTATCTAACCCTCATTCTCAAAAATCAAGAGACGGGAGTGGGCCGAGGCCTGAGTCCTTCTTGCAGATAGTCAGGGCCACTCATGGCCCACAACGGCACCAACTCTGGAGCCGGATTGGGCCATGTAGGCAGGGTCAGGAGGGGCCTCGGTGGGAAGCCCGTATAGATGGTCCCAGGTTGGGCCAT
>Ga0315296_10003290_pt1 | contig 13554 bp, 8 predicted proteins | sample YL17G14_18_MG_FD_203921 | JGI IMG/M metagenome (GOLD analysis project Ga0315296, IMG submission 203921) | Sediment microbial communities from Yellowstone Lake, YNP, Wyoming, USA - YL17G14_18 | ecosystem: Environmental > Aquatic > Freshwater > Lake > Sediment | place: USA: Wyoming | collected... | reverse complement strand
AAAATCACCAAGCGTGGTTTTTTCTTCTCTATCAGCTCAATAGACTTTTCCACGTTGATGTTCATGTTCTCTTTCAGAAAGGGGAATCCAACAGTCTTAAGCTGCAAGAAACTGGGTGCCCCATGCTCCCAGATTCCTGGGTATCCGCCGTCTCCGGCTGAAACACACATTATTGTGTCGTCTGGTTTGGCTAAAGAAGCAAGAACAATTAGATCGGAGATGTGACCTGAAAGCGGACGTAAATCAGCGGAGGCTGCGCCGAAAACCTTCTTGGCCAAATCTTCTCCAGTCTGTTCGATTTCATCTATGAAGCGAGTGCCCATGAAGAAGTGATCGGGAGAGGTGTATCGGTGTCCCAGATCTGAAGCAAGTAGAGAACGTACCTGAGGGCTGGTGATGTTTTCTGAAGGGATTAGATTGATCGTGTCTTGGAGACGCCACTTCTCATGCTTTCCACGAAGTGTCAATATTTCGTTCATCATGAAGGTACCTCGTATAATCGAGCGAGTCTATGGTGATTTGCCACTTCGTATATAAGGCTATATTAGCCGAACACCACTGATGTTTAGATGAGACTGCGAGCCAGTAGGGGTCAAGATGAATTTCCAAGAAGACATTGATCGGTGCAAGGTTAATAGGAGACTTTTCTATTTTGCCAGAGCTCTGATTTTGTCGGTCCTACTTGTATCAAGCTTCAGCCTGAGAGCCTGTGTGGGGCAAGCTTCAAGCACTATAAGGGTGCCGACTGATTATCCAACGATTCAGGCTGGAATAAACGCCGCAACTTCCGGAGACACGGTTATCGTGGATTCCGGGACATATTATGAAAACATTGTTGTCAACAAGACGGTGACATTGATTGGGCAAAACAAGGCAACAACAATCATTGATGGAAATGGAATAGGCAAGGTCGTTACTATCGCGGCAAGTTATGTCAATTTGACGGGATTCACAATCAGACGCAGTGGGGAGAGCCTGCTACTCCGAGAGAGTGGTGTATTCCTTGATTTCCGCTCGGTCGGCAGTAGGGTCAGTGATAATATTGTTGTTGATAATTATCATGGCATATTTCTTGAATCCTCAACAGGCAACGTTGTCTCTTTCAACAATGTTTCCGCGAACACCGGTCGAGGCATCTATCTGTCTTCTTCCTCTGAAAATGCCATATCTACTAATCTTGTCTCGCGAAACGAGCAGGATTATAGCATCGAGCTTTTTGACTCGTCGAACAACGTCATAGCAGCGAACGTGGTCTCCCTCAGTTGGGGTGGCGTCTATCTAAGGGAATCTTCTAACAACACCATCAAAGAAAACAGGGTGTCCAACAACAATGAAACCGGAGTCTATTTAGACAGATCTTCCAGTAACATCTTGTACCGAAACAACTTCTTTCATAACGGATTGAATGAGCTTGGGCAGCAGTTCAGTTACGATTCGTCCAATGCGTGGGATAATGGCGCTGAAGGCAACTTCTGGACCGACTACAACGTCACCGGCGCTGATCTGGATGGGGACGGTATTGGAGACACTGGCACGCTCCCTCACTTGCAAGTGGACTCGAAACCACTTATTGAACCTTGGAGTCTTCTTCGGATATTCCCTGTTGATGGCAGAATCGTGACAGTTTCAAGCAACTCCACGATAGCAAGCTTCCCTTCCTCAATTGGCTCACAAGCAGAGATCAATTTCAACGCTACAGGCGCTCCGGGCATCCTCAGTTTCTGCAATGTGACCATTCCTAAAGAACTCCTGAGCGCGTCTCCACCAAGGATATGGACGATTATTGTTGACGGCGTTTACTACTCGCACAATTTAGTTGAGAATCTTACTTATACATCCCTTTATTTCACCTATTCACATAGTGTCCGCCAAGTGAAGATTCAGGCTGTTGAACTCCCCAATATTCCCCCAATGGCAGACTTCACTTATTTTCCAATAAGCCCAACCATATACGATACTGTGAATTTCACCGATGCATCAACCGATGACGACGGAACCATCACTATGCGGAAGTGGGAATTCGGAGACGGAGCAAATTCCACTGATCAACAGCCTCGACACAAATATGCCACCGCCGGAGTGTACATTGTGACTTTAAACGTTACCGATGATAGAGGCGCGGCAACTCTCACATCCAAAGCGGTGTCCGTAAGAAGAATCGGAACCAGCATAACGGTCAATGCACCGTCAGAGGTCAACCAAGGCGAATTGTTCACAATAGAGGTAAACTTGCAGGACGAAAGCCAGAATCCCCTCTCAGATGCAACCATTTGGATCTATATGCATATGCTTCAGGGGAAGTGGAGCATCATAGGTCATGACGAGACAAATGCCAGCGGAATAGCTTCACTCGAGTACGGAACTGAGCTGCTACCAGGTACGTACCTATTTAAAGCAATGTTTAACGGAACACAGATCTTCGCAGAATCAAGCAGCACATTCCAAGTTGATATAAAAGGCTCAGATGGAACTCCTCCCCCTTCAACATCGCAACTGAACGAATTGCTGTTGAGGATAGGATTGGCATCTGTGATCATAGGTCTATCCATTGCCATGATTTTTCTTTGGAGGCGGCGGAAGGTCTCTCACCCGCTTAAAGATGTGAAGAAAGGAACTCGGTGATCACATGTTCGGATTGGTGTTTTCTCATGTGTAAGAAGTGTCTTGAGTTCTAGGTTTTGGCATTATCCTTTTGAACGTTGAGGTTTTGGCGAGCCTCATTCCCAGCAGGGTTGCCAAGAAGCTGGCCGCTATGAAGTATGGAAGGTTCCTGACCACCTCCGTGCAGAGGGTTCCTAAAGTAACTGCCTCCTTGAGTTGCTCGCCACCATAGTCCCAGAATTCTGCGGCTCCTCGGAACTTCCTAAAAACGTTTTCATTTCCCATTAGAAACGATATAGGATACAGCGCCGGATTGAATTGGACTTGGAGGTAGCCGTAGTAAAGCCTGTTGACCGTGCGGCCATCGCCTACGCCTCCGCCGCTGATCGGTGATCCTTGGGTCAATTCAAGATTAACGACGTTGTAGCCTGTGCCTGGAACACAAGCTATCACAATTAACGCGAAGGTGAACAGGGCTATCGCGTATATTTCTTTTCGGTGTCTATATGCGAGTTTCATCTTGTTTTCGGATGGTTTCAGCATCCTTCCCTTCTATTAGTAAGCACGGATACGAGGTTTAAAAGTATTATGTTACTGTGACATGAAGGCGTGAACAATAAAAAAAGGAGCGTGGGTGTTCTGGCACTCTGCCAATTTATGGGAACCAATAGTGCTTGACTCCGAACGTTCCGACAGCCGCCAACGAAACCACTAGAAGCATCGAAGTGACGTTCAACCAAAGATTCGAATTTTGTCTCACTTTAGGTGGAGCATAAATCCCGCCAATGTGATCTCCGCATTTAAGGAGGTTGTCTATTACAAATGTCTCTCCCTCGACAACTGCAGCTTGGGCGCTCAGCCAATATGTGCCGTACGCCACATTGCTAGTGTCCCATATCAAATCTAGTATGCGAGTGGTCTTAGCTGCAAGCCCAGAGACTTGCTGCGTTCCAATTATGTATTCGTCGCCGATTACTGCTTCATCCTCGTCCGCGTATGCTGTTACTTCGAATGTCTCTTCAAAGTTTCCTTTGTTTCTCACGGTCACTTGTACATTGATAGGGTCTCCTTGGTATGCTCCTCTCGGCGTTCCTCTTATGCCAATGACAGCGACATTGTGAACTGGGATGGCTTGGATCTGCATTCCATTTATCGTGTATGGTATTTCGTATCCATATGAATCGCTTAAGATCGTCTCGGTAAGGCTCAAAGCGTTGTCTTCGTCGCCTGTGCTTAAGAAGGTGATTCTGGCCAGTTTGGCTGTTCCGTCAAACGGTGTTGCTGGGGCCAAAGCCGATGCCTCAAGTCTGTACGTGCCTTCAGCTTCGTTCACGATGTTTCTAAGGATCAGATTCGGGGTCCAAGGTGGCATGGTTTCACGACTAACTAGATCAAGGATTTCGGAGTTGTATTTCAGGGTAAAGTCAAAAGCGTACAGGTTTTGAACACCAACAATGGTGATTTCGACTTCCAGCGTTGTATCTGAGGCGGAGCTGAGGCCAACGGAGGCGAATGTGAGTGTTAAGTAGGCAACAATCGAGATTACTAGGACGACGGTAGCATTCTTTTTTTCCATATTTTCCCTTCCCGATTTTTCGAGCTGTACTATGCAACAATAGGAAATTAAAGTTTGCTGGCTGATTCTTTGCGTTTCTCAGTTGAACCTGCGTCCATGCCTTTTGAACATCTGGTTCTTGCTGGTCAGCTATGAGGGTTATGGCATATAGAGATTAATTCCAGAAAGCTTAAAATGGGTGGTGCTATCTATAGATATGAAGATAAAGAGAAAGGAGAAAGTGTCAATAATGATTGGCAAGAAAGTAGCGAGCATATTGTTGGCTTCACTGCTTGTTTTGAGCTTCTCAATGATGTTCAACACTGCGATGGCCTACGACTATCCACCGCTTCCTATGCTGGCTGTGAAGGTTCCCGCGGTCGGGCAAATTGACCTTTGGCTGATGGGAGAAGGCGAGACTGATTTAGATGCGTACTGGGACGTCATGGCTGCGGACATTGAGATCCACTATAACCCTGCTGCGCTCGAAGTCACTGGCATTACCTTTGACCCTGACTACTGGCTTAATAGCTTCTGGTACAATGGAGTAGCTCTTATTGTACTAGAGAACAGCCCTGGCCTAGCTAAAGTTGTGTTCCTAGGTCTTGGTGGTGACTACCACAGTCCACCTGAGGGCAAAGGTCGCCTACTAACTCTTACGATCACAGTCACAGACATGAATCTCGCTGACATTAGTGTGGTGAACTATTTCCCACGTCCAACCGTTCCTCCTTGGGGCCCTGAATACTTCCCTGTAGAAATGGTTGGATACCCACATCGCGAGCGCGCCGAGTCTCCGTGGTTCGGCTCCGCGAGACCTGCTACACTTCCACACGTAGTGTCAGTGCAAGGTCCACCGGTAGCAGCATTCACTGAATCCACACACAACCCGAAACCATCTGAAATAATCTACTTAGACGCATCTGGAAGCTATTCTGAAGCGGGCATTGCGAGCTATGAATGGGACTTCAACTCAGACGGCGTTGTTGACGCCACCGGCGTGACAGCAAGCACGTACTATACCCAATTCGGGTTCTATGAGGTAACCTTGAAAGTTACAGACAACGCGGGCATGACTGATACCGTATCTTCGATAAAAATGGTCAACGTACTGCAGAACGCTGAAGCAGAGCACCGCATTTTCAAGGTGAGTCCCCTTGATCCACTTAATACATTGGAAGTCACAGTAAGAAACTTTGGTACGACTGCCCCACAGGTCAAGGCGGTGTTCACAACCATAGACAAGGAGACAGGTGCTGAGCTTGGAGTTCTGGAATCCGCAGATGTTACAGCAGTCATTGGTACCAGAGTCTATCCATCTGCTGACTGGGATCCCGATGATTACGGCTGGATGCCGGGAACCGTCGTAAGGTACGATGTGAGAGTTGAACTCTCGTTCTTCGACGGGCATTCATGGATCACTGCTGAAACCTTCAAGCTTGGCTTTAGAGCTACTGACTAGGCAGCTGCCAACGAAATAGAAGAGCGCGCTCTCTCTATCCCCCCGTTCTTTTTATATTTTTAAGAATCTAGTCAGCGATAAGAAGTGCCATTTGAAATGAGCAGAGAATCCTCACGGGCGGTTACTCTACTGTTTCTGTTAGTCATAGCCTTGATCACGCCCGTTGGATATGCAGTTGATTGGTCTCTAGATATGAGGCTGACTTGGAACAGCGCTTCAGATGGGATGCCTTCCATGACACGGGCAAACGATGGAAGAATCTGGTTGTTCTGGCAATCGCGCAGAACTGGCAACTACGACATTTTCTACAAGATATATAATTCATCGAGCGTACATCAATGGTCTCCTGAGACCAGATTGACCGACGATTCGAACTGGGATTATCTACCTTATGCCATGCAAGCTGCTAACGGTAGGATTTGGGTTGTTTGGGCTTCTAACAGGACCGGTGGTGGGTTCTTCTATGATATTTTCTATAAGGTTTATGATGGATCAACGTGGTCTGCAGATACTCGGCTTACTTTTGATGCTTCAAACGATGAATTTCCGTCCATCGCACAGACTAATGATGGTAAGATCTGGGTCTTTTGGAACTCGCGGAGAACTGGGAACAATGATATCTTCTACAAGACTACTGTTGATAATGGAGTAAGTTGGTCAGCTGACACCCGCTTCGCTCTGTCCCATGCAACGGATGATGACTGGGATCCTGCAGTTATACGAAGTGCTGACGGTAAACTCTGGCTTTTCTGGGTGATATCACCTTCACAGGCCATTTATTATAGCGTTTTCGATGGGTCTTCTTGGACTTCTCGGCTGAGTCTCACAGGAAGCACTGTGGAAAACTGGCATCCCGCAGCTACGCAGACTAATGATGGAATAATATGGCTCGTCTGGGACAAAGGCTCTGATACGGCTCCTACTGACATTTACTACAAAACCTTCAATGGGTCCACATGGTCCTCTGAAACTCAGTTGACTACGCATGGAGACAACGATTCAGGGCCCTCAATTGCCCAAGATAGTCAGGGAAAAATATTGATAGCTTGGGCTTCTGATCGAGGTGATGGTATTATTCAGCCGTATGATCTGTTTTACCGGGTATATTCCGTTTCGCCTGTACATGATGTAGAGCTTTTCAGCGTTGTACCCAATGCAACTGCTATTATCCGGGGTCAGAATGTCGCTGTTGAGGTTGTGGCTCGGAATCGTGGCACGAGCAGCGAGACCAATGCAGTGGTCAAGTGTTATGTGAATTCAACGCTACTGGGTTCGAGGACCTTGAACATGGCTCCTGGAGAGCTTTATCCATTCTATTTCACCTGGTTCACATCTGGCTTCGCTTCTGCCAATTACACGTTGAAAGCCAATATCACCTCGGTTTCCGGAGAAGTGAATATTATTGACAACACTTACGTTGACGGTGTTGTTGAAATCATGAAGGGTCCAGTTGCTATTTACAGTGTTTCGCCTGTGTTTCCGCAGCCTAATGAGATGATCACTTTCAACGCGACGCTTTCCAAGCCAAACGGAGGAGCAATAGTGAGTTACAGGTGGAATTTTGGTGACGGCAACGTTACCATTATGAGCACCCCTATTGTGTATCACAAGTATTCGCTCTCTGGTCCCTACTGGGTCAATTTGACTGTGACTGACAGCCAGGGATTGGCAGATTCAACCTTGAAGACTGTTGTTGTGGCTGTTCACGATGTTGCTGTCGTGGGCGGGTTCATCGCTGACAAGGTTCCGTGGAGTCAAAGCATCTTCTGCTATGTCAATGTTGCTAATCAGGGAGATGTTGAAGAAACTGTGGCAGTGCTTGTCTATTTCAACGACACGTTTGTTGGTTTTGAGTATGTTGATGTGCCTTATGGCACTGTGGTGCTTAATGTCCCTGTCTGGTGCAACACGTCTTTGGTGGCGCCCAACTCTTATCAGGTGAGGGCTGAGGCCTTGGCTGTTGTTGGAGAAAGGGATTTGTCTGATAACAGTCGGATTTTGGACTCTCTTTGGGTTTATAAGATTGTTGGTGATGTGAACAACGATGGAGTGGTCAACTCGGTTGACCTTGGAGAGTTCGCCGGGTCCTTTGGCTCTACACTTGGGAGTAGCAACTGGGACGTTGATTGTGACATTAATGAGGACAACATTGTCAACGTTTATGATCTGAGGCTTATTGGAAGAAACTACGGGAATACAAGCCCATAATCCTTAAAAAGGAAGACTGCTCTATTCAAAGTAAGAGAGGGAGAATATAATGAAGATCAATGTTACAGTTGGTTTGCTAACAGTTATTCTGGTCGTTTCTGGTCTGCTAGGATTTGTAGGCATCACTATACGCGAAGTCCAAGCAGCGCCACCCAATCTTCTGGTTGGCGGCCCGGCTACCTCTTCGACCACATGGGGATTTTGGAGTGGGCACCGAGGAAACCGAACCAACACCGTAGGCTCTCTTGTTCGATACACCGTGAACATTACTGATGTCAAGGAATTGTGGAGTTTTGACTTCACATTGTCTTGGGGCATGACTGTGTTGGAGCTCAAGACTATAAGCCTTCGAGTTAATGGTCAACCTGCGCCAGGAAATAACTACACAGATGGCATTTTTACACCGACCAGTTATGCTCAGACTTACAAAGTAGGTGAAACCTTACTTCTCGAAGCCAACAGGACTGCGATCTATAGATGTGCTTATGCGCAAATGGGAACGGTTGCCCCGTGGAATTGGACCAGCGGCAAAGGCTGTGTCGTATACCTTGACTATGTGGTTCAATCTCCTGGCGGCGAATGCGACTTATACTTCGTGAGTTCAACCCTCACATTCAAGAACGCAACTCAGATTACTCACAATAAGCAGGAGGGCTACTTCTACTTCACAGGCAAGAAGAGAGTTCCAACTGCTGGTTTCACGATTTCACCGCCAACAATAATCGCCAACAAAACCTCAGTATCCTTCAACGGCGGAACCAGCTCTGATCCAGATGGGGCTGGCATGAAGTCCTACATATGGAATTTTGGGCAAGACAAAGCGATAATTCCTGCCATAGAGAGTCCACATAATTACCCTCGAAATGTGAAACTGAACTACACGTTTACAGTCACGAATGTTATAAGGATGAGGATGTTCTTCAGCAGAATAGCGATGGGAGCTGGGGACACCCTTCGAATACGTGACAAGAACAATGCCTTGATCCAGACGGCGCCAAGCACCGCAACTAACTGGTGGTCCTTTTGGGTGAAGGGAAACACTATCAACATTAACTTAACTTCGAATGATGACGCCAATCAGGGTTGGGGCTTCAAGGCAGATCACTACAGCTGCTACCTTCAAGTGTTGTCTACTCCCACAGCTTATACTTACACAATCTTGCAAAGTGATTACCCAGGCGCGCCTCAAGGGCCCTATCCGCTTACCGCAAGTCTAAGCGTTGTAGATAATGAAGACTCTCAAAGCAAAACAGTGAGTTCCTCATTTCAAGTGTTGCATCCAAGACCCATAGCCAGATTCACATTTTCACCTAACGTGACACATTACCACCCGAACGTCAATTGGGCATACATCTTCTGTGGCGAGACAGTGAATTTTGACGCCTCGAGCAGCTTTGACCCAGATCCAAGCGGAGGCATCCTTTGGTACGCATGGGACTTCGGCGACGGAACCAAAGACAATAGAAGCACTCCGACTACAAGCTACAACTTCGCAAAGCAAGGTGGGATAATGGCGGTTGGCTTGACCATCAAAGACGCATCAGACGGACTAATGGGCTTCGCGACCTACAACATCCGTGTGTACAACATGACAGAGTTTGCTCGAGCTTACGGGAGCTGGGGAGGTACGCCACCATGGATTCCTGCGGATCCGAACTGGAACTACTTCTACGACATAATCTCAGACAACTACATCACGGCAGCAGATCTGCAAGTCGTGGGCAGAAGCTACTACTAACAGGTTCACACTACCCTTCTTTTATGCTTTCAGCAAACTTTCGCATTGTATGCTGTCTACATAGTCTTTTCGAGTTACTGTGGAAGATGGTGATCCAAGAAGCTCGATGCCAGCTGATTCTCCAAAGTTCCTAAGAACGATTAGCAGAGGAGCCGCGCGCGCCATAGCAGCAAACTATAAAAACCCCTCACGTCAGTATACTTCACAAGATTTCAGAGCTCGGGGAAGGGAAATGCGCAAGAACACGGGTAAAGCATGTTTAGGTATAGGCTTAATCTTACTAAGCATTTACGCGGCAACCATCAACCCTCCAATAAACAAAGTCATGGCAAGCGAACCATTCTCAACCCTTAGACCTGTTCTTTTCACGGATCCTGATATCATAGAGCAGGATGTGGACGATGAATTCACGGTTAGCGTTAAGATCTTCAATCTTACAGATAATGTTTGGACGGATCCCATTAACATGAGGGAGTATCCTCTGGGAAACCTGTTCGCAGTGGGAATGAACATGTCTTGGGATCCTGCTATTCTTGAACACGTTTCTCACTTAGTGAAGATCCCATCCGACAACTATCCTGATGGAGTTCTTTATGCTCCTACATCTGCTGTGGAAGATAGTGTGAACTCAAATGCAGGATACTATAAGATGGCTTACACTTCTTCGGGCATATACACTCCAGCATTTAACAATCCAGACCAGAACAGCACAGTTTTCGACATCACTTTCAGAGTTAAGAAGAGGGGAGCCTGCACTCTCAAGCTTATTCAAGTTATGATGGCTGGACGCGACCCGGGACATCGGATCTACCATGAAGGCTACTCAGTTGGGGATGATGCGTGGGGCCGCGGCGCTACTTTCACCTCTCCAGGTGCACCGGTGGCTGAATTCAGCGTTTGGCCCGCAGATCTGCGTGCTGGAGTCAACAAGCCTGTTATGTTCAATGCATCTGAAAGCGTCGACACTGATGGCACTATTACTGATTATATGTGGGATTTCGGAGACGGAAGCACCGACAGTGTAACAAATCCGATAATAAACCACACTTACAATGCTGTAGGATACCGCACGGTTGGTTTGAAAGTGCGGGACAATGTTGGTCTTGAAAGCCTGCAGTTCGAGCAAACCGTTAGAGTGGTAGAAAAGCGCGATGTTCTAGTTAGAAGCGTTGACATCCCAGGTTTTCCAATCGTGCATGGCTCTGTGGCAGGAATCAATGTGACTGTCAGCAGCGACAGCGGAGCCGAAGTCCCAGAGAGCTTCCAAGTTTCATTGTTCTACCGCAATTCCACGTCCACTAATGGATGGACACTCATCGGTACTCAAAGCGTGATCAGCTTAACCACGGATAAACGCTTAACTTTCAGCTGGAACACCACTGGCACTCCCAAACCTCCAGCCGGAGAATCATACTTTTACCAAGTTCTCGCTAGCGCCACTTATGTTCCACATGAAGCAAACATTACCAACAACAGCCTGATGTCGCTGCCCCCTGGAATCGAAGTGCCAGGAGGAGACATTCATGATATGAGCATAACTAGCCCCAATGTGGCTGTTGTGATCGGAAGCCAAACTTTCACCTCAAGGTTTATTCTAGGTGAAGAAGTGACTGTCAGATTCAAAGTCAGTAATATTGGCACGAAAGACGAAATATGCAATATTACCCTTAGCTTTATTGCTAGAAACGGCACCCTATTACTGCCAGCTAAAGAATGGCTAAACCAGCCTCTCAACGCGCGAGCGCTAAACCAACCTTACGACTTCTCCACAACAGCTCTGCCAGCAGAGGCATTTAATGTCACCGTCAGAGTTGACATAGCCGAAGACAGGAATCTTGCAAACAATTATGGCATCGCTAAGGGCCTGAGAGTAGTCAAGCCTCCGGTAATCGAGATAAGCTATCCCAACATTATCTATGCCAATCAATCCGCAACGTTTGACGCAACAGCAAGTAGACACCAAGACGCTGAGGGTCAAATAGTAACCTACACATGGGATAAACGACCTGAAGCGGAGGTCTTTGGCGACGTTAAGAATGGTGCCTCCGTTAGCTATTCCTTCAGCAGCGTAGGGAACTGGACAGTTAGACTTCGCATAATGGACAATTTCGGTCTCACATTCGATTCATCGCAGAACAGACCGGCTGCACTTGCTTACAGAAAGGAAATCGTCGTCGACGTTCAAAGAGGGTCGGAAGGAGGGTCACAGTTTCCCATAGATCCACTGTACATAGTTGCAGCAATAGTTGTACTGGCAATAATCGCAGTTGTGGTCATTAGGGTAATCAGAAAACCAAAGCCGTCAGCGTGACCTGCGCGCGCGCAGTTTCTTTGTTCGCACAGCTCCTCTGTCTGCTCTAGCTGCCCATATTGACAATATTCCGCCGAAAACAACCGTTACAGCTCCAATTGGGAGAAGGTCTCTGTATGGATATGCTCTGTTGATTATTGTTCTATAGAGTTTCAAGTCTGGAGGTTGGGGCTCAGGACCTCCCCATGGAAACCAATCTGGTGGACGGTTGACACGAGTCTCATAAGTTCCGGCCTGCTTTACGATTCCGCCAATCTGTCTAGGCGGATCATCCACCTGTAGGCTTTCACCTTCATTGTAGAGGAGTTGGATTCTCGCCACATACACTCTTTGTAGCCCTGGTTCTTGCCCAGCAGATGATTCTGGATCCTGCAGGAAGAATACTTGAAAGTCCGCTGTGGTTTTGTTGTTTGCGATGATGGTGACATTGGCGGGAAGTTCTTTCAAATCCTCTCCATACGTAGCAGCCCACCACGCGACAAATACAGTCATGTTCTCTCCTGGGCTGAAGTTGCCAGAAATTTTCCAACCGCCATTGACTTCGCCAACCATGTCTAGTTTGTCACTTATCACTGACGAATTGGACGTTGACATTAGAGTCAAGCCTGCAAATACGAGTACCAAGCCCACGGAAACAGGCAATTTTCTCAAGGCGATTACCTTCTAATGGTCTTCATGATTCAGAGGATGCAAGCTGTTTTATTAGGTTTGCTTCCCCTTAGTTCACCTATAAGGAAATCGACCCCTGCACAACGCAAAAGTGGATCTGGGCGAATCAGCAACTTCAGTTTCTGATAAAATGGAGCGTAAGGGTTTATTTCGCTTATGGAGAAATGTTCCAGAAAACCTTAAATGCTTATTTTGCCATGATGTAATAAGCGAACAAGAGAAAGGAGAAAAGAGAGTTATGAATACGAGAATCATTGTTGCAATATTGACTCTGACGGCTACATTGTTCTTTGGAGTCGCATTTGTTGGACCAGTTAATGCAACCCCAAATCCAGGGTACGGACCAGAAAGCCCCGAAATGAATCTCTACTTCTTTGCTGATGAAACATCGTTGTACACTGCATTCAAGGCTGGACAGATTGATTTGTCTCTTTGGGAAGCAACACGAGCACAGTATTATGATGCAATCACAGATCCTAATATCCAATTGGTCCCGGTTTCGAGACTTGACATGAGAGCATTCAGCTTGAACAACAACGAAACCATCGCAGCATTACCTGGCGTAAGAATCGCCACAAGCTATGCTACATTCAGGAAATCTCTTTGGTGTATGGTTGACCGAGACTACTACGCTCAAGTCATCTGCGGTGGCTTTGCAGCCCCCGTCTACGTGATGATTTCGGCACCATCAACATCATGGGTCAACGTTACCGCCGAGAACTATGTTAAGACTCAGTACGCCTACAACATACTGACAGCAAGCCTTTATCTGGACAACAGCACACTAATCGGTGGCAATGGGAACGGATTCGCACAGAGAGTAGGTGACACGAATCCCTACTATAATCCTGCCGTTCCAGGTTCAGCTCAATATTGGCGAGGCTATCCTGCAGGTCATTCGAAGGCTGGACAGAAAGTTGATCCTGTGGTCTTTAGTGCAAGAGTTGACGACGGCTTGCGGTATGCTGCCAGCGTGCACTTGAGAGACAGAATGCTCATGTCAGGCATCC